>Ga0256844_10000508_pt1 | contig 15054 bp, 12 predicted proteins | sample MusselsmetaG_FD_189100 | JGI IMG/M metagenome (GOLD analysis project Ga0256844, IMG submission 189100) | Mussel associated microbial communities from hydrothermal vent at the East Pacific Rise, Pacific Ocean - Mussels | ecosystem: Host-associated > Mollusca > Shell > Unclassified ... | reverse complement strand
TCTATCGTTGTACTGATGCTTATATTATCCATTAGATTCACTTATCGTTAGTAAAGATCGTGCGATGCTTTAAAGTTTTTCTTTGAGTAAACTTAAAAATTGTACTATTCGCTGCCTGTTAACGCCAAAGTCGCTATAGCCCATTCGCGATGCTGAACGAAAATGCAGTTGATGAGAATGAGGGGCAACTCGTAATTCAACATCATCAACAAAGCGAAATAGGGCAGAAGTAAATGTCGCACTTAAATAGTACTCATTCTGAGAGATAATATGAGCCCCCATTTTTTCCAGAACAGTTTTTGATAAGCCTATGATTTGTTCATTTTGTTTTTCAGGAAATTCAAATGCAGGCAGATAGCTGTTAATCTTTTTTGGATATTCGCTGTTGATGCAATTAGGTTTGTCTGGGCAGGGTGATAATTTGCCATTACTCAGACCCAGATTTTTATTTTCTTTGGTCGGTTGATTAGCCGGGAGAAAACGTGGAATAAGCAAAACTAAAAAAACAACAATAATGATGCTGATGATTTTCATATAAATTATAGTTTAAGTTCAGTTAAAGTTAAGTGGTGTGCTGAATAAGCACCGGTATCAATATAGTGTACATTACCTATTTTTTTCGGGCTGTCAACAATAGTATGGCCGCAATATATTTTATCAACACCACTGATATGATATTTTTTTCGTTTTCCTGACTTAATGAATTTTCGGGAAAACAGGATGCTATATAATACGTTGGGTTTATTTAACTCCGCTTCAAGTGATGGCCATTGCACTGATTCAGGAATTTCTGCATGGACAATACCAATCTTTTTCTTATGGGATTTAATTTCAATGGCATAAGGGAGCTTTGCTATGGTGTCAGCCCAAAGTACCAGATCCGGATATATTTTACTAATCAATTCATTACTATGCATGTCATCTGCCAGCTTTTGAATATGAACCCCCAGATAATCAGCTATCCAGATACCGCCATTATGAATATGAAAGCGAAAGGCATCATTACGAAAGGAGGGAATATCTTCTTTAATCCAGTCTAAAAACATTTGTTCATGATTACCGCGCACACTATGAAACCAGCTTTTTTGCAGGTATTGCAGTGCTTTTTGTGAATCAGTGCCCCGATCAATAATATCACCGACAATAAAAAGCCGATCGCAAAGCGGATTAAATTCAACCTCAGCCAATTTTTCTTCAAGCAGCTCAAAGCAGCCGTGGAGATCACCACAGACAAAATCACGGCCCTTATTGTTCTTAAAAAAATATTTAATTTTCAATGAGATAAATCTCTAAGTACATGATGATAAACAACCGGGTTGGTGTGCTGAGCGGCTGATTATATCAGCAATATAGATAAAATTCATAAGCGAAAGAGAAATAAAATACGATAGTGCCATTGTAGGAAAAAGCTGATTTACATTCACTATTGAGTTAGGCAAAATACAGTTTCTCAATAAACTTAATTGTGATTTATTATGAGCACTTTCTCCATTAATACTACTGATTATTGTGTTGAAGAGATCAGCTATGATGATATGATGTTACTACTGGACGCACAGGAACAGACAAAACAGACTTTACCTGTTGGTACGCCGTCAAAAGGGCAGGATTTAGCTCAGCGCATTGCTCAAAATGCAAACCAACAACTGCCTGACTGGTTATTGAGTAACTAAATAATGTCCATAACTAAATAATGTCCATAACTAAATAACTGAACACTCAGCAGGCCATAGCACTTTCCTTTCTATTTAACCATCAGATTATCATTTTCATACACGTTGTCAGTTAATCATAATATTTTATAGTCCTGTTTTTCCATTCTGCACCTCGTGTGCAAAAAATCATTTATTTTCTCCGATTTGCTTTTATTTGTTGTAAAATGATCCACCTGAACCCTGTGTAGGGAAAACAGAGCCAGTTATCCTGCGCTTTTGTTAATCCTGAAAAAACTGCAGTTGATAACAGCCATTTTTTCAGCTGCATACACTATGGGCCTTTTTAATATCGGCTATAGTTAAAACTATAGCGATAGTAATAGAGTAAGCCATGGATCAACTAACTGATAATCTTAAATTACCTCCTCATTCCATTGATGCTGAACAATCTATTTTAGGGGGCTTGTTAATTAATAATGAGTCCTGGGATCATATTGCCAGTATTGTTAATGATGATGATTTTTATCGTCGAGACCATCGACTTATTTTTAAGGCAATTCGTGAACAGATTGAAGCAGGTAAACCCTGTGATGTGGTAACTCTTTCTGAGCATCTGGAAAACCAAAATTTATTAAATGATACTGGTGGTTTGGCTTATCTGGGGAGCCTGGTGAATAATACTCCCAGTGCATCAAATATCAGAGCGTATTCTGATATTGTTCGTGAACGTTCAGTATTGCGTCAGTTAATACAGATCGGCAATGAAATTGCTGATAGTGCCTTCAATACCGAGGGCCGTAATAGTGATGATATTCTTGAAGCTGCAGAAAAAACCGTCTTTGAAATTGCCGATAAAGGAGCCAATGCCGGTAATGATTTTAAAGGCATGACCGATCTGTTAAAAATCACTGTGGATCGCATTGATGAACTGTATCAAAATGGCGGTAGCTTTACCGGTATTCCAAGCGGTTTTACTGATTTTGACTCCCTGACCTCCGGTTTGCAGCCGGCAGATTTGGTTATTGTTGCTGGACGGCCATCAATGGGGAAAACTACTTTTGCCATGAATCTGGCCGAAAATGCTGCCATTGATGCAGGTGTTGGTGTGGCAGTATTCAGTATGGAAATGCCGGCAGAATCACTGACCTTGCGTATGATGTCATCTCTGGGGCGTATTAATCAAACTAAAGTACGTTCCGGTCAGCTTGATGAGGAAGACTGGCCGCGTTTGACTTCAGCGGTATCCATTTTAAATGAAGCAAAGATATTTATTGATGATACACCGGCTTTATCACCTACAGAAATGCGTGCCCGGGTCAGGCGTTTAAAACGTAAAAATGATATTGGTCTGATTGTAGTGGACTATCTGCAATTGATGCAGGTGAAAGGCAGCTCAGAAAACCGGGTAAATGAAATTTCTGAAATTTCCAGAGGTTTGAAAGCACTGGCCAAGGAAATGAATGTACCAGTTGTTGCTTTGTCACAGTTAAATCGAGGTCTGGAACAACGCCCGAACAAGCGACCAGTAATGTCTGATCTGCGTGAATCGGGGGCGATTGAGCAGGATGCGGATTTAATTGTGTTTATTTATCGTGATGAAGTTTATAACGAAGATAGTCCAGATAAGGGGACTGCAGAAATTATTATCGGCAAGCAAAGAAATGGGCCATTAGGAACTACCCGGTTAACTTTTCTGGGGCAGTATACCCGTTTTGAAAATCATGCTTCAATTGACTATGAAGAATAGCCGTGATTAATTGCTGATGAAATCTGTTGTTGCACATATTAATCTGCAGGCCCTAAAGCATAATTTACGGCAGGTAAAAAAAATAGCACCTGATAAAGAGATCGTGAGTGTTATTAAATCGAATGCTTATGGTCATGGTGTTTTGCCTGTTGCCAGAGCTCTTGAATATAGTGACTATTTTGCTGTGGCACGTTTGTCTGAAGCAATATATTTACGTAAGCAGGCTATTGATAAACCAATAATTCTGCTTGAGGGTGTTTACAGTCTGGATGAATACAGAGAGTGTTTTAACTTAAAACTAATACCCGTTATTCATTCTCTGCAACAATTTTATAGCCTGAAGAAATTTATTGCAGAGCAACTGACACTATTATCTTTTCGTAACAAAGATGATATTTTTCAATATTGGTTTAAATTAGATACGGGTATGCATCGACTGGGACTCTCAGCCGATGACGTTGATTGTTTATTAGTCAAGGAAACTGATTTTTTTAATTTTTCCAGTAGTTCCAGACATCGATTATCTGCTGTTATTTCTCATTTTTGCTGTGCAGATGAAATTAATAATACATACAACCAGCAACAAATAGAGCAATATAATCAATATTATAGAAAGTTTATCAATGTTTTTGGCTACGACCCAAAAATTTTGCGGAAGAGTATGGCTAATTCAGCAGCAATATTGTCATTGCCTCAGGCATATTTTGATCTGCTCAGACCAGGCATTATGCTCTATGGGGTGTCGCCTTTTGCTATGGCTGGAGAAGAAGAAAATGCTTTGCATCAGCAACTTTTAGCCGTTATGACTCTATCGGCGCCAGTAATTGCTATTAAGCATTTAAATAAAGGTGATTGTCTTGGCTATGGGGCCAGTTGGTGTTGTCCTGAAGATATGACTATCGCTATAATTGCTATTGGGTATGGTGATGGTTATCCCCGACATGCTCAGCCGGGTACGCCGGTATTAATTAAAGGTGTTAAGTTGCCACTTGTTGGCAGGGTCTCTATGGATATGATCTGTGTTGATTTAAGTAACCTGAAAAATACCTCTATAATCATTAATGTAGGTGACAGTGCAATCTTGTGGGGTGATGGCCTGCCTATAGAACAGATAGCTCAACATGCTTCCACTATTGCCTATGAATTATTATGCCAGATAACCTCCAGAGTAAAATTTGACTATGCTTTTGATTGAGCTAAATACTGCAGTATAAATGACAAATCACGATTGAGAAAAATATGAGTAACAAAAAGACAATTTATTTAAAAGATTATCAGCAACCTGCCTATGTTATTAACAGGACAGAATTAAGCTTTGAGTTGGAAACCAGTGTGCTGGATTCTGATGGGCAGTTACAGCAAGTGACGATAGTGAAAAGTCGCCTGGAAATATTGCGTAATGTTCAGTCAGAAAATAAAGAGAGCAGACTCTGTCTGGATGGTCAGAATTTGCAACTCAAATCGCTACTATTAAATGGTCAGCCATTATCAGAGCAGGATTATCAATGTACGGATGAGCAGCTTATTATTGCAGAGCTGCCTTTTTCATTTATTCTGGAAATTGAAACCTGGATAAAACCGGAAGAAAATAAAGCGCTGGAAGGACTATATCAGTCCAGTGGTAACTTTTGTAGCCAATGTGAAGCTGAAGGCTTTAGGCGCATTACCTATTATCTAGACCAACCGGATGTAATGTCTACTTTTACTACGGCAATTATTGCCGATAAAGAAAAATATCCAGTACTATTATCCAATGGTAATCTTGTAGAGCAGGGGGAACTGCCTGAAGGCCGACACTATGCTATCTGGCATGACCCGTTTAAAAAGCCGTGTTATTTATTTGCACTTGTGGCTGGTGACCTGCTGAAAATTGAAGATTCATATACCACTATTTTAGGGAAAAATATCAGCCTGCAATTATTTGTGGAAAAACAAAATGGGCAAAAGTGCACTCATGCTATGAATTCTTTAAAAAATGCCATGATGTGGGATGAAGAAGTCTTTGGCCTTGAGTATGATCTTGATATTTATATGATCGTAGCGGTTGAAGATTTCAATATGGGCGCAATGGAAAATAAAGGTCTGAATGTTTTTAATGCTAAATATGTGCTGGCTGATCCTCAAAGTGCCACAGATGCAGATTATGAAGGCATTGAAGGAGTTATTGCTCATGAATATTTTCATAACTGGACAGGTAATCGAATCACCTGCCGGGACTGGTTTCAATTAAGTCTGAAAGAAGGCTTAACCGTATTTCGTGATCAGGAATTTACCTCAGATATGCAATCAAGAGCGGTTAAGCGTATAGATGATGTTCGTATCTTACGGGCGCATCAGTTTGCTGAAGATGCCAGTCCAATGGCACATCCTATTCGTCCGGCTCAATATATGGAAATCAATAATTTTTACACGGTAACTGTATACAATAAAGGAGCAGAAGTTATTCGTATGATCCATACTGTTTTAGGCGAAGAAAAATTTCGTAATGGGATGGATCTGTATTTCCAGCGTCATGATGGTCAGGCCGTTACCACAGAAGATTTTATAAATGCCATGAGTACCGCCAGTGATATTGATCTAAGTCAGTTTTCCAGTTGGTATAATCAGGCGGGTACACCCCGGGTAAACGTTTTAACTGAATATTTTCCAGAGCAGAAAAAATTTGTTATATCCTTACGTCAGTCCTGTGCTATTACGCCCTATGATACATTGAATAATCCACAACTAAAAAGCAAAGCACCTTTTTATATACCGTTGAAAATGGGTCTGTTAAACCAACAGGGTGAACAGATTTTAGAGGATATGATTATCCTGAGTGATACTCATCAGAAATTTAGCTATACGGATATTAGTGAACCACCAGTGCTGTCCATATTAAGAGATTTTTCAGCACCGATCATTATTGACTATACACAGGGTCGCTCAGAGATCAGTATTGCGGAAGAACGTGCTTTTTTAATGGCCTATGATAATGACCCATTTAATCGCTGGGATGCTGGTCAGCAACTCGCGACACAGCTTATTCTTGATGCTTGTACTGGTACAAATGATGAGCATCCCTTTGATTTGTCGATGCTGAATAAATTTATTCATGGCTGTGAACAATTACTTATGGATGCACAACTTGATAGTGCCTTAAAAGCACAGGCCTTATTGTTACCTGCAGAATCTTATTTGTTAGAACAACTGCCCATAGCCGATATCGATGCTGTCTTTGAATACAAAAAACAACTTAAATTGATCATGGCAGAGCGTCTGCACGAACTATTTTTATCGATTTATAATGACTTAAATTCTGCTGCGGATTATCAGTTTAATGCGGATGAAGCGGGCAGGCGCGGCCTGCGTAATTTGTGCCTGAGTTATCTGATGGTCCGGGGTGATGCCGCGGCTGTTCAATTAGGCTATGAACATTATTCACAGGCAGATAATATGACTGATGCGATTGCGGCTTTAGCACAATTGGCCCATATTCCATCATCATTAACACAGCAAGCTCTGGATGCTTTTGAGCAGCGTTGGTCCAGTGATGCTTTAGTCATGGATAAATGGTTTGTGGTGCAATCTGCTGCACAGTATGATGGAGTCTTAGATAAAGTGATGTCTTTAATGCAGCATGTTTGTTTTGATTTGAAAAATCCGAATAAGGTGCGTTCACTTATAGGTTCTTTTGCGGCAATGAATCTAAAAGCGTTTCACCACAAAAATGGTAGTGGTTATCGATTTGTTATGGATCAAATCCTGCTACTGGATCAATTTAATCCACAGATTGCAGCACGTATGGTGAAAATATTCAGTCGTTGGCAACGTTATGACAAACTGCGACAGGAATTAATGAAAGCGCAACTGGAACGGGCAGCTCAGCAAGAACTTTCAGCCGATGTCTATGAAATTGTATCTAAGAGTCTGAACTAAGTAGTGAAAAAAATATGCAGCAATTAATTGTTATTATTTTATGTCTTTTTGCAGTTTTACCGACAAGTGCCAAAGCATCATCACCAAAAAATATTATTTTATTTATTGGTGATGGTATGGGAGTGTCACAGTTATCGGCAGCAAAAATTATTCAGGGGAAATTAAACCTTGAGCGCTTTAAACATCTTGGTTTACTTACGACTTATTCCAATGATGAACTGGTGACTGATTCTGCAGCAGCGGCTACCGCAATGGCTACCGGTTTTAAAACAAATAATACCATGCTTTCTGTTTCACCACAGGGCAAGCCTTTAAAAACCATTATTGAATATGCTCAACAAAAGCAAAAAGCTACTGGATTAGTTGCTACCAGCGCCATTACCCATGCGACTCCTGCTGCCTTTGCCGTACATGTGAACAGTAGAAAAAAACATGCCCTGATTGCGGAGCAGCTGAGTCAAAGTGGAATTGATGTCCTGCTTGGTGGTGGTTGGGGGTATTTTGTACCCATTAGTACAGCGGGAAGTTTGCGCTGGGATAATAGCAATTTACTGGCCCGCTTAGCAGAGCATTATCCACTGATTAAAACAGAAAAAGAACTGAAGTCAATAGGAGATGAAAGCCGGCTGATTGGCCTGTTTGCAGTAAAACATATGGCTAAAGTTGCCCAGCGTCAACCAGACCTGGTCAGTATGACTAAGGCAGCGATTAAAATTTTAGAGCGAAATAGCCATGGTTTTTTTCTTATGGTTGAAGGTTCACAGATTGACTGGGGTGGACATGCCAATGATCAGGACTATGTTATTAGTGAGTTAGTTGATTTTGATAAGGCGGTGGGAGCAGGCTTAGATTTTGCCAGTAATAGGGATGATACTCTGGTTATTGTTGTAGCTGATCATGAAACTGGAGGTTTTGCTATTCATGACGGCTCAATCGATAAGAAACAGGTGACCGATTCCAGCTTCACCGGAAAAAAACACACGGCTACAATGATACCAGTTTTTGCCTATGGGCCGTCCGCAGATGATTTTAATGGTATCGGTGATAATACTCTGATAGGAAAAAACATTATTCGTTATATTCAAACAGATCGTTAGAATTTGATGTTTATTAGCTTACTCGTCCCATGACGACAAAACTTTTAATAAAGGGTGCTGCCATACGCGGATCTTTAATCATCGTCTTATAATCACCATCAATAAATTTGAGCTTGCGCGTAGTATAGGCTGCACCAATACCCATGAAGCCCATTTCTTTTTTCATCCAGTTTTTCCAGGTTGCTTCTTTAGCACGAAGATCCCAGTTGTTTTTTTCACCATTATATTTGCCGGCCCTGATAATACGACCATTATTAACATGGATAACTCCTCTGGGCTTTTCTTCACTGTCAAAACCATAGGCAATGGTGGAGTTAAAATTAATTTTAGCTAACTCATTAGCAAGCGATGTTTCATTATTCCATTCAGCCATAAACTTTTGCATCCATTGCTCAGAAAAAAGATCCATATTAAATTCCCTCAAATATATACAGTAAAATCATTTCTGGAGTTGTAACAGTTTAGTTTTATTTATAAAAGAATTGAATCTGAGGATGTTCTATTTTTCTTGGGGATATCCCTAGGCTGTTCTTTCTAATTGGCAAGAAAATGGGGTAGACTGTACAGGTTTTTTTATGATGAAGGTTCAAGTGAAGAATGGCAAAAACAACTAAGGCAGTTTTTCTTTGCACTGACTGTGGTGATAGTTTTTCAAAATGGCAGGGGCAGTGCGAGAGCTGTGGTGCCTGGAATACCCTGACCCAATTTAAAGAACCCAAGGGCCTGAAAACACCTAAGGGAACCATTAGCCTTCGGGGTTATGCAGGAGCTAAAGAGTCTGTACAGAAGCTCAGTGATGTAAAACTGGAAGAATTACCAAGAATTAGTAGTAATAATAGTGAATTTGACCGAGTTCTGGGCGGGGGGATCGTGCCTGGTAGTGTGATTTTGCTGGCGGGTACTCCCGGTGCTGGAAAATCCACCCTGACTCTGCAAACCTTATGTGAACTGAGTCATCAGGTACCGGCAATTTATTTTAGTGGTGAAGAGTCACTATCGCAAATTGCTATGCGCTCGGCACGGCTTAACTTACCATCACGACACCTGGATATTGCTGCAGAAACAGATGTGCTTGCAGTATTAACCATGATTAGTGAGTTAAAAGTAAAGCTGGTAGTTATTGATTCTCTGCAATCCATGTTTCACCCTGAGGTGCAGGGTGCCCCTGGTGGTGTTACTCAATTAAGAGAATGTGCTCATGCCTTAACTCAGTACGCCAAACAAAATGGTGTGGCAATGATTGTCATCTGTCATACCACAAAGGATGGTGGTGTGGCAGGTCCAAGAGTAGTGGAGCACATTGCTGATGTTATGATGCATCTTATTGTGATGGAAGGCTCACGTTTTCGTGAATTACGGGCACAAAAAAACCGTTTTGGTTCCATTAATGAATTGGGCATTCTGGCTATGATGCCGGATAATGGTTATCTTAAGGCGGTAACGGATCCATCAGCCATTTTTTTAAATCGAACCCGTAAGCCTCATTCAGGTTCTATGGTGGCAGCGCTATGGGAAGGCTCTCGTTCTATGCTGGTGGAATTACAGTCGCTGGTTGTTGAAGCTAGCCAGGGTAACCCGCGTCGACTGGCAGTGGGACTGGATCAAAATCGACTCAATATGCTGGTCGCTATTTTAATGCGTCATGGTAATCTGGCTATTTTTGATCAGGAATTATATGTGAATCTGGTCGGAGGGTTGAAAATATCAGATCCCAGTACCGATCTGCCGCTGATCCTGTCGATGGTCTCTTCATTTCAGAACAGAGTGATCCCGCAAGACTGGCTGGCTTTTGGTGAAGTGGGTTTGTCCGGTGAAATTCGGGCCGTGCCCAGTGGCCTTGAGCGCATTCGTCAGGCGGCTCAACAGGGCTTTCGCTATTGCATCTGCCCAAAGGCTAATGTTCCTAAAACACCGCCCAGGGGCTTTACTGTCTATAGTGTTGAGACTCTTGTGGAGGCCCTTGATGCACTGGAAAATATTGATTAATCGTTAATTTATGTGCATTACCAACGAATTGCAGTCTTTGAAATGTAGACCATCTCTGTGCTGCAAGTGTGCATTAATCAATGGCTGAACATTAATGGGTATAAAATAAAATATCCTGTGAACCCAGTGATATACGGCTGTTATTTTCCAGGCGTGTACTTCTTTCACCTATACGTTTGTTATTTACTTTAGGTGAGTGCTTACCCTTGAGATATGAAATATAGAATCCATCAGAGCGATTAGCGATCATAGCAATATTATGCTCATGTTCATCACTGATATTGGCCATGTTTTTTTTAATTTGCACTGTTTTGCCCATATTGCGGCCATTTAGATATTGTATCCAGCCAATACCGTTATTATGAGCAACAAATTCGGGCTCTCTTTGTTCATCTCTTTCATTGCGTTCATCAAAAGAAAATATCAGTGTATGCTTGCCCAGAGTAATACGATCACCATCAGAGAGTGCCACAGCTGAATCGATCTTCTTATTATTGATCAGCACATTGGCTGTATCATCCAGTGGCTCAATAAGATAGACCTGGTTGTCATAGGTAATTTGTGCATGTTTGTCATTAACTGCCAGACTGTCAATATGAATATGGCAGTTATGGGCATGGCCAATGATAAAATGATTATATCTGTCCAGAGGATGAATGCTTAATATTCGATCTTTAAAGAGAAGGCTCATCTGTGACAAAGTAACGGATCCTTAATAATAATGAAGTGTATTAGTATCTCATAATTTAGTGCCGATACGTTAACTATAGTAAAAAATGAATAAAATTATTGGTCTTGGTTCACACTCTTTATCGCGCCATAATATTTATTACAGACAGATAAAAAAGTTAACGGATGTTCATCCATTTGTTCCCTCTTTCTCAGAAAGGGAATTTAAAATTTTTAAGTAACTAATTTTAAAGTCTCATATCAACCTATGCTCTCCTCGGTGGAAGGGGTTTGTAGAGTGTAATCCCTGTTTATCGATGTCTGCTTATTAATTATTGTCATTATGCTGCAGATCCTGATTGATTTGTGTTTCAATTTTGACTGTTTTAATGGTGTTACCATTGATTTGTTTGATTTCTATAGGATAATTATCAATTAAGACGCTGGTGCCGGGTTCTGGTATGGATTCAAGAAATTCCAGAATAAGACCATTAATCGTTTTGGCGCTATCTGTAGGTAAACGCCAGCTCATCATACGATTAAGTTCACGAATATTAGCACTGCCATCAACTAGAATAGTCCCATCTTCCTGATGATGTACTTCTTTCATCAGAGTATCGGCAGGATCAGTAGTAAACTCACCGACAATTTCTTCTAAAATATCTTCCAGAGTGACTATGCCCTGAATATCACCGTATTCATCAACCACCAGGGCGGTACGGCGTTTATTTTTCTGAAAATTGAGTAATTGCTTATTCAGCGGGGTGGCCTCAGGGATAAAATAACTGGGCGCAATTATCTTCTTTAGATCATCTTTACCTGAGCCAGGTGTTGAAACAATCGCCAGTGCCTTTCTTAAATGTATCATACCGAAAATATGGTCGATATCATTTTCATAGACGGGTAAACGGGTATGCAAGCTATGGGTTAACTGGACCAGAATATCATCCCAGTCTTCACTCATATCCAGGCCGACAATTTCATTGCGGGCAATCATGATATCTTCTACTTTAACCGACTCCAAATCGAGAATATTGAGCAGCATTTTCTGGTGTTTAGCGGGGATCATAGAACTTGTTTCATTGACGATAGTACGCAATTCTTCCGGGCTTAGGGCATTTTCATTGCTGCTCTTGCGAATACCAAATAATCTTAACAGGCCATTAGTAATAGTATTGATAAAATACACGAGTGGATAAAATAACCACATTAGAAATTTAAGTACGTAGGCGGCGGGAAATGCCAGCTGTTCCGGATGCTGGGCAGCGTAAGTTTTAGGGGTTACTTCAGCAAAAATCAGAATAATAAAAGTGAGTATACCCGTTGCAATGGCAATACCGGCTTCGCCAAAGAGTTTAAAACCGATGATGGTAGCAATTGCTGAAGCCAGGATATTGACAAAATTATTAAAAATAAGGATAAGACCAAATAATCGATCCGGATGCTCTAGCAGGGTGCTGGCAATTTGTGCACCCTTATGGCCGGAGTTGACCAGATGTTTCAGGCGATAGCGATTAAGACTGACTAATGCCGTTTCGGAGCCGGAAAAAAAACCGGAGACGAGTATTAACACACTTAATATAGAAAGTAGAATGGTTATAGGTATATCGTTCACTGATGATGACCGTATGCGTCTGAATTAGACTTTATGTAGGATAATTTCCAGGACCATCTTGCTGCCTAAATAGGCCAGCATGAGGAAAATAAAGCCGCCAAGAGTAAAATTAATGGCCTTTTTACCTCGCCAGCCAAAGTGCCAGCGTCCCCAGAGCAAAATCGCGAATAATAACCAGGCGATAATGGACAGCACGGTTTTATGAACCAGATGTTGAGCAAAAATATTATCCAGAAAGATAAGACCGCTCAGCAGAGCCAGAGTCAGTAAAACAAAACCCACCTGAATCATTTGAAACAATAATGTTTCCATGCTTTGCAATGCGGGAAGAGAGCGGATAAATCCACCTGGGCGTTTACTTTTCAAATAATGGGTTTGTATGAGTAATAATATTGACTGAGCAGCCGCTATGGCCAGTAAGCCATAGGCTAATAATGATAATAAGATATGTACCTGAAGTTCAAAACTCTGGTTTTGCAAGTGTGAATTAGCAGGCCAGAATAACTGTAAAAATACGGCCAAACAGGCAGTGGGGAAGACTAATACACCTAATGTTTCTACGGGTTTGCGTAGTTGTGCAACTAGATAGAGTAAGACCACCAGCCAGGACACGAGTGAAAAGCTATTGACAAAAGAAGGGTTCAGGCCATTAGCAGTAATGGTGTCGGAAAAAAGAATAATAGCGTGCAGAAACATGGCCAGAAAACCAAGGGCAAGGATGCTTTTGTTGGGTTCATCCTGAATAACTCGGGCTTTAAATAAATTGTAGATAAGCCAGAAAGTTACAAGCAGGTAAAGGCTACTGGTAATAAGTCCTGTAATAAACATAGTAATTCATCTGTGAATAATTACTATATGATAGATGGCTTTAATTGTTATAGCAACTACTATAGGTTGAATATTCACAGCGTATTAGCGGAGTGTGTCGCAATCGCAGAAAAAAGGCTTTGTAGTCCGAATAATAGCCTTTATAATAGGCGTTTTTCAAGAATATTTAAGGTGCATTGAATTTATGTTTGATGGTTTAACGGAACGTCTTGCCAAAACGGTCAAGAATCTGCGTGGTCAGGGACGCTTATCGGAAGATAATATTAAAGATACCCTGCGAGAAGTTCGTATGGCGTTGCTGGAAGCCGATGTTGCTTTGCCGGTCGTTAAGGAATTTATTGCCCAGATAAAGGCTCGAGCAATTGGTAAAGAGGTGATTGAAAGCATCTCACCTGGTCAGGCGTTTATCAAAGTTGTTAATGATGAATTAGTATCCATGATGGGTGAAACCAATAATTCATTGGCGCTGAATGTGCAACCACCAGCCGTTATTTTAATGGCTGGTTTACAGGGATCGGGTAAAACCACCAGCGTTGCCAAACTGGCCAGAAAACTCAGGCAGGAAAAGAAGTCAATTCTGGTTGTCAGTGCCGATGTCTATCGTCCGGCAGCAATAGAACAGCTGGCCACTCTGGCAGAAGAAGTTGAGGTGGAATTTTTCCCCAGTGATATTTCCCAAAAGCCGGTCGATATTGGTATTAATGCCGTAGCTCATGCACGTAAAAAACATCTTGATGTGGTCATTGTCGATACTGCTGGTCGTTTGCATATTGATGATGAAATGATGGCTGAAATTAAGGCATTGCATCAGGCAATTAAACCGGCAGAAACATTATTTGTCGTGGATAGTATGACGGGTCAGGATGCAGCGAATACGGCTAAGGCATTTAATGATACGCTGGAATTGACGGGTGTTATCCTGACCAAAACTGATGGTGATGCCCGTGGTGGTGCTGCGCTGTCTATTCGTCAAATCACTGGCAAGCCAATTAAATTTATGGGTGTAGGTGAAAAAGTCGATGCCCTGGAGGCTTTTCATCCGGATCGCCTGGCCTCACGCATTCTGGGTATGGGTGACATTCTCAGTTTAGTCGAGGATGCTCAGCAAAAAGTTGATCATAATAAAGCTGCACGATTAGCAAACAAAATCAAAAAAGGTAAAAACTTTGATCTGGATGATTTTCGCGATCAAATTTTACAGATGAAAAAAATGGGCGGCATGAGCAGTCTGATGGATAAACTGCCGGGTGTGAGCGATATACCCAGCCAGGTCAAAGATCAGGTCAACGATAAAGAACTGGTTAAAATTGAAGCACTTATTAATTCAATGACCTCTTTTGAACGGCAAAAACCGGAAATGATCAAAGGTTCCAGAAAGAAACGCATCACTGCGGGTTCCGGTACTCAGATTCAGGACTTGAATCGTTTACTCAAACAATTTAAGCAAATGCAGAAAATGATGAAGAAATTTTCTAAGGGCGGAATGAAGAATATGATGCGTAGTTTGAAAGGGCGTATGCCACCGGGAATAGGCGGTGGCAT
>Ga0256844_10000507_pt1 | contig 15071 bp, 14 predicted proteins | sample MusselsmetaG_FD_189100 | JGI IMG/M metagenome (GOLD analysis project Ga0256844, IMG submission 189100) | Mussel associated microbial communities from hydrothermal vent at the East Pacific Rise, Pacific Ocean - Mussels | ecosystem: Host-associated > Mollusca > Shell > Unclassified ... | reverse complement strand
ACTGCAGCATCAACCTGAACAGCTAAAAATACTTCTCCACTATGGGCATAGGTATGGTGTTCAACACGTGAGACGACACCTATGGTTGCAGAGAGTGTTGAGCCTCCCATTGGGTATCCATAGACAACTATCTTCTGTTCTACTGCTGGCAGTACTCCAAAGGTGAGTGGACTTACACCAGAAAAGAAAGCTTTCTCTTCCACTTTCAAAAGTGCTAAATCAGCTTGATGTGATACAGCATACACTTTAGCTATGTAGCGTTTTCGCTGTCCATAACGTTGTACCTCTATAAAAGCTTGATTGGCTACCACATGTGCATTGGTTAAAATGAAACCACCTTCTATAATAGCCCCCGAACCTGTACTACTTTGCATAGAACTTGACCATGGCGCTTGATAGTTTGGTATTTTAGCTGTGGTATATATTTTAACTATAGCTTGCTTAGTGACATCATCTTGTTGTGCATTTGCCGTTAAAAAAAGTGTGCTTAGTAATAATGTAAAAAGTAGTTTCATTCTAATCCTTGTAGGGTTGGCTTCAGCCGACCTTATATGTATTTTGGTCGGCTAAAGCCAACCCTACGCTAATATTTTTCTGCATCTATCGCTGTAATTCCACGGCTTAAAGCCTCTTTAGCCATTAGTCCAGCTTCCTTTGACGAGAGTAAGATTTTCTCTTCATCATAGAGACGTGCAGAACATACTCCACAAGAGGGGCTTCTGTCTTTTCCTATAAACAAATCAATATCTGTATGTTTATCAAAGAATGCTTCTGCATATCCTGTGACAGGGAGAGAAATATCTTGTCCCGTTTTATTGGATATTACTTTATCCCCTTGCACAGTTCTCACCAAGTCCATCGTAGGTCGTGGACTACCAAATGCATAATCTTCAGGACAAAAAGGGATGAGCGTATGCCCTTGTAGTTGTTCCAAAAGTATTTCATCTTTATTGTCAGTCGCATCATAGCGACACTGCTCACCTAAGAGACAAGCAGAAATAGCAATAGTCTTTTTCATTACACCATAAAGAGGAGTATATATACCCAAATACCTGTAATCGCTGTAAAGGCTATCCACATAAATGCTCGTCTACCTGCTTTTTTATGTGTCTCAGAATAAAGTCCTGGTAAAGTTTTATTTTTACTATCTTTACGTGCAGTCACCAAGGTATGTGTCCAGACAATAAACCCAATTACTGCTACAATAATATGAAAAATAAGTACATAAAAAGCATAGTTATGAGATACAGAAGAACCTTTTACAAATCCTTCATAACCACCACCAGCACGTACTCCATATTCAAAATAACCAACAACAATAACAGCTACAACAAAAATTATTGTTTGCGTCAATGCATGTAATCTATAATTTTTCTTTTTAGCAAAAGAGATAGCTACTGCTACAAGTGAAGGTAAAAGTGCCACCATTATCATGACAAAATCCATAAAAAATGGTGCTCTTGTTCCTAAAAAACCTGGTTGAAACATATAATCCATCATAAATCCTATAAAATCAATTATGTTAGCATATCACAATCGACTTAACTTCTGTAAATTCTTCCAATGCCCACTTAGGTCCTTCTCTCCCCACACCTGAGAGTTTAGAACCACCATAAGGCTGTACATCAAAACGAAGTGTAGGAATGTCGTTAATCACCACTCCTCCACACTCTGCATCATCTATAAACCGTTGGGTGAGTCTAAGGTCATTGGTAAATATAGAAAATTGTAAACCATACGGTGAGTCATTCATCTTCTCTATCGCTACTTCATAGTTAGGTACTTTAACTAAACTCACAATAGGTGCAAACACCTCTTCACAAATGATTTTCATATCATCTGTGACATCTGCCATGACTGTTGGTGCAAAAATCCCATCTAGCTCTTCTCCACCTGCAATCATGCGGGCACCCTCATTTTCTGCAGAAATAATCCAATTCTTGGCTCGCTCTCTAGACTCCTCATCAATGAGTGGTCCCATAAATGTATCTTCTTCATAGGGAGAACCCACTTTAAGTTTAAGTGTTTCTGCTGCCATATGTTTAGCAAAATCATCATACACCTCTTCATTGACATAAATACGCTGTAAAGAGATACATACTTGCCCCGAGTTGTAAAATGCCCCAAAAGCACAACGGTTCGCGGCTACTGCCAAGTCTGCTGAAGTATCTATATATGTTGCGGCATTTCCGCCAAGTTCAAGACTCACTTTTTTGATGCCTGCTTGCTTGGTAATGATATTTCCTACAGGTACTGAACCTGTAAAACTTATGACTCTAGGAATCTCTGAAGTCACCATAGTAGAACCTACTTCTGCATCACCATATACCACAGAAAGTGCATCTTTTATAGCATACTCTGACTCTACAAAAAGCTTGGCAAACATATAGGCTACCATCGGTGCTTCTGGGGTAGGTTTAAGTACTACCGTATTTCCTGCACCCAATGCTGGAGCAATCTTATGTGCCACAAGGTTAAGAGGGAAGTTAAACGGTGTAATACACGCTACTACCCCTACTGGTTCACGTCTGAAGTACGCCAGTGTTCTTTTACCACTTGGCATAATGTCTGTGGGGATAGTCTCACCATGAAGGTTAGCCAATTCCATAGCCGTTAAGCGAATGGTTTCTACACAACGCTCTACTTCTATACGAGAAAAAGTGATAGGCTTTGCCACCTCTTTTGCCAACATAAGTGCAAAGTCTTCTTTTTGCTCTGCCAGTCTCTTAGCCACATCTTCAAGCCATAAAATACGCTGAGAAAGTGGAGACTTCGCTGCTACTTTAGTAGCAGACTTTGCTATCTGTAACGCTCTAGTTGTATCATCAGCGTCACACACAGGTGCAGAACTAACTACTGCATTATCAAAAGGACTTTTACGTGCTTGCTGTGTTGACTTATTTTCTTGGGTTGAACCAAAAAATATTTTGGCTTGGGCTATAGGTGACATAGGATGTCCTTATGTAAAATTGTTTGATTATAGCTAAATAGAATTATTTGTTATTATTAAAATTTCAATATAAATACAATTTAACTTACTTTGAGTAAAGTTTTCATAAATTTATAATCACATTCATTACTTAAATTATATTTTTCCCACAAAAATTGATCAATTGAATTTGAATTTGATTCTAACAAAAAATCTTCTTCTTCTTCACTCAACTCACAAACCCCAAAATCTTTAACATAATTTTTTGCCAAAGCATAAAAATTTCCAGAATAAGGTTTACTACTATTTTCAATGTAGTACCAAAATACTTTTGATTTTAAAATTATTTTGAGTAATTCAACTTCTCGTTGCGATGGATTGTCAAGAAAAATAGAATATCCTGCATAGAAGAGCAAATCTTTTTGGTCACTGTAGACAAAGTAGGCTTGACTCGACATATAGGGGAAAAGTAATTTTTCTCCATAATCAGCCAATGATTGGGTTCTACCAAACTCATACCATGCGTATTTTTTAGAAGCTTTTCCTTTGTCTCTTCCCAATAGTTGTACTTTATGGGTGAGTAAATAGCTATAGGCATAAGGAAAATTCTCTTGAAAAGAGGACTCATCAATAAGTCTCATTTTAGTTGAGACAATGTTGTATTCTTTCAATTTATTCTCTTTATGATAGGGGAAGATAATTTGCTCTTTTAGTGTCTCTAGTTCATCTTCTCTTTTTAACCTATTGGGTTTAATAACATCTCTACAGATGGCTCTCTCTATCTTATACTCTTGGTTGTAATAGAAGTTCTCATCTTCATGGGTAGGTTTAAAGATAAAAATATCATTACTTAGGGTTGCTAAACCATTTTTTATAGGGTATTTTTCACCCAATGGTCTGCCTGTCGCCTCAATCTTTTTAATATTTTTAAGCACTTCACTCTTATTGAGTAACCACCCTTTTTTATCGTCTAACATGGCATACTCTATTTGACTAAAATCTCTTTTGTTTGTTATCTCTTTGGGGTCTATCTTCTCATAGAAAAGAGACTCTTTTGCATTTTTTTCAATCAGTACAATACAGGTATAGGTTGATTTTTTATTAAAAACTTGATGATTTCCAAAGTCTAAAATAGAGAGATTGAGTCGGTTATAGCTAAAATAAGTTCTTAGTTTTCGAGCATTAAGACTTCGTTTAAAGGTATTAACGGTGATGTAACCTAAGATACCTGTTTGGTTTTTAAGATATTTTAATGCTATCTCAAAAAATGGAATGTATAAATCAGAATTTCCTGCTCTAGTCACCTCCCATAGTGACATAAGTTGAGCTGTCTCTTGGCTAAGATGTTTAGAGCGTACATAAGGAGGGTTTCCTACTACAATATCAAAGCCCGTAAAAGAGCTGTAAGCTTCGTACCAATCAAAACTTAGGGCATTCTCTATAGAGAGATTAAACTCAAAATATTCTCTATCTTCTCCCTCTGAAAGGGCAAGAAGTGTCAAGAGTATTTTGGTTCGCTCTATGGCATAGTCGGATATATCTAATCCATATATATTCTCTTGAAATATTTGATAGAAGCTTTTATTAGTTTTCTCTTTTATCTTTTTAGTTACCGAGTATAAAAATGCTCCTGTTCCACAAGCAATATCTCCTACAGTTAGGCTACTATAATTGGATATTTTTAGTTTCTCAAATGAGGTCTCCACAATATAATCTCTAATGGTTTTTGGGGTATAGACAGCTCCATTAGTTACGGTATCATGAGAGGGGATAGTGATTTCAAAAAGTCGAATTAAATCTTCAAAATCGAACTTTTTATTTTTTTCTTTGACCAAGATTATAAAGGCTTCAACCTCTTTTTTATCGTTCCCCTCTATACAAGAGTTTATAAGTCGGTTATGGGAAAATTTTATTTTATTAAAGGTTAAGTATGCTCCAACAATAAGTTTATTGACAATGGTTAAGTTATCGGAGAGTTGATGTAAGTGTTTGGCAATATCTTTGTGCATTAGTTGAGTACCTCCACTCTATCAATATTTCTTCCTTTGTTTATAAAGAATGCTCTCTCCTCTTGGGTTAACTCATAGAGGTCAAAAATAGATTCATCTAGTTTGCTCCATAAGTTATTTAAGACTTTTTTGAAAATATTTTTCTGCCTTGGTATAGCATTTTTATACTGCTTTTGTTTGGATTGAATGGTTTGACTGAATTCTGCTATTTGAGAAACTAAAGTTGGATTGGTCTCAAACGTCTCTTTTGGAAAGGGAATAGGTTCAATAAACTGTTTGTTAAATTTAAAATAACCATTTTGTTGAGCCAAGGCAATAGAACGTGCTAATACGGAAAAGAGTGTCGAGTTAATAAGCCCTGCAATGGCATAGAGATTGATTTGTGATTTATCTTGGATATCAATAAAAAACATATTGGCATTATCACAGTAGTTAAGAGGATTAAAAGTAACATTGGCAAAGGTATCATTAGCCGTCATAGGAATCATTACTTTAGATTCTATACGCTGATGGCTGTTGGCTCGTGTAAAGAGATGCCACTCGTTACCTTCAAAAGTCTCTACATTGTTTTGTATGGTTTCTTTATGTTTTGTGAGATATTCTCTTGCTAAAGGATATGTTTCAGAAAATTCTTCAAAAAGAATAGGGTTACTTTTTCCCTTAATTATCTCATAAGGAAATATCACATAAGTATCTGTTTTATCTTCACAAAATGGATAAAATTGTCGGTTTAAGATAAGAGGACGACATGCATCAATTTCAATAGTAATATCTTTTTCAAGTCCTGTATCACCTGTTAGTGTACCATCTTCACTTATACTTTTTACTTTAATGTGATAGGCTTTGTCCCATAAGACTTGAATACCTACTCTTACCGTTGCAAACTCTCCAAATGTTCCAAATTTTTTAAGTAGTTTTGCTTTGATGACTAAGAGTTTGGAGTCTTCAAAGTTCCAAGAATTTTGATTAAATGCTTCTGAGGGGATGGTCTCAAAATAGCTTTTTTCTAACTCATAAGGAGGAAGTTCTCTTAGGGTAGAGGGGAGTTTTTCTCTCTCTTGGGATATTTTTTTAAAGACAATCTCCTCTTTTGGTTCTTTGGAGAGAATAAGTGAGGCGATATAGGTAATACGTCCTTTAAAAATAGCATTTGATTCAAAATTGATTACTTGTGAAAGTAGATTGTTAGAGGTAATATATTGACGAATTTTTTTAGCATAGTCCGTTTTAAACCATCGACTCTGAACAATGAGACCCATTTTACCTTGGGGGTTGAGTAGTGATATTCCTTGCTCTATAAAGGGTATAGCGAGGTCAATCTTTCCATTTCTAGTAGTCTCATATTGCTCTTTGATATATCGATGCATAATAGGGTAAAGTTCATTATAGTTTTTGACCTCTACATAGGGTGGATTACCTACTATAAAATCAAATCCTCCTTTAGTTTGAAAAATCTCTTCAAATCCCTCTGAACTATTCCAATCAAAAGGGTTGGTTCTAAGCAGTTGACTCTCATCTTTTTCAATATATGGATATTTTTCTATAATATCAAAACCAATAAGAGTGTTTCCACACTTAATATTTTCTCCAATACTATTTAGAATTTTACTTCCAAAAACTCCTAGTGATTGATAGTTTTCAACAAAACTAAGATTATCTATCACCTTAAGAGAAAGTGACATCTTCGCCACTTCATAAGCCTCAGGGTCAATATCTATTCCATAGATACAGTTGTTTATAATCTGTCGTTTCCCCTCAATGGTTAGAGCTATCGTCTCCTCTTGTTGAAAAAATAGATGGTTATACTGTGGGTTTGGATTTTCTATGTAACAGGTTATGAGTTGCTGTTCGATATAGTCAAATATCTCAACCAAAAAGATACCACTACCACAAGCAAAATCTAAAATCTTAGTGTTAAAAATTTCAGCTATTCCGTTCTCTATAAGTGTTTTTGAGAGAATGGTTCGTTTTAGTAAATCCTCTACCAAGTATTGAGGAGTACTAACAGCCCCCTTTGATTTTATGTACTCTAGCTTAAGTGTCTCTTGGACAATTCCATCTTTGATAATAAGCTTTTTAGCAAGAAATATCTCATAGATATCACTAAGTAGTTTGGTGGGAATTACATCAAAACGGTAAGGAGAGGGGTAGTAGAGTAGTTCCAATAGTGATTTAAAGACTTCATCTGATATTTCTATCTCTTGAAAGAGGTAAATTCTATCAAAAAGTGGTCCATCATAGTGTTCATAAAAATCATTATAGGAGGAGTTTTTAAATTGACTCCAAAACCCTGCATCATAAAACTCTTGAAGTAGACCCTCTTTTTCAATGTGTCTCGCTTCACAGATACGGATAAATAGAACCCTATTAATAATTACTTGTGTAAGATATGATAAGGTTTCTAAGTCATTATCTATTAATTTTTGATTATTTTGTAAAATATCATTTGCAAGTGAAAGCCTGAAAATAGAGAGTTCTTCTGCAAAAAGAGTATCAATGGTTTTTTCAGATTTTTTCAGATTTTGAGTATAACTTTTTTGAAGCTCTCCATTGATAATATTGGTTCGTAGAAGATGCTGTTCTAAAATATCAAAATTTTCTATATAGTTATCAATAGTGAGATATATTCGTCCATAATCAGAAGATTGCTCTTTATTGGGTTGGTATGTACAGTCATAAATAGCGAACTCTTCAAAATTAGTAATAAAAGCACAAGGAGCAGATATTGACCATCCATAAGATTTAATTTGAAAGGCTGATTTTTTATCGGTTTTAAGGTTAACCGTTAGGGCTTTTGCATCAAGAAAAGTAAGCTTTTGATTCCCAATCTTTAAAGTATAATCAGGTCGTGTTGAAGTAGAGTCTATTGCATGAACTTTAGCTTTCTCTTCTTTGGATAGTATCTTCTCTTGAAGCACAGCAGAGGTATCTTTGACATCCCAACCAAAAATGGATAGGAGGTCATTTATCCAAGTTCTTATGGTCTCTTCGGAGCTTAGGTCTAGTCTGCCTTGCTCTTTGAAGTTGGTATAGTGTTGGACTAACTCTTTTAATTGTTCTTTTCTATCTTTCATGATTCTCTATCTCATTCAATATTTGCACAAGTGATGTACCTAAAGCAAAAGCCAAGTTTACAGGTACCGCGTTGCCTATCTGCTTATACTGTTGATTCATAGAGCCTTCAAAAATCCACTCATCTGGAAAAGTCTGTATACGTGCATATTCTCTCACTTGAAAAGGGCGTGTCTCATCTGGGTGGCAACGTTCTGTTTGTTTTTGGGCAGGAGAACAAGTCAATGTTAAACACGCTTCATCCCATGCTATACGTCTTGCAATACCTGTTTTACCTCCACCTAAGTAAAAACTCTTCATCATATACTCTTTTTGAAGCTCTAGTGGTAAATCACGCCAGTACCCACCTGCAGGTACGAGGTCAAGTACTTGTTTCTTTTTCTCTGGATATGCTTGCCCCTGAGAAATGGGTACATCTGAAGTAAAAAGTGACCCTTTTTTCAAAGCATCTTTGAGTGTATAAAGTACTTCACTCTCTTTAGGCCATTCAAAAGTCACTTTAGATGCATACTCTTTTTTAATACCTACGATAAACACACGTTCTCGTTTTTGTGGCACATGATAATGAATGGCTTTAAGCACCCTAGGTTCTAACACTTCATAACCCATTGACTTAAATACTTCTACCATGGTTTGAAGTGTTCGTCCTTTATCATGAGAAAAAAGTCCTTTGACATTCTCTGCTAAAAAAACCTTAGGCTCAGACTCTTTTAATGCACGGGCAAACTCATAAAAGAGTGTCCCACGGGTATCTTCCATGCCCATTTTTTTACCTGCATAAGAAAATGTTTGACAAGGAAACCCACCTGTAAGTAAATCTACTTTCCCTCTATAAGGTTTAAAATCTATCTTAGCGACATCCCCATGCACTACATCCCACTTGGGGCGATTTTTTTTAAGGGTTTGGGTAGCATAACGGTCAAAGTCATTAAGTAGTAGATGATGCAAACCCGCTTTTTCCATACCAAGAGCCATACCCCCTGCTCCTGCAAAAAGTTCTATACTCTGGTATGCGCGTAAAGGTTGTATAAGTGAGGCTAAATGATTCGATAATTCTATAGTAGATTGTGACTCACCCATAACATCCCTTTTATTTATTTGACATATTATACACAGTAAGTCGTTATAAGACAATTTTTATTTCAAATTGACATATTTTTGATTATTTTTTACGAGAAGAGGAACAAGAGCCATCTTCACAATAGCTCTTTTTTAACACAAATTTATACACTAAATCTTTAATAAAAAGAAGCAAACAAAAGACCCATAATATGTTCATAATGATGTTGTCTTTATACTCAAGTACATAGCGTAAAAAAGGCCATCCAAAGAGGATGATGTACTTCATATAGTAGAAAAAAAGTATGCCTACTCCATAAATTTCTTTTAAGAACTTAGGCATTAAAGTTTGGTGTACCGTCTGGCATGTGGGTTTCTTCTTGTTTTTTGGCTTCAAGCTCGGCTTCATAAGCCATGATTTGCATACGCACTTCGTTGATTTGTTCGGGGCTAACATTGTCTTCTGTTGACCATGAAACTTCTACAGATCCACCATACTCTTCACCCATCGTCTCTATTTTTTGAGCATATTCGTTGATATCTAAACAAACTACTCTATCTTCACCTTCTTCTTTCATGGTATCACTAAGTTCAATGTACCAACGCCCCATAGGGTTTGTTTTGATGACAGATTCTATCACTACCATTTACACACCTCCATAAAAATCTTTCTTTTTCAAATCACCATTGTATTTAATATCACGTATATCTATGGTTTCATCTGCTAGTACTTCTGGTACTACATCTGCAGCTTCCAGTTCTTTAATAGCATCGTCTAACTCTTCTTGATAGGTTTGCATCATATCTGCTGCAAGTACACCCTTAGTTGTTTGAATGTTTACAAGTTTTTTTATCTCTTCTTCAACACCTGTACCTTCTACTGTAACGATCATTTTACCTTTTTCTTTGTCTCCAAAATGGTACTCACAAACATCACCTGCTTCAAACTCTGCTTTAAGCGCATCATAATTTTCTGGTTTCACTTGAACTACTATACTTGATATATTCATTAACTTCTCCTAGTTTATGGTATTTCCCACATTATTACCGTGTTGTCATCGCTTGAAGAGAAAAGTACATTCTCATCTTTAAAAAGTATCGTATTGAGTGTACTTTTTTGTCCCTTCAGTTCTGCTATTTTTCTTTTACTTTTTCGTTCAAAAATACTAATATTATTTTGTTCATCTAGCGCAAAGGCTACTCTCTTAGCACTCGGACTAAGTCCTGTTGCATAAATGAGAAAGGAACCTTCTATATATTCACCTTTATTTAAAGTCAAATCATAGAGTGATGCACGTCTATCTTGCCCTGCTCCAGAGACTATAGCTTGTTTAAAATCTACTTTATATACATTGTCTACATTAATACCTTTAAGTACATGAAGTACTTTTCCTGAGCTTGTATCAATGACATTAAGTATACCACTCTCACAGGCAAAAACGGCTTGACTTTTGTCAATATTGAGTGCAAAATCTGAAAATTTCGATTCACTCAACTGCACACGAAAAATCTCTTTTTTAGTCACTACATCAAAAAGTACTGCTTCATTACTCAAATACCCCAACAATATCTTCTCTTTAGTGATAAATCTTGCTTTTATCGCTGCTTGTTTGTCTTTAGCATTCAGTAGCTGTGTGAGTACACCTTTTTCTTCTATCCATAGATTAGCATATCCACCTTTTCCACTATCACTAAGAAGGAGATAACGTCCATTCATCACATCTACAGAAAAAACACGTGCAGGTATGAGGTCTCCCATGAAATCTTTGACATGAGGAAGGATAATATTTCTCGTAAATGTCTTTTGTTTATAATCATAGAGTTGGACTTGTCCATTGTCAGTTGCGAGTAAAAGTGTCTGTTTGTCTAAGACCATATCCTTAACTGTACCATTTGTTTCTATCTGCAAAAGTGGTGAAAATGTTTCTGTTGCACAAAGTGTTATCATAGTAAAAATGAAAATGAAAATACTCTTTTTCATTCTATTTGTCCCTCTACAATATCTAAAACCATTGTAGCTATGGCATTGTCATCTAAGTTAGTCTGTATGCCATATAAATCAATTTCCGAGAGATAAAATAGATCTATATCTTTATGTGCTTCTAATGTCTTAATAAAAGAAACCATCCCCTCTTCTCCTAATACATTTTGCAGGCGTTCTGTGACATATACTAAATAGTTATAATCTTCAGGGTCAATGGCATCAAATTCGTCTGAGTCTACATCATCAAAATTTTTATCTACGACTACTAAAAATCGTACCTCATCCACGTCTTCATCTAATTTAGAAAAAATCTTAGGATAACTATTTCTCAATGTTGTACTGTTCATGCTACTTCCTTAAGTGGTATCACTGAAAAATCTATGGCAAGCGTTGGGCAACGCCCTAAGCAAAATCCACACCCTGTACACTTATCCATATCTATGACTGGATTAAACATACCATTGAAGAGTATAGCATCATCTATGCAAGGCTCTTTACAAGAAAAACATATCACCCCATTATGTGCAACACATCCCTCTGTACTTATACGAAATATAGCATTAAGTTGTTCTGCATTATGTGTATGTGCCAAACTTAACACATTTGGTTCACAAGCATTGGCACACTCTTCACAAAAGGTACAACCACTTTTTGCAAAACTTAGCGCTGGGGTACCATCATCTTGGATGAAAATTATCTGCTCATCACAGGAAGTAACACATGCTTTGCTTTCACATGTCACGCACTCACTCTGAAAAAGAGATTCATCTAGACCATAAGGAGGTCTCACCACTAAAGGTAAGCTCTCCTCACTTTGATGTAAAGGTTTTCTGAATGTATTTAAAAACGCTCTACGTGATGCCACTTATTCTACACCTTCATTCATACTGTTAAGTAATGAAGATTCTGCTTTATATTTGTTATCTCCAAAATCAGGTCTAAATGTATTTGCTACATCTGTTTTTGTTTTAGACTGTGGTGCATGACACTGCGTACAGTTAAATCTACCTTGATAAATGGTATCGGACTTTTTCGCTTTTGCTATTTTAATGTCAGATACATTTTTCAACTCTTTACCTACAATTTTACCTTCTTTAAGTACGTTACCATCTTTCATGACAGTCTCAGGTCTATAGTTTGTAAAGTGTGTTTGTGAAATAGGTGTAGCACCTACAGATGATGCAACTTCAGGTAAATGACAACCCAAACATTGGTTATTCATTTTTGTAATAGGAAGTAAACCCTCTACAGAATGAGGAATCATTGGAGGTGCGTCTTTATAGGCTCTTTCAAATTTAGTAGATGCTCCTGGTGCAGGTCTATTATAATCTGTTTTAACGCCTGATGCTTTATCTTCTCCATAAAGGTCAGTTTTTCTTAGTCCTAAAGCACGTTCAGATACTGTACTTCGATTTCCTAAATCTTCTTGTTCGATACGCATTTCATCAGAAGCACCTGCATTAAGGTCAATGTATGTACCACCCGCTGCTGCTACAGCTGCTGCTGCTGCATGTCCAGTTGATTGTTCAGTTTGTGAACCTGCTCCAATCTTAATAAGCAGTGACATTGCATCAATATCTGAATCTTTAAGGTTTTTTACTTGTTTTACCATTAAGTCTTTCATGGTATCACCATAGGTACCTGCTTTATACCCTTTTAGTGCAACAACAATCTCTTTAAGAGACATATCTTTAACAATTTTCGACTTACCTAGTGCTGCTTTTTCAAAGTGTTGACCATGACACCCTGCACAAACGGCAATACTTACCGAATATGCACTTGTTGTTGCCAGTATCGCCCCAAGAGCCACTGTTTTTACTATTCTTTTCATTATTTATTTCCTCCTATAATATTCTTCTTGAAAATTGGCAAAGCCAACCTTTCAATTCATCTCACTAAAGCTTCGTCTTTCGACTCAGTTTTTGCATTTTTTGTGAATGAACGAATTCCAAACTCTAATGCATCATCATTGCACACATCTACACATCTACCACAGTTGGTACACTCTCCATCCGTCACAGCAATACTTGATTTATTGATCATATGTAAAACTTGATTTTCAGGACATACCACTTTACAATCCATACAGTTAGTACAGTTATCGTGATTATGTTTTACTCTCACCAAACTTTTACTACCTATAATAGAGTACGCTGCACCTAAAGGACATACATGTCCACACCATCCATTTTTAACCCCAAAGAGATCAAAAAGAAAAATGGCAAGAACTATTGCACCACCCATACCAAAACCAAAAACTATGCCTCTTTGCATAATAGTAATAGGAGAAAATACTTCAAAAGCAGCCACCCCTGCAATCGCCGATACTATAAGACCTACCACCATAAGCCAATACCTTGCAGATCTTTTTAAGAAACGATAATTTACCTCTTCTTTATCAAGGTTGAACTTACGTCTAAGCCAATTGGCTGCGTCTGTTACCATATTGATAGGACAAACCCAAGAGCAAAAGGCACGACCTCCTACCACAAAGTAAAACAGTGTGATAATTACTGCACCCAAGAGAACATCTGTTCCTAGAACAAACCCTGTTGCCAATACTTGCATCACATTGTATGGGTCTGCTAAAGGAATGATACCAAAGAGCATAGAGGTACCAAATGTACCTTCTAAAATATGCCATCCATAGGCATTTGCAGCGAAGTATAAAAATAAGATACCAATCTGTGTTACTCTTCTAAGGAGTAGGTACTTCATATTTTTCATTAATACTCTACCTCCATATTGAGATAATCAGAAGCCTCTTTTTCACTTCTTTTGGTTTGAGTATGTATCTCTTTTGCTTCAGATACACGTTCTTGGTCTTTCTCATCCCAGCCTTTGACATAGTGGTCTCCTGCTTTACCTTTAGCTACCACATTAGGTAGTACAAAAATAGCAGGTTCTTCTGTCACACAAGCTTGTTCACATAGTCCACATCCTGTACAGATATTGTCATGGACTATAGGTAACAAATACGCATGTTTACCCGTTCTCTCATTTTTTTGATATTCGATAGTAATAGCTGAGTCTAGTAAGGGACAAGCCCTATAACACGCATCACATTGAATACCCCAATAAGAGATACATGACTCTTTATGTACCACGGCTAAACCCATAGAGGATTTATTGATATCTAGCTCTTGCTTTTCATTTAAGAGACTAGGCATGTCTAAAGCCCCAGATGGACAAACAGGTACACAGGGAATATCTTCACACATATAACATGGCACTTCCACAGGTACAAAATAAGGGGTACCTATAAGCACAGAGTCTCCTCCTTTTGCCATTTTGAGTGTCCCTTCTCTTTGTTCTCCTGTTTGGGTGTCTATATTTGTGTCTCTATTGACACACGCTTCTGCACAAAGACCACATTTGATACATGCCGTAAGAAAATCTTTTTCAGGCAATGCTCCAGGTGGTCTAAGTACCAAGGGAGAAGCTTTAACGCTATCCGTGTATCCACTCCACAACATACCACCAAGTGCAGCAAGCCCTACGCTTTGTAGGGTCGTTGCCATAAAGTTTCGTCTGTTATTAGAGTGTGCCATCTATCTTATGCCTTATACAGTTTAACTGCACATTTTTTATAGTCAGTTTGTTTTGACATAGGACATGTCGCATCTAGACATACCTTATTAATGAATACTTTTTCATCAAACCATGGTACAAAGACAAGTCCTTGAGGTGGTCTATTCCGTCCTCTAGTCTCGACTCTTGCCTTCACTTTACCACGACGTGAATCTACCCAAATAAGTCCACCTTGTTTAAAGCCTTTTTCTTTAGCATCTTTAGGGTTCATATAACAAAGTGCTTCAGGCACGGCTCTAAAGAGTTCAGGTACTCTCATAGTCATTGTACCTGAGTGCCAATGTTCTAATACCCGCCCAGTACAGAGCCAAGTATCGTAGTTTTCATCTGGCATTTCAGGTGGCTCCATGTATGGTCTTGCATAGATTTTGGCTTTATTTTTAAGTGACTTTTTGTTTTTATCTTTAATACCTTTAAGGTCACCTTG
>Ga0256844_10000506_pt1 | contig 15076 bp, 13 predicted proteins | sample MusselsmetaG_FD_189100 | JGI IMG/M metagenome (GOLD analysis project Ga0256844, IMG submission 189100) | Mussel associated microbial communities from hydrothermal vent at the East Pacific Rise, Pacific Ocean - Mussels | ecosystem: Host-associated > Mollusca > Shell > Unclassified ... | reverse complement strand
CACGGTAGACGATCTTGGTGGTGCCCTGATTGGTATAAACCAGTATCTTCAGAGGAAGATCGATCGCAGTCAGAGGGTCTTTCTGCATAAACTTCGTACCCATCTTTGGATTTCCAAAGAGTATCACTTTGGTCTCAGAAAGCTTCATCCCTACCTTATCTGCAGCTGCTTTATGGTCAATGATAGTAAAAACACTCAACGCTTCTTGTGAGGCGATGATCTTCTCGATCTTCTGTACAGTTGCGTCTACACCCAATGTACCGTTTTTGATGATCAAGTCATGTGCAGTGAGTGTCCAGGGCAAGAAGAGAAGAAAAAGTAGCGTATATATCTGTTTCATAAAAGATTCCTTTGGTTGATATCCGTTATGATACTACGCCTCTGTGTAGTAAGTATGTATCAGGGCAGGCAAAGCACCTTGACATGGAACAATCTCTTCAAAAAAGTTTTTGATATAATGGTGCCTGAACTTGAGGAGAGATATGATGTTTGAACAGTACAGAGATGCCATAGAAAACTCCAATATCGTTTCAAAGACGGATATCTACGGGATCATCACTTTTGTGAATGATGAGTTTTGCAAGATCTCTGGCTATTCGCGCAGAGAACTCATCGGGCAAGACCATAACATCGTAAGACATCCGGATGTCCCTGCAGATACCTTTATGCGACTATGGCAGACGATCCTCACTAAAGAGACCTACAGAGCCACCGTCAAAAACCTGACAAAAAACGGAAATACTTTCTATGTCAATACCACGATCACCCCCATACTCGACACCAACGGTGAGATCGCAGAGTTTATCGCGATCCGCTATGATGTCACCCGAGAGGTAGAGCTCAAACTCGCCCTCGAAGAGAAGGAGAAGGAGCTTATGGGGCTCAATCAGACACTAGAGGAGAGAGTCAAAGAGCAGACTAAAGCACTCTCCCAACTCAACAAACATCTAGAGCACAGGGTACAGGAGGAGGTAGAGAAAAATGAGCAGAAACAGAAGATCCTCTTCTCCCAGTCCCGCTTTGCCAGTCTAGGACAGATGATCGCCAATATCGCTCATCAGTGGCGACAGCCATTAACCGAGCTGAACCTCTCACTCTTTGGACTTCAGAATGCCTCAGAAGAGAAAGAAAAAGAGACCTACTACCATGATGCCAAAAAGACTATCCAATCTATGTCTCAGACCATAGAGGACTTTCAAAACTTCTTCAATCCCAACAAACCTATCGAACCATTTAATCCGGTAGAAAGCTTTCAGGATGCACTAACCCTGATCAAAAAAGACCTCAAAAAAGCGAAGATCATCCTGCGTACCTCTTTGGGTAAAGGGATAGAGATTACAGGAATCTCTAATGAGCTGACACAGGTACTCATCAATCTGTTGCAAAATGCCAAAGAGTCACTGGCGGAGTGTTTTGATAAAGAGAAAGAGATATTTGTCTCTATCCTTGATGAAAACACAGATATCATCCTCTCTGTGCAAGACAATGGCGAAGGCATAGAAGAGGATAAACTAGAAAAAATATTTGACCCTTACTTTAGTACCAAACACGCCAGCCAAGGTACTGGACTCGGACTTTTCATGTCTAGAATGATCGTACAACAAAGTCTGGGAGGCAGCATCCGTGCCAGCAACAATGAGATCGGTGCCCTACTTACTATCACTATACCAAAAAAGGATACAACCCATGCCCTGTGATACATTTTTGAAAAATCTCACCGTACTGTTTGTTGAAGATGAAGAGAGTTTACTTCAGTTACTGGTCTCAGCACTAGGTAAGAAGTTTAGAAAGTTTGAGATCGCAAAAGATGGCTTGGAAGGTCTGCAAAAAGCAGAGGAGATGAAACCTGACATTATCATCAGTGATATCACCATGCCACGTATGGATGGACTGAGTATGGCAGAGAAGATCCATGTCCAGATGCCTCACCTGCCTATTGTTATCCTCAGTGCCTACAGTGACAGAGACAAACTCCTCCATGCGATCGATGCCGGTATCACCAAATACTTTATCAAGCCCTTTGATCCGGATGAGCTCCTGGCTTATCTCTGTACACTCGCACAAAAGTTAGAGTATGCACAGCAGGTGAGATTGATGGATCCCTACACCTTTGACAGCAAAGAGAAAAAACTTCTCAAAGACCATAAAATCGTTAAACTCACAACCAGAGAACTGGATTTGTTTGCCTACTTGATAAAGACTCCCAATCATGTCATCAGCAATGATATGATCAAAGAAATCATAGGAAAAGGCAAAACTGTTTCAGATGAAAGTATTCGGGTTTTTATCAGAAGATTGAGAGAAAAGACGGATAAAGCATTGATACAAAATCTCCCCAAGCAAGGCTATATGTTACAAACGACATAGACCTCCTCTCTTCTCACTAGCTTACATTATTCTCCTTCCGTCATTTTGACGGAAGTTTCAGTCTAGGCAACCCTCGCTTGGGATAGGCAAGTACAATCGTCACCAGTGCCAATGCCGTCATCGTATAGACCCAGGTAGGGATGGGGAGTGGGTCACCTGTGGCATAGGAGTGCATCCCGCTCAGATAGAAGTTGACCCCAAAATAGGTCATCAGAATCGAAGCAAAGGCAACAAAGGAAGCCGCAGCCAATACATAAGGCTTATCCAGTCGTTTCACCAGTCGCAAATGCAGCACAAACGTATAGACCACGATCGAGACATAGGCCCAGGTCTCCTTGGGATCCCATCCCCAGTAGCGTCCCCAGCTCTCATTCGCCCAGACGCCACCAAGGAAATTTCCTACAGTCAGCATCGCAAGCCCTATGATGAGTGCCGCCTCATTGACTGCCATAAGTCCATAGATCGCCTTGTCGATATGCGGACGCTTTTCTGTATTGCGAAGGATAAAGAGCAGCAGCACGATATAGCTGATCACTGCCCCCAGGCCCAAGAAACCATAACTGGCGGTAATGATAGAGACATGAATGGTAAGCCAGTAGGATTTGAGTACGGGTACGAGGTTGGTGATCTGTGGATTGATATGGCTCAGGTGCGCAGTGAACATAAAGATCCCCGCCACCACGATCGTCGCACTCAGTACCAGTAGCGAGCGACGGAAGAAGATAATCCCTGCCAACATCGCTGACCAAGAGATATAGAGCAGAGATTCATAGGAGTCACTCCACGGTGCATGTCCACTGATATACCAGCGTAGCCCCAATCCAAAAGTATGTGCCAAGAAGAGAAGAAATACCGTCACCACAGCTATACGCTGTATCCATGTGAAGACCCCTCCTTTTCTGTTGGCAACGATCTGTGCAAATCCTGCGATGAGTAGTAGCATCCCCAAGATCATATAGATACCTACCAGACGGGGGAAGAGGTTGAGTGTATTGTAAAAGAATTCTGCCTCTATTTTACTCTGAGAAGGGATAAGTGCTTTGCCATAGCGATACTGATAGTTGCGTATCTGCTCGATCATACGGTTCGCTCCAGCCCAATCCTCTGCCCCAATGGCATCGATCAATCCTCTCGTCATCTTCTCTACCGCTATTTTGGCTTTGCCTGCAAACTTATCCATGGCTTTGAGTGGATTGTACCACGCATTGGAGGGGTCATTTTCCAGAGGATAGATCTTGAAGAGATTCCCATAAAAGACCATATAGATCACATTGAGCTTCTCATCCATCGTGATCACTTCACGCTCAAAAGTACCACGCTGGTTGGGGTTGATCCTGTTGGATTGTTCTACTGCCTCTTTGAGTTTGTATTGGTTGCTCCCGACAAAGGCATCAGAAAAAGCAGCATACTTCTCACTACGTTGCATCCCCAGAAGATCTTTGAGTTTGGGAGATTTGATTTTCATAAGCTTGGCATCTCTCCAGAGCTCGGGACGAGAGAGCATCCCCATGATGACTTGGTTTTTGTCCAATCCCTCAAAGCTAAGACTACCATGCAGTTTGTAAAGCAGCTCTGCATTGAGTGAATCTACAGGTTCCATCCTCCCCATAGGGGCTTGTACCATGAGTCCAGCAAACTTCTGGGCGGTAGAGGCAGAGCCTTTGGCATAGCTGAGCAGATAGCTGTTGAATGTACCTGACTCCTCTGCATGCAGGCTTGTGGCACCCATCGCTGCCACAAAAAGCAATACAAATACCATACTGCTGTGTTTGACATAGCGGATCAGCTTACTAAAGCGTGATCGCTTGGCAAAGAAATTTCCCATCAAACCGATCACCAACATCAGGTATCCCAAGTATGTCGGCCATTTTCCAGGATCATCATTTACACTCAGTACTGTACCCAACTCATCCTGATCATAAGAGCTCTGGAAGAATTTAAAACTGCCATAATCCAGTGTATGGTTCATGTAGATCCTGTAGTCCAGCTTCGTATCACCATCAAGTACGGTGACCTCACTGGCATAAGAGGAGGGAGCCATACTGCCAGGATAGCGATCGAGCTGGAAGTCTCTGAGCTGCACTTCAAACGGAAGTATCAGGACTTTAGAGCCAAACTCTACAGCTACATCCACCCCATCAAAGGCAAACTTTTTTGGGTAGCCCTTCATGTTGCGTTGTCCTATGAGTTTTTCTACTTTGCATGCTCCTTTGTAACACACCTCTACAGAAAGCATACCCATGGCATGTCCATTCTCTTTGGTATAGCTATAGTCTGCATATCTCACTATCACTTGATCCTCTGCAGCGAAGAGAATCGTATGACTGAAGTCGTTACTACCAAGCGCTGTCATATCCTGCTGGAACTCTTGGAAGAACTTTTTACCACCACTCTGGATGGTGACTTGGAGATAAGGTTCAGAGCTGATCATACGGTTCTCGCTCTTGCCTTCTCTGATATGTAGTATCCCTTCCTGTCCCACATAACGGGTCAAGCCCGCACCGATCAAGATCACCAGAAATCCTGTATGAAAGATAAACAATGACGCCCTCTTCCACATCTTACGCCTGATGATTACACCCAGTAAGTTTAGTCCAGTCAATACCATCACTGTCTCATACCACCAGTGATTGTAGACCAATACACGTGCCGAAGAGGTACCAAAATCATTTTCGATAAAGGTGGCTATGGCAGCGCCCACACCAAGTAAAAAAAGTAGTATAAGTGTTGTTTTTAAAGAGAAGAGAAAATCAAGTAGTTTTTTCATAGGGCTATCCTATTGGTAATATTGTATAGCTTAACACAGATCCCCCAACAGAGGGGTGATCTCTATCAATGTTGTTGTGATTTTGGTTTTGGTTTTTCAGAGGCTGTAACATTGTTACTGTAAAGAAATGTTGCCCACTCAGATTTTTGATATTTTCCGCTATCTACCCCGAGTGTAAACTCCAGCATTTTGCTGAGTGGCAGAGGGGAAATGTATCCTGGCATCTGAAACATCTTTTCGGCTTTCTTATTGAAGATCACCACATTGGGAGTCGCTTTCACACGATAGGACATCTGTAGCTCTTGGGTACTGACATCTTTGCCAAACAGTTTGTATATCTTATGGTCATCCCTTGGGATAGCATAGACATCAAACTGCTGTGCCAGATCATTGAGGAAAGTCACAGTGTTGAGCTCCCCCTCCAGTTTTTCACAGTAAGGACAGGTCTTAGAGTCAAAGATAAACATGATAGGCTTCCCAGATAATGGAATCTCTATCGTACGCTTAACAATCGAATCAGCCATAAGCAGTGTAGCAAACAATGCAAAGAGAAAAACTATTTTTTTCATTTCTTTTCCGCCTTGATCTCTATGCCCTTAGCTTCATAAAACTTTTTGAGTGCCGTATAGACCTCACCATTTTTTCTGTCTTTCCCTTTCCACTTCTTCTGCTTCACAAACTCTAGCGTTGCTTTGAACTGTTTGGGAGGCATATACCCTGGCACCACAAAGATATGGCTCGCTTCACTGTCCGCAAAGATCAAGGTCGGTGTGGCTGTTACATTATAGATACCAATCAATGTTTTGGTATCCACGTCCATCATCTCACCATTGTGCTGAAACTTATGCTGTTTCTGCCCTCTGGCATCTACATAGATCGGTGTTACTGTCTCTGTGATCTGTGTTGCCAATGCTGTATCTGAGACCACATCATCTTTGATCTTCTGCGTATACGGATCACTATCCTGTCCAAAGAGGATCAACATCTCTTTGCCATCTGTAGCAATCTTGGCAGCATCTTTGAAAATCGTATAGAACTTACTCACCTCCACTTTTGGCGCTGTCTTAGTGACTACTTTTTTGACCTCTGGCTTCTTCATTTCAGCATTGGTTACTGCCTCTGTCGCTGTTGGCATTTTTTTTGCAACTTCATGACTAGAGGCTTCACTCTTGACCTCTTTAGCGGTACTCTCTCCACATCCGCCCAATAGTATTGCAGACAGCAATGTTGCACCTAATAGTCTATTCATTTTACGCTCCTCGTATCGTGACATGTATTGATTTACTATTGAACAGGCTGCCACAAACATGGGCGCCTACTCAAGAGTAAAGCATCATAGCAAACTTTGTTTAACCGCAAAGAGCACCAAAGGGCTCTTTGCGTCATTACAGAAAGTTTTTCTTCTTACTTACTGAGCATTTGGTCAATCTTCTTACCATGCTCACCTACGGCTTCCATTCTATCTCTCTGATCTTTATCCAGAGGTCTAGAGTCTGGCCAGTGTGTACCGACTGTTTGTGTCTGCTTACCAGTTTCATGGTCAACAACTACAGACCAGTCATAGTTCATACCTTCGATCGCCTTCATCTGAACCTGAGTCGTCTTAGGTACGATCTTACCAGTTTTGAGGTTTCTTAGATCCAGTGTAAAGTCTTTACCCTGTCCCTTCATGAACTCACCATTCTGGATACCATAGCCTAAAGCTTTAGGATCATTATGACAGCTCTCACATGTTCTGGCTTTTGCACCTGTAGTGTGTGGCTGTACTGGAGACATATCTGTACCTGCTACGAGTGAACCATTAGGTCCATCAGGTACTTGTGCCTGCTTGTTGAGTGCGATCGTTTCACCATCTGGACCTACAATTGTATAGGTTACCTGACATCCTGGGATGATTGGTGTGACCAGACCTTCACCGTTGATACCTAGGATTGGATCTTCCCATCTGAGGTAGCTTCGTGTCTCACTCGCTTTACCGATCTGCTTCTTACCTTTGGTTCCCAGTACTGATTCACTGGTCTCACCATTGGCGAAGTGTGTAGAACCACTTGCGATCCAGTCGATCTTGGATTTACCTGGTGTGTAGTCTACTTTGATGTGACAGCCATAACACTGCGGTGCCCAATCAGAGTGACAAGAGTAACACTCCATGTTCTCCATATGCTCTTTGACAAGTCCCATAGCCACATGTGCGTCTTTAGACTTCCATGTATTGTTCATGGCTTTTTCTTTGAGCAATGGTGCTTTGAGATCTTTACCACTGGCAAGGTGTACGATCACTTCTTTACCGTCTTTAACCACGTTTCCGAGCGGGTTACCTCTGGTAGAGAGTAAGTATCCGTCCATTGGCTTATAGACAGTACCTTGAGTCATCCAGTATGGAAGCTCTTTAGCCATGCCTCTTTCACCTTCTGGTGCACCACCAGCAAGATTCTTCTCACCATAACCGATCTTGAGCTCCCATGGGAACTTCTCATTGGTACCATGACAGTCAGCACACTCGATCTCTACTTGACCAAGAGTCGTACCAAATAGTGTACCATCACCGTGCATATCGACAGATGTGTGACAGTCTTGACATGTCATACCTGCTGCAAAGTGTAGATCCTCTTTGATATGCTTATAACGCTTACCATGTGTTTTAGGTTGTGCTTTACCACCAGCTTGGAGTGGAGAACTATACGGCTGCTCCATCATACCAACATAAGAGACACCGATTCGCTTACCACGGTTGTGACAAGAGTTACATGTCTCTGGGTGAATACCACTAAACTCTGCACCAGCAGGTGTTTTGACCTTGGCTTCTCTGGTACCTTGCATCATGTGTACAAGTAGGTGTCCATGCTCTTTCTTATCGATGGTTGGGTCATTACCTTCGTAGAGACCTTCATTACCATAAGGCACGTGACATGCAGAACATCCCATACCTCTCCAGTCACCACGGCCTTTACGTCCTCTGACACCTAGGTGGCAGCGCTGACAGTCAGATCTCTGATAGGTGATAGAAGCATGATAGGCTACTCTCGCTTTATAATCCTCATCGCTTTCACCATCTTTACGTTTGATATCCATATCAGACTGTGGTGGGAGTGGGAGTTGCTTGAGCTCTGTGGGGAACTGATCTGGGAACTTGTCGATCATGGCAGTCATATACTTCTTGTATGTGTCTGTACCCCATGCCGGTGTTTTTCCATCTTCATCTTTCACATCATAGTTGGCAAACTGTACTTTTTTAGTAGGCTCAGTTCCCCATGAGTGAAGGTTACCTTGGATCTTACCTGCTTCAGTGGCCATCAAAGATTTTTTGACATTAGCAACGGTATCTGCGTGACAGATTCCACAGGTTTTATCCATGATCCAGAAGCTTCCTGGGTCTCTTACAAACGCTGCAAGTCCACCTGGGTGTGCTTTTGGTGCACCTTTGTGTGCCATCTCAGCTGTACCGGCACCGGCATCACCACCATGACAGACCACACATCCACCTGTGTCTCCCATGCCTTGACCCATCGCTACGATCTGTTTCATCATATCGGAGCTTGGCTCTCTGATGTGTTCTATACCATTGTGACACTTTACACAACTATCTCCACCTTCGACACTTTTAGGTACCATCGTACCATTCATGTCTCCGGCAGAGGCAGAAAGTGTAAGCACAAATATCATCGCATAAAACACGACTTTTAACTTGGCAATCATCTTTTCCTCCTTGGATTGCATTTCGAGGAGAGTATCCTCTACTGCAATAGTATCTTTTTAAAGTGCCAAGAAAGTGCCACAAGATAAAGCTATTTTATCACACTAATTAAGAGTCTATTAATAGATAAATCATTAGAATAAAACCAATAAATCCAGAGGAGACTATACAATGAAAAGTATTTTACTCATTATCATGACTCTCTTATTCACAACCGTCTCGTCCTATGCACAGGAAAAGAAACATGTCCTGACTACCCATGAACTGGGCTGGATGAATAACCTCGAAGAGGCAAAAGCGATCGCACTCAAAGAAAAAAAGCCCATTATTCTCTTCCTCCACTCTCAGCGATGCTTTTACTGTCCCAAGCTCATCGAAGAGGTATTTCCTCAGCCCAAAGTACAAAAGTTTCTCAATGAACACTTCATCAAGCTAGATCTGGATGTCGCTACCGGTAGTGACAGTATCGAAGAGGAGACGGGGGATCAGGCACCAGAACGCTTCATCATCAGCATGACCCCAGGCATCCTTTTTATGGGCCCCAAAGAGGAGAAGCTCTATCGTAAAGGAAAAAAACATATGATCATCTATGGGTTTTGGAAGCCTGATGAGCTGATCACATGGGGCAAAGAGGCACTCAAACGCTTTGAAAAATTACATGGAGTTACCTATGCGAAATAGTCTAGTGCTCCTCTCCTTGATGTTGACCACCACCCTACTCGATGCCAAAGACAGAGGCACACATGTCACACGAGAAAAAGTCGGACAACAATACTACCTCAAAGCCTGTGCAACCTGTCATGGTGATGGCAAGATCGCAGGCAATATGGCGACACAAAGAGAGTGGAAAGCCCTACTCGATGCCAATGCCTCTGAACTGATCTACCTTCATGAGGATGTTTACAGTGATAAAGCAGAGAAAGATGCAGTCCCCGCGATCATGTATCTACAAAGTGAGCAGTTTGCCAAAGAGAAACGAAAACTACTCAAATTTTTACAGGAGTTTGCCAGTGATTCACCGGATATCCCTACTTGTTATTAGTCTAACGCTCCTCCTCTCTGCAGGGAAGCCATGTCCAGACCATTATAATCCCAAATGGTTCGAAGAACCCAGTGATGAGATCGTTCTAGTGATCGAGGAGTATTTTGAAGATAAGAATATCACTTTTCTACCTGATCTAAACAGGATCCAAAAGCTTGGTCTCCAGCCACTAGGCAGTAATGTATGGCAGCTTCCCAAAAGTACCCAGTCCTATAGAGACATATATTTCCCCATCACGCCGGGGATTTGGCGATACGAGCAGGCAGCACAAAATATCAACACCACCCACCTTCTCATCAAAGAGCATACCAAACTCTCTGAGATCGAAGCGATCAATGTCTACAATGGACTCCTGGGAGCTTACTGGAATGACTACAATGTCAATGGCTATGAGATGACACTCAATCCGGAAGATACACGCATCCGCTATAAAGATCGCTATTTTGAATTCAATGTCAAACTTTATGGACTCAAAGATGATGCCAGCACACTAGCGCATACCACGACGGATCTCATCTTTCGAGACTACACACACAAAGTCGAGCAATTCATCCAGTGTCAGGCATCACAGTGAAGATATTGCTACTGGAAGATGATGCCATAATCGCAGAACAGATCAAAGCCTATTTTGAGCTCTGTGATCATAAAGTAGATCTCTACGACAATGGTCTCTCTCTGGTAGAGCATGCCAATCCTGCCAGTTATGATATCATGCTGCTAGATATCAACACACCGGGTCTCAGTGGTCTGGAGGTACTCAGGGAGTTCCGTGATCTCTCCATCCATACCCCTGCGATCTTTGTGACTGCTATGAGTGACATGCAGTATCTCAAAGAAGCCTATGGGACAGGCGGTAATGACTATGTCAGAAAGCCCTTTGATATCGAAGAGCTTGAGTTGCGTATCGAACGACTGGTCAAAGAGAATCAGACAGAGAGAATCTCTATCACTACCCACTATACCTTCGATATGCAAGAAGAAAAACTCTACCACAAAGAGAAAGAAGTACATCTCAATGAGAAGGAGAGAAGTCTCCTCTACCTCCTACTCAAAAACCGTTCCAACACTGTTTCAAAAGAGATGATCAAGACCTATGTCTGGGATGATCAGGATGTCTGTGACAACACCCTACGCACCAAGATCAAAAAGCTCAGAGACAAACTGGATGAAAACTTTATCCAAAGCCTAAGGGGTGCAGGATACAAGATCGATGCCTAACCTCAAGCTAATCGACCGCAAGAAGTTCACCGCTGTACTTGCTTTCTCTTTCTTCATCTATGGTATTGTGCTGATGCTTCTTTTTTTCTTTTTCAGTAACTGGCTCATAGAGAAAAAGGAGATGGAGCAGTTTAGGAACGAGAGTTATCTGCAGGCAGAGAGCAAGGAGAAGTATCTCGGTCTCTATCTCGATAAACTCTCCAGAAGCCTTAAGTCTATCGCTTTCAACCCCTACTTCATGAGCTATGTCGTGGACAAGAACTATATCAACTCCGCAGAGTTCTTGTTTATCACGATCATGCTGGAGCATGATGACTATATGCAGCTGCGATTCCTGGATGAAAAGGGTATAGAGAAACTCCGTTTCGACCGTGATGGTATCGGTGCCTATCCCTACAAAAAAGCAAATCTGCAAGACAAGTCCGATCGCTACTATTTCAAAGAGGCGGCCAAACTCCCCGAAGGAGAGATCTATACTTCTAAAATAGACTACAATGTAGAGAATGGGAAAGTAGTCCAACCATTTGTACCTGTATTTCGTGTCTCTATCCCTATCTACTTTCAGAAAAAATTCATGGGGATACTCACCATCAATACCTTTGCAGAGAGTATCATCAAGCTGTTTACCGCTGCAGCTACCTTTGACATCATTATTCATGATCAGCAGGGTAATCTCATCTATCAGGATGGGAAGTTCTTTGATAAAAATATCAATGGCAAAAAGATCACTGATGTGCTTCCTCTTTTAGAAGATGAACTTCCTCAAGAAGACCAAGTCTTTCTCTCTGAAGAGAAAAAGATCTATATACGTCCTATCACCATGGGAACAGAGACTATCTACACTGCCCTGATCCCAAAAAAGGATGCCACCTTCTCCTTTAAAACAGAGGATTATCAGGCAGCTTCTTTGGTACTGTTTCTACTCTTTATCGCTGCCTTCCCCCTCTCCTACCTGCTCAGTCGGCCTACTGAAAGTATGTTCAAAGCCCTGACCAGACAGCAGGATGAGCTCCAGGAGCTCACCCATACACTGGAGATGCGTGTGGAAGAGAAGACCGAAGAGAACAGCCGTAAAGACCGTATGCTGATCCATCAGGCGAGACTGGCAGAGCTGGGTGAGATGATCGGCAATATCGCCCACCAGTGGAGACATCCACTCACTAGACTCAGCCTACTGCTCCAGAATCTCAAAGCACTCAACAAAAAAGGTCGCCTCACCACGGACAAAATGACCACCATGCTAGATCAGGCCAATGAACAGATCTTTTTCATGTCTGATACGATAGACAACTTCAAGGACTTTTATAAGCAGGGAGAGGAGAAGCGTGACTTCACTATAGAGAATGCCTATATCAAAATGGTGGAGATGGTAGGACACAACCTCAAGCACAACAACATTACCATCCACTATAGCCAGGAGAGTGAGGTCATGATCCATGGCAATCAAAATGAGTTTTCTCAAGTCCTCCTCAATCTCATCATCAATGCCAGAGATGCACTACTCACTCACAAACCAGATGCCTCTGCCATCTCCATCTCCTCTCATGAGGGTACAGATGCCAATATACTCAAAGTCTCTGACAACGCAGGCGGTATCCCTCCTGATCTACTCGAACAGATCTTCGAGCCTTACTTCAGCACCAAAGGCGACAAAGGCACCGGTATCGGTCTCTATATGGTACGCACTATCATCCAGGAGAAGTTTGGTGGGACTGTCACTGCATATAATGATGAGGCAGGAGCAGTATTTGTGATAGAGATACCAACGACTGTCTCAGGAGTGAAGTAGTGAGGAAATACCTGCATCTAAAGTATAAGAAGTACCTTAGTATAAATTACACTTGTTTCTTGAAGTTACATAAGAAAGGATAAATACTAGTGGATCTAAGTATTTTAATATTACCACTTTTACTAATTTTTATCTTTATAGTAGATGGATTTAAAAGTAGTATTAGGTGGCTATTGTTTGCTACAGTTCTTGTCTCTGTGCTTTCTATTCTATATTATATTGTACTTAAATACTATGCTTGCGATGGTAAAAAGGTATTTGCCATCGCAATTATTGTGTTAGCGATTCTTCTTGAATATTATAAGAAAAAAAAAGTTAGAACAAAAGATGAAGAGAAAGATACTAAACTTTAACTTCTCGTTCCCATCACTGCTAGGGATTATGCAAGAATAGAGGGGCTCATTGAGGTGGAGAGATTCTGGTATCCATTCCCATCGAGAGAGACTGTGAAAGAACCCATCCTTTCCAGTCCTAATCACCTAATATAAGTAAAAGATTTCATGCTAAGTCCATAAAATCTTCTATTGCATAATAAATAAGTCCATATAGCTCTAAAACAGGCGATATACGCCTCTATCTCTTCCTTTATGGCTTCAATGCTTCCTTCTTGGAGTGCTTGTATGAGCTTTCTAAACAGAGGAACCCCTATGAGATTGAGTAGTCTTCTAAAGTTATAAGTGAACATGATGAGGGCATTCTCTCCATTGACCTTCTCTAATCCTCTCACAAGATAGTGGCTCCACCCCAATGTCTGCTTGATTGTACCAAAGGGATGCTCAACCAAAGCAGACCGCATATGCATCATCTTTTTGGCTTTGGGTGTTTGCATTTTTGCTTTGTGCGCTTGTATCTCTTGGAAGTATTCTGAAGCAGCTACTTTTTTGTAGGCTGTCTGTGTTGGGATACACTGTGCCCTAAGCGGACAAGCATTACAAACCCTACTGCCTGCTCTGTACATATAGTGCTTGGTACCATTTTGTTTTACATTGAAGATATGGCTTTTGCTAAGCACTTGCTTGTTAGGGCATATAAAGTAATCTTGCTCTTTGTCATAGGTAAAATCATCCTGTATGAAGTATCCCTCTTTTTTTGCTTTGGCTTGTTTGTTTGGTATGGCGACATAAGCCTCTATGCCATCTTTGTTGCATTGATGAATCTCTTTGGCACTGTGGTACCCAGTATCTGCTATGATGGTCATACCTTCTTGTTGGGTAAGTGCTTGTGTCTCCTGTGCCATCTTGTGTAGTTTGCCATGGTCATTATTCTTGGAGCTAGCTTCTGTTGCCACGATAAATTTGTAGGTACTGTCTACTACAATCTGTGCATTGTATGCCATGAGATTGTGTGCAGGCTTTTGCATCAGCTTGGCATCAGGGTCAGTACGGTTGTATTGGGTGAGTCCTTTCTCTTCTAGAAAGGCAAGGTCACACGCTAGTTTGTTTTTGTGTTCAGCCATACGAGGAAGTATCTCTTTGGAAAGTGCTCTGAGTGTATGCTCTCTTTTTTCCTCTTTATCTGCAAAGGACATTGTCTCTAGATAGTGATCAATCTTTTCATCCAAGACTTGGATATCTCTTTGTAGACTTTTCTTCATGAGTAGTTGATTTTTAGAAGCATTGGCTCTGAGGAATGCACCATCTATGGCAACGACTTTACCAGTAATAAGATTGAGCTCTCTCAGTAGCAAGGTAAACTCTTTAAAGACGCTTCTAAGAGGCTTTGGATTCTCTTTTCTAAAGTCAGCAATGGTTTTATAGCTAGGGGTAAGTCCTGCACACAGCCACATCATCTCTACATTGCGTTTGATCTCTGTCTCTAGTTTACGGGAGCTTCGTATTTTATTGAGGTATCCATAGAGATAGATTTTTAGTAAGAGTTTTGGATGATAGGCTGGTTGTCCCTCTTTACTGCCTAATGAAGCTTTGGTAAATCCCAAGGTCACCATATCTAGTAGTTCTACATAGGCATCCATGGCTCTGACTGGATTATCGTCACTTACATACTCATCTAAGCTTGGAGGAAAGAACTGTTGTTGCTTTCGATGAAGCCCTTGTTTGTAGATACTATCCATAGAAACACCCCATATAATGGATTATATATAGGTATATTATACCATTTTATGGGTTTGGGATGGGTGAAAGAGTGTGGTTTTTTTGAGTTCTTTCACAGTCTCTCCTTGATGGGAACGAGCCGATATCT
>Ga0256844_10000505_pt1 | contig 15087 bp, 27 predicted proteins | sample MusselsmetaG_FD_189100 | JGI IMG/M metagenome (GOLD analysis project Ga0256844, IMG submission 189100) | Mussel associated microbial communities from hydrothermal vent at the East Pacific Rise, Pacific Ocean - Mussels | ecosystem: Host-associated > Mollusca > Shell > Unclassified ... | reverse complement strand
AAAGGGTTACGTAGTAAAAGATAACGGTAAAAAACATCGAATTCATCACCGTGAATTCCAAAAGGGAAGATTTCGTCTGATTTTCAGTTATTGTAATGGAACATCAAATTATCGTATGTTCAACGATGTACTCAATTTATCCATTTTGGATAAAACCAGTAGACTTTATGGAGTTTGGAATCGATATTTCTTAGAAATCAATCATTTATCAGTAACATTTGAATATAGAAATAATTAAAAAATAACTAATTTGTATAAAAATATATATTATCAAAGAGAAAAGAATCTCATACATTTGTGGGATGATGTACGTGGTTACACGACTTTCCCATATACTCGGTACGCATACCAACGAGCACAAAACGGCCCATTCAAATCAATATTTGGAGATACACTAACAAAGATTTATAAATTCCAAAAAGATGATCCTGAATTATTTGAATCCGATGTACCCGAAACAACTCGTGTATTAGTGGATATGTATTCATCAGATGATTTACCTGGAAAAAAAATCAATGTATTTACATTTGATATAGAGGTAGAAATGGAATCAGGATTACCAGATACACAAGAAGCAACAAATGCAATTACTGCAATCGCATATCATGATTCAATCTCAAATGAGTATGTTGCTCTTGTTGTTGATAATGATAATGTAATGGAACAAAAACAAACTGAAAAGGCATTAGTACTTCCATTTGCAACCGAAGAAGAATTATTAATAAAATTCATAGAATTATACGAGAATATTAATCCAGATATTATAACAGGATGGAACATCGATTTTTTCGATATGCCGTACATTTATAATCGTCTAAAAAACGTTCTTGGAGAACCAACAGCAAAAAGATTATCCCCAATTGGTGAAGTTTTCTGGTCACCATACCGACAACGATATTTCTTCGCGGGAGTTTCAAGTTTGGATTATATGAACATTTACAAAAAGTTCACGTTTGGTGAACTACCAAATTACAGATTGGATACCGTAGGTAGAAAAGAAATAAATATGGGAAAAATCGAGTATCAAGGAAATCTTGATGATCTGTTCAGAACCGATGTTGATAAATTCGTGGAGTATAACTTAGTGGATGTAGAAATCGTAGTAGGATTAGATAAGAAATTACAATATATCGATTTAGTACGAGGTATCACACATATTGGACACGTACCTTACGAAGATTTCGTATATTCATCAAAATATTTAGAGGGTTCGATGTTGACATATTTACGAAGAAAAGGTCTTGTTGCACCAAACAAACCGGCAGACCGTAGAGAACGTATGGCGGCAATGAAAGAGGCTGGAGCTGAAAAGTTCATCGGAGCATATGTGAAAGACCCAATCGTAGGAAAATATAATTGGGTATATGATTTGGATTTAACATCTCTATATCCATCAATTATAATGACACTAAATATTTCACCAGAAACAAAAGTTGGTAAGATTGATGATTGGGATGCATCCGAATTCTTATCAGGAGCAAAAGAATCATATCAATTTGGTGAGAATACAATCAGTAAAGAAAATCTTGGATTGATGTTAGATGAACAAAAATTGAGTATATCATCAAACGGTGTAATGTACCAAAAAGAGGAAGAAGGATGTGTACCTGGAATCCTATCAGATTGGTTCGACAAACGAGTTGAGTATAAAAACAAAATGAAGAAATTCGGTAAGGCTGGTGATGACGACCAATACAAATTTTGGTTCAAAAGACAACTTGTACAAAAAACCTTATTAAATTCATTTTATGGTGTACTTGGGCTACCTGCATTCAGATTTTACGATATTGATAACGCAGAGGCAGTAACAACAACAGGTCAGACAGTGATTAAATCCACCGCTGATATCACAAATGTAAAATATAACAAAGAAATTTATAGTAACGAACGCATCGAAATAGAATCAGAATCCGGAGAAACTCAAAGATTCCATACAACTGAATATGTAGGAATTTTACGAAACGGTAAACCAATAGAAGTAATGGCACGTGATTTACAAGAAAACGATGAAATAACACCTTTTTAATTATGAAAGAAGAATTAGCAGAATTATACAAAGATATCGAGGATAGAATAATACTTATCCAAGAAAACGAAATGGATCGTAGTACCGTAGAAATCGCTGGACGAGTTTCAGAATTGACAATGGTACTAATACGAATATCACGGATCCAAATCCAAATGATATGAAAAATTATCAGTTCCAATATAGTGGTAAAACATATGAATGTATTGGTGAGGATAAAGACAAACAAATTGCCAATTTCAATTTCATCATAGAAACCCAAGATTGGCAAACAATGGAAAATAGAATAAAAAACCAACTCAGATGGCACAAAGATTCCATAAAAGAAGTTGTAGAAATAAAAGAAGAAACTAATATTAAATTTTGGTAAAATGAGACAATACGGAAGTAGAACAATTAAAGTATCCAAACAGGCATTACTTGAACAAATTAAAAAGAACAAAAAAATACACATTAAAGAGTATAAATTGGCAGTTTCAGCATTCAAGAAAGAATCAATGAGACAATTAACTGATTTGGTTGCTCGTGTACAACTTGGAAAAGTAACTAAAATCAAATTGAAGTTGACTGAACCAGTAAATAATTCAGATAATTACGATAAAATTATTGAGATGTTCCAATGGGAAATTGCAGACGAGGTTGAGTTAACCCAAGATGAATTCAATGAGTATATTCTGGATGAATCAACGTTTTCAACAAACGCAAAAGTGAGTAATTCATATTACTTAGGGTAATGAAAATCTTCCCAAAATTCACTTCATTAATCAAACCATCAAGAACAGAAACGGTGGATAGTGATGTTAAATATAATCACAACGGTAAAGTAAAAAAGAAATTCTTAGTATGAAAATAAAATCAGTAAAGACAATAACAAATATTGTAGATTACAGTAACGAAGTTACCGACCATAATATCTACATTGATACAGATTCAGTATTCTTTTCAGCAGTTCCAATTATGGATTACCGTTGGAAAGATTGGAAATCTGGTACTGATAACGAGATTGCTGAAAAAGTAAACTTGGTAGCAGAAGAGGTTCAAGATTATTTGAATTTATTCTATGACCAACTTGCATTAAAAATCCTACATATTACATCACATCGATTAGAAATCAAAAAAGAGTACGTAATAAAGGCAGGATTATGGGTAAAGAAAAAACGGTACGCTCAATGGATAATTTCAGATAACGGTGTACCCGTAGATAAATTGGATGTAAAAGGTCTTGATGTAAAACGTTCATCATTCCCAAAGGCATTCCAAAAAACAATGAGTGATGTTTTGATTTCAATTTTACGAGATAAAGAGGAAGCAGAAATAACCGATTATGTTGCATCATTTAAGAAATCAATGACATCATTGGATATCAGAGATGTGGCAAAAAACTCAGCAGTAAAAAACTTGAAAAAGTATATGCCAAAAGGTGATAGAAAGATTTTACAATTTATGAAAGGAACACCTGCTCACGTAAAAGCCGCAATTGCCTACAATGATTTATTGATTCATTTCAAAACTCCGTATAAATACCAACCGATGAAGGGTGGAGATAAAATCAAATGGGTGTATCTGAAAACAAATCCACTCGGTATCGATGGACTTGGATTTACAGGATACCAAGACCCACCAGAAATTGTAAAATTCATAGAAACATATATTGACCATGATAAGATTTTCGAAAGAGAATTGCATCACAAATTACAAGATTTCTATAACGCAGTTGGTTGGGGTGAAGTTTTATCACAAGAAAAAACCGCAAGTCAATTCTTTAGTTTTTAGAATGAAAAAAATAATGTTACTTTTGTTACTTTTCGTAACAACAATTTCTGTATCCCAAAATTACCTAACATCCAAAAAATATACTTTAGAGGGTGAGTGTTTCACGACTTGGTGGTTTGAAACTCCAGAACTTGTATTTGAAGAATATAGTAATGATAGTACCGAAGTTTATGTTTATAGATTCGGTTCATTCAATCCAGATGATGGTGGTGGAAGTATCCAATATTCGGATACAAAGTTTGGAACAAAGAAATCTGGTTCTGTAACAATCCCACGGTTTTATAAGTTTTTTAGTGGTGATAAATTATTGATGAATCAAGAATCAACCGATGATATAATGAATATAATCAGAAATTCAGATTCCTTATATATTTCAACTACATCAGCGTATAGTAACCAAACCGCATATTTCCCAATAAATCGGAGAACGGTATCAAAAATAAAAAAGAAACAATCAAGTAAGAAATTGATAATATTTGGAAAATCAATTGGTCAATATAAAGTACCAAAACCAACATTAACAATTGAACAATTCGGTAAAGAAGAACCGATGATTTATTTATCAAACATCGGTCCAATCGGAAAACAACACAATTTCGGTATCGTATATTGGTTTGATAATTCAATCAATTACACGGGTTTATCTTTTGAACCAACGGTAACGGTAACACGAAATGGTTATTACATACTGAGAATACAGAATTGGAATGTATTTAACCGATGGATGGAAAATGCAAGACAACTTATCATCCAAGTTGATATTGGAAAAGGACCAATGAATGGAACATACAATTCAGTTTATTTATTAAGTGATGAATTAAAAAAAGAATTCAAGAAATTCAACTTAAAATCAAGAAAAAGTAATTTGGGATGGTATCCAAAAGAAGTAGAACGAATAAAACGAGACAATCGTTAAAAAAAGTGAAATTAAATTTGGTAGAACCAATAAAATTTCGTATATTAGAGAAAAATTAACAAAAATATAATTAATAATTAAATAATTTAACAAATGGAAAAGGCAAAATTAAGCAGATTTATCAACAAATATAATCTTGCTGGCTTAGTAGAATCGGTAAAATGGGAATCTAAAGGAGATGTATTATCAACATCATTCATTTCAGATGACAAATCCGTTCTTGGTAACGTATCAATGAAAGAATTTAGTTTTCAAGATGCAAACTTCGGTGTATATGACACATCAAAATTAACAAAGATGTTGAGTGTACTTGGTACAGATGTAGATTTCAATCTTACTGAGGTGGACGGAAAATCAGTATCCTTAAAATTCAAAGATGGTTCGACTTCTGTAAACTATATGTTGGCTGACTTATCAGTTATTCCAGTAGTACCGGATTTAAAATCATTACCTGATTTTGATATCAAATTAAAATTGGATGCGAATTTCATCACAAAATTCATTCGTGCAAAAGGTGCATTGGCAGACGAACAAAATTTCACATTCGTTCAGAAAAACGGAAAATCTCAAATTGTATTAGGATATTCAAATATCAACACAAATAGAATTTCAATTGATGTGGAATGTGAATCAGATGGTGATATTGACCCAATCTCATTCTCAGCAACGTACTTGAAAGAAATCCTTGTAGCAAACAAAGAGGCAAGTGATGCAACATTAAACATTTCATCAAAGGGATTATCTCATATCCATTTTGAAATAGGTGAATATACATCAGATTACTACTTAGTAGAAATCGCTAGTTAATTATATGAAAGACTACTTCTACAGCCGTTCACGGTTTTCCGAGTTTAAATCCAACACTACTTATCATCAGTTATTACAAATGACTGATGATGAATTTGTTGATTGGGCCGAACTTCTGCGTAAGGAAGTAACGTTTCAATGGGATATTTACGGAACACCTCCAGTAATCGGTAGAAACAAAGACGGAATCATAAAAAAGTTTAAGAAACTTCGTGGAAACGAATGTAACTTCTTAGAAAAAGACCTCACGGGTGATAAAGAATCATTAGGAATCATACAAAATTTCAATAAAGATGCATCTCCTGTAAATCAGTTTTTCCCAACGATGTTGAAAACCAAAATTTCAAGTGGAAAATCACACGATAATGGATTATCAATTTATGACCATTTCAGTGATCCTGACATGAAAGAAAAGTTTGTAAATATCATGAAACGTGCAGTAAAACGAGATTCAATGTATTCTTGGTCACGTTCAGTTGTAAACAAACGAACTGAAAATCCATTTTGGAATGGACAAAACGGTTATGATTTCATAAAAGATGTACACGATGGAAAAGTTTTCACCGGAAAATACTCAAACTGTGATATTGTACTCGCAAAGGCAAAGAACTCAACCTTAGAGAATTACGGCACGACTAACGATGAATACGTAGGGTTTGGCAATCTTTATTTAACTGCACAACAAGTAAACGAGTGTGTGGATAATGGTTGGTTAAATAGTACGCAAATCACAAATCTCGGAGAAATCGTAGAATCAGAAACTTTGAAATCTGGTAAAGTAAATGGATTCTCGTACCTCATAAGATGGTATGAAAAAGATACACCAATTTTTACTAAGATATTGCAAGTTTTCAGATTATCATGTGGTCAACCAGCTGTGAATTTCCCAGCATTAACTGCAAAATATTTGTACGAACGATTCACCTCACACATTCAAACAAACGAACCAATAAATATTTATGATTCATCAAGTGGTTGGGGAGGACGTATAATCGGAGCAATGAGTTCACGTAAGAAAATCCATTATATCGGAACAGACCCAAATCCTGATAATTATATTCCAGAATTGAAGAAATCAAGATATGAATATGTGGCAGATTTTTACAACAAAAACTGTATTGATGATTACTCAGAAAAACTCAGTTCATTTTTTGAAGTTGAATCACAGGCAAACACCTATGAATTATTTCAAGATGGATCGGAAACAATTGAGAACAATCCAAGATTTGAAAAGTATAAAGGAAAATTAGATTTCTCTTTTACTTCACCACCATATTTCAATAGAGAAAGATATGGAGACGAGGGTACAGGACAATCGTGGGATAACTTTTCAGAATACGATGATTGGCACGACAATTTCTTGAAACCAACTCTAACCACAATCTACAATAATCTGAAAAATGATAGATATATTGCATGGAACATTGCAGATATCAAAATCGGTGCAGATAGTTACTATGAATTAGAGGGAGATTCCATAAAAATCTTAGAGGATTTAGGAGCTGAGTATCAAGGTAAATTAAAGATGTTGATGACACGAATGGTAGGTTTAGACCCATCAAAAAGTGGTGTGAAAAACTCAGTAAGACACAACGGAAAAATTTACAAATTTGAACCAATATTAATCTTTTATAAAAAATGAAATATTTAGAAACAACAGGTGATTTAATCACATTGACATTAGAAGAAAAATTCGATGTAATATCGCACGGATGTAATTGCATGAGTCAAATGGGGGCAGGAATCGCTGTACCTATGAAAAATACTTTTGGGTGTGATAAATTCCCAATGGAAGAACAAGATTCGTATATTGAAAAACTCGGTAACATTGATTATGAGGGGTTCACCTTCACGGGAGACCCAAATTCACCAATTCGTAAATCCAGACCAAACGATTATTATGTAGATGATGTACCATTATATGTGGTAAATTCATATACTCAGTTTCACTATGGTAAAAAATACGGAAATCCTATTGATTACGAGGCAATCGCACTTTGTATGAGAAAGATAAACTCAGTATTCAAAGGCAAACATATCGGTTTACCAAAGATAGGAGCAGGTCTTGCTGGTGGAGATTGGCACAGAATAAAACGAATCATCCAAACTGAATTAAAAGACATGGATGTAACCGTTGTAATGTACGATAAAGAATATCAACCAAAAAAATAACAAGTATGAATAAAATAGATGAATTAACAATACAAAGAGAAACGATATTACGACAAATCGATGAACTTAAAAAAGAATTATTCTTTGTTGAAAACGATTTGAGTGAACATTTAAAAAATACAGACTAATGAAAGAATCAATTCAACCACTTGGTGATCGAGTAATCATCAAATCTCCAGAAGAAGGAGAAACCAAATCGAAACGAGGAAAAGTACTTTTACACGAAACTGCGACCAGAGGTCAAGTTATGTGGGGAGAGGTTTTTCGAGTTGGTCCTGGAATTTATACCCAAACCGGAGATTTAATACCAACCTCAGTACGAGTAGGTGATTCGGTAATGTACAAAAAGGATATGGTAGGTGATAAAATCAAAATCGAGGACGAAGAATATATTATGTTCAGAGAACACGACTTGTTAATGGTAGATTCAAACACACCTACACCAAATATTACACAATTATTAAACGATTCCTCACCAATTAACACTTTTAAAGGAGAATATTAATGACGTGTATAGTAGGAATGTTAGATGGAAAAAAAGTACTAATCGGTGCTGATTCCGCAGGAGTTTCTGGACTTGATATAACAATAAGAAAAGACCCAAAGGTTTTCATAACTGGAGATTTTGTAATTGGATGCACATCAAGTTTCAGAATGATAGAATTATTACAATTTTCTCTAAAAGTAAAAGAACGTGGTGAAAAAGATGTGTATGAATATATGTGTACCGATTTCATAAAGGGTGTACGTAAATGTTTCAAAAAAGGTGGATTCTTACAGAAATATAAAGATGGTGATGATCAGGGTGGAGAATTCTTAGTAGGATATCAAGGAAGATTATTCAAAATCGGTGGTGATTTCCAAGTTGGAGAACCTATTGATGATTTCGATTCATGTGGATGCGGTCAGGATTATGCAATCGGTTCATTAGAAACGACTGAAGGAACATCATTAACGCCTCACGAACGAGTACGAGTATCATTAGAAATAGCATCAAAACGAAGTGGTGGTGTTGCACCTCCATTCATTTTTAAATCAATATAATTATGGCATTTTTTGAACAAACAGAAAAAGACACATTCGTAGACAACAGTTTATGGGTGGAAAAATATAGACCCACTCGGTTACAAGACTATGTGGGTAACGACCACTTAAAAGAAGTGATAGGAAACTTCATCGAAGATGGAGATATCCCACATTTACTTTTTTACGGAAAGGCTGGTACTGGAAAAACAACCTTGGCAAAACTAATAACAAAGGCAATAAATTGTGATGTATTGAGTATCAACGCATCCGATGAAAACGGTATTGATATCATCCGAAACAAGATTAAGAATTTCGCATCAACCGTAGGATTTAAGGATACAAAAATTGTGATTCTTGATGAAGCAGATTTCCTAACATATCAGGCACAGGCAACATTGAGAAACTTGATGGAAACCTTTTCAAAACATTGTAGATTCGTATTAACTTGTAATTACATAGAAAGAATTTCAGACCCAATACGTTCTCGTTGTCAAGATTTCCAAATTGTACCACCAACCAAAAAAGATGTGGCAGTTCAAGTTGCACAAATCTTGAAAAACGAAAACGTGAAATTTGATATTATGGACATTGTACCGATAATTGATTCAGCGTATCCTGACATTAGAAAAATCATAAACACCGTACAATCGAATTCAACTCGTGGAACACTAAAACTGAATAAAAAGGCATTACTCGATAATGATGTAAAAACTCACATTATTGATATCTTAAAATCAGATGATGCACGTGGTAATAAATGGAAGAAAATCAGACAACATATTGCAGATGCAAAACTATCCGATTTCACAGAAATTTACACTCACCTTTACGAAAAAGTTGATGAATACGGTGGAAACCAAACTGCATCAATAATTCTATTATTGGCAGAAGGTCAATTCAAGGAAGCACAAGTGATAGATAAAGAAATCGTCTTTATTTCAACAATTATAAACATAGTATCATTATGAAACAAACCGAAAAAGAATCAGTCGCACATCAAATAATAAATTCCTTGTGTGATAGAAAAGGATTTGACGACTGGTGGTATAATATCGATGAAGATATCCAACAGTCAATAATTGATGATATAACAGAACAGTTTTAAATGGAATATTTGATACATAGTGGAGGTTCAGGAGGAGCAGATATGGTATGGGAAAATACTGGATTAGAATACGGTATAAAAACAGTTGCATATTCGTTCTACAACCACGCACACGAATCTCAATTTCCAAAGATTTTGAGTCCAGATGAATTATCAGAGGGTTGGGGTGCGTGTAAAGTTGCAACCAAAACTTTGAAAAGACCATTAAATCGGATAATGTATCCATATATAAAAAATCTGATTAGTAGAAATTGGTTTCAAGTTAAAAACTCAGAAGCCACATTCGCAATTGGAACGTTTGTAAATGACCAAAAGAAGTTGGTAAATGGTGGAACGGGTTGGGCAGTACAAATGAGTATTGATAATAATCATCCAGTATATTTCTATGACCAAAAAAATGAAAATTGGAACATATACTCAGAACAGTATAAAAAGTTTTTACAGTTATACGAACTTCCAGCAATTCCTAAGAATTTCGCAGGAATTGGAACACGACAAATCAACCAAGCTGGAATCGAGGCGATTGAGGATTTGTTCAAACATTGTTTTAAATGAAAATAATCTTTATATTATTATTTACACTTTCAGTATTCGGACAAACCGAATCACGTATGGATAGTATAAAGAATGAGTTCATAGAAGATTCATTTAGATATGATGTAAATATGAAACCGTATTTAGATGTGATACAAGAGATTAAAATCAAAAAGTTGAACAAACATATACTCGGTAATTATAGTAACGGTGTAATACAGTTAAACACCTCATACCTAAGTGGTAATAGAAGATTGTTAAAGGCAGTATTCTATCACGAGGTTGGTCATTTAATTGGATTAGAACATTTATGTGAAGTTTGTCCATTTATAATGTCAGCACACAATCGGATTGATTTCGAAACAATAACAAAAAAAGAATGGGAGTATCAACTTTCCGTATTTTATGGAATGATACAAGAATTAAATAACAAAAATAAAAATAAGAAAACATGGCAAAACTATTAAAAAAAGGTGATGAAAAAAAGGCACCAAATATCGATTTAAGTAAATCAACGGAATTAAAGTGTCAAGAATGTGGTGATGTAGTATTCATAAATGCCACCATATTCAGAAAAATTCCAAAACTTGTAGCAGGTACTCAAAAGGATCCAATTATACCAATAGAGGTATTTTGTTGTGCAAGTTGTGGTGCATTGATTGATGAATTATTACCACCAGAATTAAGACAAGAATAAAATGGAGGTAGTTGAACTAATTCCATACGGTATAACATATGTACTCGGATTTATTGCCTCATTGATTTTCTTAGCGAAATTCGGTAAGAAAATTGGTTGTGGTGATTACGACCCACCACACGAAGGATGGTATGATGATTACGATTCCAACGCATCAGCGTGGTTCGCATTTAGTTTGGCTTGGCCCATCTTTTACACATTTGGAATCGTTGGATTTCTATACACACAATTTATTAAATTTTACAAAAAAACATTATCATGAAAACATTTATAACCGAATGGTACTTGGGTACTGATACCTATGCAGGTATGGATATCAAATCTGAATCTTGGAAAGAAGCCGAAAAAACCGCAAGTGAATACGGAGTTTGTTTGACGGGTGAATTAATCGAACGATACGGAATATCCGGAGAAAGTGATGAAATATAGTGAGAACTTTCTTAACTGAATATACAATACCAAGTGGTGAGATTTTCGCTGGTGAAGATATCAAGGCAATTTCTTGGAAAGACGCCAAGTATCAATCCATCCACAAACGAGTAACGGTAATAGGAATAAGATTAATGACCGTTGATGAAGAAACAGGAGAACGAATCCCAGAACCATATCTAAATTAAAAAAAATGAGTACAACAAAAACACCATCGTTATTTGACCACTTAAAACAAATAACATCAGTACAAGACCCGAAATACTTTGATACCTTAACAGAGGCAGGAAAGCGAACGTGGAGTAATTATATGTTACAACGATTTATGTCTATGAATCCAGACTTAATCGAATTAGTAGCAGAATTACAACCATATACCGAAATATTACAACCAAAAGAATTTTACTTAGTGTATATCGGTTTAATTCCACGAGGAAACTATTGGGCAAAATATATCAAATCCAAAAAAGAAACTAAGTATGAATCATTTTTAATAGATTTACTTGTTCAGGATTACAGTTGTTCAAAAACAGAGGCACTCGATTATTGTGAAATTTTGTACGCAACAAAAGAGGGTAAAGAACATATTTTATATATCTGTAACAAATATGGAATTGACAAAAAACAAATAACGAAACTCCGTCTCAAACTTGGTAAATAGTTTCTTATTTAGAATCATTATAAATTACACTTTTTTCTTCTTATCTTTACTGTTTTTTTCATTTTCTTATATTTATATATGTAAGGAGATAACAATATGGCATTAGTATATAAACACATTAGAAAAGACACAAATGAAATTTTTTATATTGGACTTGGAAAAAACAAGTATCGTATAAATAGTAAATCTGGTAGAAACCAATATTGGCATAATATCGTAAATAAGGTTGGTTATATAACTGAAATTATAAAGGAAGATATGAATTGGGAAGATGCTGTAAAAGAAGAAATCAGACTAATCAAAAAATATGGTAGAAAAGATATAGGAACTGGAATCCTTGTAAATATGACCGATGGTGGTGAGGGCTTTGTTGGAAAACATAGTGATGTGTCTAAGATGAAAATGAGTGAATCCAAAACAGGCGAAAATCATTGGATATTTGGAAAACAACATAGTAGTGGAACTAAAAATAAAATTGGTACATCCAATAAAGGTAAAATTAGAACCGATGAAATGAAGGAACATCAGAGAGTTGTCCATTTAGGTAAAACGGCAACCGATGAAACAAAACAAAAAATGAGTAACTCCCAAATGGGTAGAAAACATAGTGATGAAACTAAACAAAAATTACGAAAACCAAAAACCAAAAAACATAGGGAGAATATTAGTAAAGGTCGAATTGGAATGGAATTTACACCAGAACATATATTAAATCTTAGAAAATCCCATATCGGTCAGGTAAATTGGAACAAAGGTGGTTCAGTAAATAATATCGTAAGAAAAAAAATTAGTGAAACGTTAAAGGGAAACCAAAACGCTAAAAGAATAATAGTAGAACAATATACAATTAATAACGAATATATAAAAACTTGGAATAGTGTAAAGGATATTGTAGATGAACTTAAAATAAGTAGAGGAAATCTAACAAGTTGTTATACTGGAAAAAGAAAAACAGCAGGTGGTTATATATGGAAAAAAATAAACTAAAATGAGAAACCAACTACCCGAGCGTGAAACGTTCATATGCAATTGCCATTCATTAGAACACCAATATCATTTTTGGTGGGATGATGATGCAAATCTATTACACGTTGAACCATATCTTGAATCAGATAGAAATTTCTTTCAACGATTGTGGTACGGATTAAAGTACATATTCGGACATAAATCCAGACTCGGAACATTTGACGAATTTTCATTTAAACCCGAAGATGCAAATCAACTCAGACATTTTTTAAATAGAATGGATTGGATGCAAAAATTAACAAAACATTAACACTATCCCTTTGGTAATTCAAAGGGATTTTTGTATATTTGAGGACAACATTAAAAGAGATAGTATTATGGATAATGAATTGTATAAAATGATGATAAAAAACGCAAGAGAACACATCGATTCTCAAAGCCCAAACGGGAAATCCCCAGATGAATTTGATATTTGGGAAATTTCATCTGTCTTGTCAATGGTATTGGCAAAAGATAAACAAAAAATTATTTTGGATATTATTGAGTTACACTTTAAATAAGAACGATATGAATTACAATGATGTACTATTAAACAACGATAAAAAGACCGCAAATTTGTATCAAGAATTTATCAATGATAAAGGTCACACTTGGTCCGAGGTCCGAGATTTTATTGGATATCCAAATGACCAATTCACCTCAGATGGAATATATTTAACCGAACATTTCAGAAATACCGTCTTAAATATTAAGATACTATCATTGACTGGTAAACATTTTTCACAATATCATAACAAAAAAAGAAAAGAAATATTTGGTAGTCTCAAATAAATTTCGTATATTTACTATGTAATAAAGAGAGAGAGAATTATAAACCATTAAAATTTAAAAGATGAAAAAAGTAAAAATTAATTATTTAGGAACGGAGTTTCAAATCAATGAGAAGGCATACCACACTACTGATTGGAACGGAAACAAGATTTCTCCTAAAATTGTGATAAGTCACGTAATCGGAGCATCAATGATTAAACAATTCATCAAAAAATATTACCCAACTTTGAAAGTATGGTCGGTATCCGAATCATTTTCAATGGGAAATTCCATTGATGTTTATATCACTACTAAAGATATTTCAAAAGTATCCGATGAAATTTACAACAAAATTGAAGATTTCGCAAAATCCTTAAAAATGGGATATTGGAATTCAATGGAAGATATGTACGAGTACAACAAAAGAGATAAAAAAACCGATAACGGATTTCAAATTGATTCTTATTGTAAATGGATTTCAGTAATGAATAAACCAAAGTTCGGTACAATTGAGTGGGGAATCGACAGAATGAAAAGAACTGGTGAAACCTTAAACGATTTGATTTCTTACGTTGATAAGAACAAACAAGAAAAGTTTAGAGAATTAGCATTAACCCTTTAAAACCCTAAATTATGAGACAGTTATACGAGATACACGAAGTAGACGATTACGGTAGAAGTATTGGAACTTATGGTACTGTATTCGCAGAATCTAAAGATGAAGCTGAGAAATTAGCATCAGCATATCACGGTAAACCAGATATTTACAAGACTGGTTTTTACGAAGCACAAGTTGTAGAACAAGTGGCAACGATAACACCAGAGAATATTGAAGAACACCGATTAGAACGATTACGACAAGCTGAATACGACATAAAACGGTTCAGTAACCCGTTGAAATTATAACAAAAAATCGAGATTATCTTTGGTAGTCTCGATTTTTTTTCGTATATTTACTATGTAATAAAGAGAGAGGTATTAACCATTAAAACTTAAATTATGGAAAACTCAAAAAAAGTAAATCTAAAAGAATTATTAGGATATTCAGTATTACACGAGTTTGATAATCAATATCATTCAGTAAAAATATCAGAATTATCATCCTCATACGAAAAGAATCCTGATTGGAAATCACCTGTATATATTGAACATGAATTGTTAGTAC
>Ga0256844_10000504_pt1 | contig 15096 bp, 16 predicted proteins | sample MusselsmetaG_FD_189100 | JGI IMG/M metagenome (GOLD analysis project Ga0256844, IMG submission 189100) | Mussel associated microbial communities from hydrothermal vent at the East Pacific Rise, Pacific Ocean - Mussels | ecosystem: Host-associated > Mollusca > Shell > Unclassified ... | reverse complement strand
GTAAAACAAACGAGCAAAGAGATTTATTCTATCGCAAAATTCGAGACGAAGCCTTTGTTGATATTCGTTTGGATAACAATTAACCGGTTCAGACTCAATTGAATAGATTAGCCATTACTCCCGGTGAACCCGCAGGCATTGGGCCGGATTTATGCATTGACTATGCGCAGGCTGTTCATGACTTTCAAATGATTGTCCTGGCCGATCCACAAATGCTTGAAGAGCGTGCGGCCCTACTGGGCAAGCCGCTAAAACTAATACCCTATGATGATAACTGCCACTCGGTTTCCGGAGCTGGCATGCTTTATTATCTGCCTGTTAGCCTGCCGGAAAAAGCGATGCCCGGGGTACTAAATGTAGACAATGCCCCTTATATTTTAGCCTCATTGGATAAGGCCGTGCAGGGCTGTATTGACAAAACTTTTGATGCCTTAGTCACCGGACCTATCCATAAGGGTATTATCAATGAGGCCGGCATCGCCTTTACCGGCCACACAGAATACCTGGCCAAAATAACTCATACAGATAAAGTCGTTATGATGCTGGCAAGCGATGAAATGAAAGTTGCTTTAGCCACTACACACCTGCCGCTTAAAGATGTTGCCCGGGCAATCACCCGGGAAAATTTACGCCAGGTACTGACCATTTTAAACCAGGATTTAAAATCAAAATATGGCCTGCTATCACCGCATATTATGGTCTGTGGCCTCAACCCTCATGCCGGTGAAGATGGCCATTTAGGAAAAGAAGAAATTGACATCATTATCCCCTTAGTAGAACAACTCAAATCCGAGGGATTTAATCTAAGCGGGCCATTAGCGGCAGATACTCTCTTTAGCAAACAAAACCTTGCCCATGCGGATGCCGTTTTAGCAATGTACCATGACCAGGGCTTACCCGTGCTTAAATATCAAGGTTTTGGTCAGGCTGTTAATGTCACTCTGGGTTTACCCATAATTCGCACTTCAGTTGATCATGGCACTGCACTACCACTTGCAGCCAGCGGGAAGGCGCATACCGGCAGTCTGCACTATGCGCTACAGGTTGCCCAAAATATGATAAGAGCTGGAAAAAATTAACGAGCTGTTTAAGCATGCCGAACGGCCCTATATCAGGCAAAAACAATGGTCGAAATCAAGTTCGGCTATTTTCTCAACTGCATTGCAAACAGATTAGAGAAGCTGTTCAGCTTGCTCTTTTTTCGAGCCCATAATTGTTGAGTATGGTGAATTTTACACGCATATTAGCCTTTTACCGGGCCAGCCAAGCTCTTGCAGCCGCCAGCGTATCAAAATTTTCAATCAGCCATTTACAATGAAACATGTGAGCATTATCAATATAATTATTATTTACTTTTTTCAGGTGCTCCGCCTTGCCCACCAGGGCCACCTTGACATTAACAATCGACAAACTGGCCGCATAATCAAGAGCAGCCACTTCCATCATAGTTTCTTCTTCCAGTTTAAACTGCTCAACTCTGGAACAGTCAACAATCTGATAGTGAATACTATCTGAACGGCCATCATTATAGAATTCATTGGTAAATTGAAAAATTTCATCCGCGGTAACAATGCCACTTAGCTGCCAATAAATACCATGCTCTTCCCATTGCGTAATATAAGGCACATGTTCCCCCTGTTATTTTTCCTTAAGCTGCTTATATTGATAATCATTAATAATACGAGCAATACCAAACAAGCCAATAATATTCCCCTGGGTATCTTTTATCGGATATTCCTGGTTATCCACCCAGGCAGAGTTCCCTTGCTTATCAATGGTTGGCTGAACTTGCTGAGCACTTATCCTACCTGCGGTATTTTTTTATACCAGAAATTTTTAATGCCAAAACTTCACATAAAACAAAATAATATTGATTGAACACTCATATTTAAGCTTGACAGATATCTACATAACTTTGGACTAACCGTATATTCAGCTACTTACACATAATTGCTAATATTAATTATACAACCTATAAGTGCGATTAATCCGTTCGTTCTATAACTTTATATCGTCAAGGATCTGAAGTCCACCTTTAAGGCTGGCTGGGGAAATTCAAATGCCTGTCATCTCCCTCTTTTACACTAAGTAATTTAAAAAAAATTATACCAAAACGTCTTTCTGCTATTTTATATTATACTTTTCAATTACTTACAGAATCTTTATGTGGAATCAAGTCCAATTTTGCATAGAGATATCAGCAATAGCACATATAAATGGTATGAAGATAGAAATTTAACAATAGATAATCGACTTTTTGAGCCTATAGAAGAGGATAATGATTTTACATCGAGTGGAATCCTTACTCTGATAAATCATTAATACTAAAATGTACAGTAAAATATGAATGATCGCTTACGTTTCTTTAATGGTATAATCACTTAAATTTACCGATGCAATTATCGATGATAGTTGTCATCACACCCTATTAGAAGCTAACTCGATAGTTTCTGTGGATAAAACCACTTTAGGGTTATATAACCGTTTAAAATTAAAGAGTTTTATATGGCTAACCCAATGAAACATAAGGCAAGGAAAAGGTTTGGCCAGAACTTTTTACATGATGCCCATATTATTGAACGTATTATCGCCTCAATTGCAGCCAGGGATAGCCAGCATATTGTCGAAATTGGTCCGGGGAAAGGTGCTCTGACAGAGCACCTTCTGCTCACTGCCGGTCAATTGGATGCTATTGAGCTGGACAGAGATTTAATTCCATTGCTGGAACAACGCTTTGCCGATTATACTCAGTTTAGAATACATAGTGCTGATGCCTTACAGTTTGATTTTTCCAGTTTACTGAATTCTGCCGATGAGCAACTTCGTCTGGTGGGCAACCTGCCTTATAATATATCAACACCACTGATTTTTCGTTTACTGGAAAATGTCGATATTATTGAAGATATGCATTTTATGCTGCAAAAGGAAGTGGTTGAACGTCTGACAGCCAGCCCGAATAGCAAAGCTTACGGGCGCTTGAGCATTCTGGTGCAATATCTGTGTCATGCTAATCAGCTGTTTATCGTACCTCCTGGTGCATTTAGCCCGGCACCAAAGATTGATTCGGCCATTGTCCAGCTGACCCCAAGAAAACCTCTGGCAGACAGCATCAGGCTAGAGCATGCAACACTTAATGATTTGTCCTTTATTGCCAAATCAGCCTTTGCGCAGCGACGTAAAACATTACGTAATAACTTGAAAAAGATAATCACAGAGTCTGACATCAAACAATGTGATATTGACCCGGGTCGACGGGCAGAAACACTAACAATCAGCGAGTTTGTTGCTTTGACGAATCGATACGTACAAATTCCTGAACATTAACTCGTGCAGAATGATTAGACCTAAGAAAAAGCGGTGACCGACTTGTCGGATTTTGTTTCTGATGCTGGGCGGTTAAGCGGGCAGGAGCCTGTTTCCTATGTTTGATCACGGTAAGATTACTGATAATCACTCCGGAGATGACGATCACAGTTAATAAGAGGATAATATCAGGCTTTTTCCTCATATCTGTTACCTTTTTCCTTTTAGCATTGTTATGACCATTTTTTATTGTTTTCAAGGTTCATGCTAAACCCATGATAACAGGTAAAAAATTCTTTTCAAACATTGAGTTACATGAAACTCAATAGAAAACAATTTAACTTTAGCTTGCACCTTGCCATTATAGTAATACAATTTCAATAAATAGCCAGTTTTTTTGGAATATAATATGTTTTTTTGCAACTCAGAATACAAAAATGCCTTAAAGCAGCTTTTAGCACATTATAAAATACAGGTTAATATGCTTGAAAACGGGCAGACAATACCAGGCAGCTGGTTTGGCGAGCCTGAGGCAGGCATCATAAAAAACCAATTATACCTGCGTCCTGATACCCCGGTTCATTCTGCACTACATGAGTCATGCCATTATATCTGCATGGACGCCTCTCGTAGAGCACAGTTGAATACCGATGCAGGTGGTGCTTATGATGAGGAAAATGGAGTCTGCTACCTGCAAATACTATTGGCTGACTATATTCCCGGTATGGGACAACAGCTAATGATGAACGATATGGATGACTGGGGTTATAGCTTTCGTCTGGGTTCAGCACAACGTTGGTTTAACGAGGATGCAGAAGATGCACAGCAATGGTTATTACAGCACCAGTTAATTAATGAAGACAATAAACCGACCTGGCGATTACGTCAATAAGCTTGCTTTTCAGGAAATTAAGACTAACCTAGAAGGTATCAATTAATCGATAAAAATAGTCACTGGGGTTGCTATGCGTTTTGATTCAATACACAACTATTATGAAACTCTTGTCGTACGGGAACTGATTCAGACTTTTGTTGAAGATATCCGCCATATCGATGAAGATTATCTACAGGATATTGCCTGTATTGCTCTGAATATGCTGCCTTCACGTTATGTGCGCCACGACGTTGATATGGCTTTTTTCCTCTCCTCTTCAGAACGTGAGGAAATGGATAAATCAGTAACAGGAGCAGTGCTTAAGGCCAAAGAACATGTTGATAGTCAGGGAGCAGAACAGGCCAGAGCCAACACTTTTCAACACCGTTGAAGTCAACTTACTATGTTCGCAGATGAATACTTGAGCACTTATACTTTTTAGGAATAGCAATGCCAGCACGCAGCAGTACAGATAAGTATCACATCGCCATTGATGTCAAAGTACAATACATTGAAACACAATCAGCCCCTGACGATAATCGTTTTGTATTTTCTTATACCATTAACATTTTAAACAAGGGCAGTGAAGCTGCACAGCTAATTTCCCGTCACTGGATTATTACCGATGCTGAAGGAAAAACTCAGGAAGTCAAAGGCCCTGGTGTTGTCGGCGAGCATCCCTATCTGAAACCTGGAGAAGATTTCACTTACACCAGCGGCACCATTATCCAGACCCCCGTAGGCAGTATGCAGGGTAGTTATCAAATGAAGGCAGGTGATGGCCAGATGTTTGATGCTGAAATCCATCCATTTACTCTCAGTAAACCCGGTTTTCTCCACTAAATTAAGGTATAATCCAGACACACAATAATGTGATTGTTCGTGTAAGAGAGAAGCAAGGTGATTATCAAGATAGTAAAATTCAGACAGTATATCAGTGGTTTCCTGGCTATGCTTGTTGCCTTATTATCCTTTAGCCTGCTATCGGTGCAAATCATCTTTTTTAGCTTTATTTTGATAACGAGCTGCTTTTATAAGCATATTGGCGATAAATTAGCCCATTTGACTTATAAATGGAATTAACTTCCCGTTGCTGTCAACTATAAATTCGTCTTCTGCATGCCTCAGCCAATTGTTACTTTTATAGTGAAAATATGAATATTCTTGATCGCTATATTATCAAAGCCATTATTTATTCCACCCTGTTATTTTTATTCATCATTCTGGCACTCTATGGCTTTATTGCTCTGGCCGATAGTTTCAAATATGTAGGCCGGGGTAACTTTGAAATGCTGGATGCTTTTTATTACACCTTTCTGACCTTACCCAGACGCATGTACCAACTCTTCCCTTTTTCTGTACTTCTGGGTGCAATGATGGGATTGGGTTCCTTAAATAGCAATAATGAGCTGGTAGCCATTCGAGCCAGTGGCATTTCCATCACACAAATTATTTTTTCTGTAATGAAAGCAGCCTTTATTCTGGCGCTATTTATGTTTATCATGGGCGAATTTATTCTACCCATTAGTGGCAAACTGGCCTCCAATCACATGACCCAGAAAGTACACGGTAGCTCCAGCACTGTATCAGAAGATGCTATCTGGGTACGTGACCGTAATACTTTTACCAAAATTCACACCATTAGCTCAGATAAAACCCTGGGTAATATCAGTATTTTTACTTTTGCCGACAATAATACACTGAAGGTCAGTACCAAGGCAGCCCATGCTTATTACAATGGTAAAGATTGGGTGCTTAAAGATATAGAACAAACATTTATCAGTGAAAATAAAGTTATAGTCAATAAAATAGATAAAGCACGCTGGCCAACATTACTTAACCTGGAACTTTTGGATGTCATTATTTCTAAACTAGGCTATTTGTCTGCTACCGGGCTTTATCACTACTCGACCTATCTTGATGCAAATAATCTGGACAGCAAGCAATACTGGCTGGCTTTCTGGGACAAAATTGTCCAGCCTTTCTCAATAGCCGCCATGTTATTATTATCAGTACCTTTTGTCTTTAGCTCGACACGTGCAAATAATGCCGGCAATCGGCTGCTTATTGGTGTATTCATTGGCGTAGCATTTACCATTGCCAATAAGATCAGTGCCCAATTTGGTTTATTGTATAATATTGAGCCTCTCATCAGTGCCAGTTTCGTCACCATTAGCACGTTTATAATAGCAAGCTGGATGATTCGACGCATAATTTAAATTGTGGTACTGCATAAATTGATATTTTAGAAAATTCTAATTAACTATTATGCAAAAACCAACTATAATGTTCGGTCATTTGCAGTTCATAACATGGATTGATGTTCACAAGGATTAATTTGAAACAGTTTCTTGCCATTTTACTATTGTGCTTTAGCCTGCTGGCACAATCTTTGGCTGGCAATCATTATAATAATGATTGGCGTGGCATGCCGTTCATTGAAATGATGGCCACCATGATGAGAGCCATGAATCAGGTGCTTGGTGGTAATAACTCTTTTGCTAATCCAGGGGCTTTACCCTATTCACCCGCATTATCACCGTCAATGGGGCTTATGCCGGGTTTAACGAATATGAATTCTCTGCCCATGTCTCCTGCGGGCTTTAATGCACTGCCATTAAACCGCCATAAGATGTTTTCTACCCCTCCGGCAAATAATGCTAACTTCTGGGATCTAACACCTGCTACCATAAACAGCAGCAGGATTGTTGATAATGATAGTCTCAACGGTATCTGGCAAACCCTGTCGGGGGATGTTATTGCCATCTATAATAATAACCATTTTATCTGGTCAAATGGCGCGCAAAGAAATCTGGCCGGACAGTTAGTGATTAGAAATAACAAGCTGATTGCCTACGTTCCATCACGAAAAATGACCCTGTATTTTCAGTTTTACCGTGAACCCGGACAATTTATTGTGCGTGATAAAAATGCCCGAATCTACACCTTTAAACGTATTTATTAAAGCGGATAAACACCACACAAATAATTAAAAACCTGATTTTTTTACCGTCCTGCTTACTGTACTATAATGCACCCCAAAATGACCACCTATCTGATCCAGGGTATAGTTGCCTGTTTCATAGGCTTTTACCATGGCTACTTTCACATTTTTAAAACGTTTGGCAAAATCTGACAGTGGCTTTATTTTTTTATTTTTACGCTGCATGGCCTTATCCATCACCTTTCCTGTGAGTAATTGTTTTTTCCATTTGGAGACAAAAGCACTACTCCCCAGAAGAATTTGCGCCTGCACCTGATCACTGATATCAAAATTTTTATCTAAGATTGATATTGCCTTAATCAAGGCATTTTGTGCGCGTTTTTTCTGTTTACCATAATGATTCAGCAGTTCACCAGAGCTTAACCATTGCGGACTTTCAATAAGCCCGGTACTGGCCTGATAACTACTCCATTTCCATTTATCCAGTTTGCGTGCTTTTCGTTGTAAAACAGGCATATGCAAGATATGTTCAACAACATCTGTAAATAACTGTGGTTCAACCAGTACCGCCTTAAACCGGCCATGAAAAATATTACCATGCTGACTGTATTTGGCATTATAACGCTGCGTATAAATACCATTAAGCTGACGCATTCCCCTGGATAAATTAGGTTTGGGTGTTTTAATAAATAATTGAAATGAATCGGGCAATAGATTATAGGCATATACTTGCCATTGCATACGACTAATCACCTCCTGTAAAATCGCTAAAAATTCCTGCCGATCTTTATTATCATTAAAAACAGTTTTTCCTTCTTCTCCCTGAGAAGAAATATAGTAGTAAGCCCCTGAATATTCGATACGTACGGGTCTAGCCATAAGAATACACCTTCTTTACATTCTCTATGCGTGCCTTAACACGGTTTTTATTAGTCGACATTAGCGTTATACTTATTAGGTATAGACCTATTTTGCTAAACACACCACTTTTTCAACACTTTTTTCCTATTCAATATTAACCCGACATGAAACAAAATAGAAAAAAAACAAGCAGCACTGAAGAAAATAAATTGCGTCTGGATAAGTGGCTCTGGGCAGCACGCTTCTACAAAACCCGTTCCCTGGCCAGTGACGCGATTAAGGGTGGAAAAGTACACCTCAATGGCCAGCGGGTAAAACCCAGCCATCATGTCGAACGAGAGCAAAGCATAAGAATCAAAAAAGAATCGCTGGAACAAACAGTGATCATCAAACAATTAGCAGACAAACGCGGGCCGGCCAGTATTGCTCAGAGCCTTTATGAAGAGACCCTGCAGAGTATTGAGCAAAGAGAAAAACGTGCCAGTGAACGCAAAGCAATATATGCCGGCATGCCGCAACATACATTAAAACGTCCCAGCAAAAAAGATCGCAGAAAAATCATTCAGTTTAAACAGGAAAAAAATGCCTGATGATATAGCAGACCAGGCAGCAAAATTAACATCGCTATCCGGCTCACTTTTTATTTGCCATAGTTAATGACTGCTTTTTTTGTTTGTATTGAATATCCAGACGTTCCAGCTCCTGCATTTCCACCAGACTAAAACCGGCCTTCATACGAGCATCACGATTGAAAGGACCTCTGGGTGTGGATTTAAGATATTTTCTTATCAGGGTAAAAAACATTTTATCTGGATCCACCTGCTCCTGCTGACAACGATAGCGAAACCAGCGGGTACCCGAGTTCACATGACCAATCTCATCATTAGCAATGATCACCAGTGAATCCGCAGTTTGACGATCACCAACAGCACGAAATTTTTCCACTGAAAAAGGCACCACATCCAGTGCTCTTGCCTCAAGTACACGGTGTACAATAGCCATGCGAGCCATTAAATCATCAGCAGTCGTCAGCGCCATTTGCCACAATTCATTATGGGCCGGAAAATCACCATAATCAAAGCCCATTTCTCGCAGACTATGACGTAACAAATAGAAATGCTGAGTTTCTTCTTTGGCAGTCTGTACCCAGTCATCATAATATTCTTTGGGTAAATGACGATAGCGATAGACACTATCCCAGGATAAATTTACCGCAGTCATTTCAATATGAGCCAGCGAATGAATCAATGACGCACGTTGTTGAACAGACTTAAAACCTCTGTTTTTAACCTTGTTCACTGCCACCAGAACTGGCTTATCCAGACGCCCCGGCTGATTGTACTGTGCTGCCATTGTTTCAATAGCAGAGTCACCCTCCTGCCATTCTAACAGGCCATTATTCCAGGCGGCAACAACATCCAGGCTCAGCGCAAGTTTTTCATCTGGATCGGCTGTTAAAAAGCATTTTTTTGCTTCCTGATATAAATTTTTCATAGAATTATGTTCCCTGAGCTATTTCAGCTTATGCTACAAGCTATTCAATATTGTGTTTATCATATCACCTGCCCTCTCATTAGCCATTAGTGTCTCTTTAAATAATATAAAACGACTTGAATTGATGTTAAAGCGATACATTATAGAGTAAAATTTACCTCTGATAAGGGTTATTTCTATTCTATAATTTTTAATATCACAAGGATATTCCCATGATAAAAACACCTAATTTTACCTGCTTACTGATATTACTTACTACTTTGCTGGGCAGCGCAGCTCATGCCGAAGTTGAAGGCATTCCCAGTGGTATGCAAATTCAGGCAGCGGCGGAAAAAAAGACCACTATGGTTACCACTGCCGATTTACAAAAAATGCTCAATGAAGAGCTGGATATGGTCCTGATTGATATCCGTACCAGTGAAGAAATTCAAAATATGGATGGCCGTATCGGTGTAGCACAAAATGTGCATATTCCCAGAGGCTGGCTGGAGTTTCGGGTACAGCGCATTGCTCTTAATAAAGATGTTCCAATTGTCGTCTATTGTGGCGGGGGTTTAAGAAGTCCTTTAGCAGCCCAGACATTAGAGGAAATGGGCTATACCAATGTTAAAAATTATTCCGCCGGTTTTTTTGGCTGGAAAAAAGCCGGCCTGCCAGTCAAGCCCTGAAATTTATTTTGAGAATAAACAGAACATTGAGGAGTTATAATGTTTGCTGTAAATGAATATTTTGATGCTAAAGTTAAATCCATTGCCTTTGAGAGTATTGACGGCAAGGCCACCGCCGGCGTTATGGCAGCAGGTGAATACATCTTTACTACATCCGCCATTGAACTGATGACCATAACCTGTGGTCAGCTGCAGGCTAAGTTGCCCGGTAGTAATGACTGGCAAACCTACTATAGTGGTGACACTTTCCGTATTGAGGCCGAACAATCATTTACTGTAAAGATGAGCAACAATGTATCCTATCTGTGCCTCTATCAATAAAAAAGCACCAACACCAATGAACTATATTTTATTAAAATAGAGCTCATACTTACCGCTCAGGCTAAAGCTATAGCAAAACGCATAGAAATAATATGTTTTAGCCTGCTTATCATCTATACTTAAAACTGGAAACAAGGAAGCTATCCGGGTTTAGACTGAATGCGCTTACAATCAAAAGTTTTTATTATTACCGCAATTATTTTGGCTCTGCACTTTGCTGTCAATACCTATATTGGCCAACGTCAGATTGAGCAGGATGTTATTGCCAATATTAAAGATAATGCCCGTACCATCCAGGGCATGTTAATAGCCTATAGTGGTGTCTACCAAAAAATCTTTATTGAACATCACATCCCCATTAATGATAAGACCATTAATCTTCTACCTGCCCATGCCATTAGTCATATTTCACAACAATTTACCCAATGGGTCGATAATGGCCTGTCATTTAATACTGTTTCTGATCGTCCCAGAAACCCTAACAATCAGGCAGATAAGGTCGAACTGAGGGCTATTCAGTTTTTTCGTCATACACCACAATTAAACGAGCATTTTGTCTCTTATAAAACCGCAGCAGGTGAGGATTTTTATCACTTCAGTCTGCCGCTTTATATCGAACCGCTCTGTTTAAAATGCCATGGCAGCAAAACTCAGGCACCCAAAAGCATCCAACAGCGTTACGACACTGCCTATGATTATAAACTGGGTGAACTACGCGGTTTAATCAGTATAAAATTACCGGCTAAAATCATAAAACAACGCACGAGTGAATTGCTGCAGCATAATATTTTTATTCATTCACTGGGACTGTTTTTATCTTTTATACTGATATCACTCTTGCTTAATCGCACAATTATAGCCCGTATTCAAGGCCTGCAGCGAGGTTCAGAGAACCTGGCACTGGGTAATTATGAGACACAGATACAATTATCCGGCAATGATGAACTCACACAAATGGCCCATTCATTTAATCATATGGCACAAATGATTGCCCATAGAGAGCAACAACTCATCCGTCAAAAATCCTTATACTATACACTGAGCCAGACCAATAAAAGCATTATACAATTAGACTCCACTGAAGCATTACTCAATAATATATGCCACATCACCACCAGTCAGGATACTATTATACTGGCCTGGTTTGGCATTGTTGACCCGTCCCAGAATAGCTTAAATATCATCGCCAGCGCTGGCTCAGAAAGTCAATATCTTCACCATATCAATCTGTCATTGCACTCCGATTCACCACAGCAGCATAACCCGACCAACATTGCCTTTGCACAACAAAAAACCAGCATTAATAACCACTATCTCAACGATCCACTTACTGCTTTTTCCCATAAACAGGCACAACAGGCAGGTATTCAGTCTATTGCTTCTTTTCCTATCAATAGAGGGAATCAACTTATTGCTTTGTTTTCGGTTTACTCCGATCAGCAAAATTATTTCACTCCGGACATTGTTAGTTTATTAAATGAAATAGCTTCTGATACCAGTTATGCCATCCAGCATTTTGATTTAAAAGCACAGCATATAGAGGCGCAAAAACAACTTGAGCAGTCCTCGAAAGAACTCAGTCAATTAAACAGCAAAATGACTATGTTGTTAGAGTCAACCGGTGAAGGTATTTTTGGCCTTGATCAATATGGCCAATGTACTTTTCTTAATCATGCTGCTCAAAAAATGCTGGGTTATAGCTTTAGCGAACTCGAAGGTAATTCCATGCATCAATTAACCCATCATAGTCATAGTGATGGCCGCCCCCTCCTGCCCGAAGAATGCCCTATATATGAAGCCTTTCGTTCCGGTGAATCTTGTCAGATTGATAATGAAGTCTTCTGGCGCAAAGATGGCAGTTTCTTTGCCGTGCAGTATTCAGCCTACCCCATTTACGATGAACAGCATAATATCACCGGCTCCGTTACAGTATTCAGAGATACAACCGAAAGTCGTGCCCTGACAAAAAAACTGGATTTTCTGGCCTCACATGACTCTCTAACATCCCTGTTAAATCGCAACTCCTTCAAGCAACATCTGGAACAGGCATTAGCTAGTGCAAAAACAGAGGCTAAGCAACACGTTGTCTGCTATATCGATTTAGATCAATTCAAAATTATTAATGATACCTGCGGTCATATAGCAGGTGATAACATGCTGCAATTAATTGCCCATATACTGAAAAGTATTGTCCGTGAAAATGATATTCTGGCTCGTCTCGGAGGTGATGAATTTGGCCTGTTACTGGAGCAATGTTCAATTGATAAGGCGGCTAAAATCACTACCAAAATTTGCCAGTCCATTAAAGAATTTCGCTTTGTCTGGTCAGATAAAATTTTTAATACCGGCTGTAGTATTGGTATCGCTGCTATTACTGAGAATACTCAATCGGTGCAAAGTATCATGAGTACAGTTGATGCCTCCTGTTATATTGCCAAAGATAAGGGCCGTAACCAGGTACACATCAGCTCGGGAGATGACACCGAAACAGCCAGGCACCAAGGTGAAATGCAATGGGTTTCAAAAATAAGAAAAGCGCTTGAGGATGATCATTTTATTCTTTATCAACAAAGCATTATGCCTGCCGATCAACTCAGTAAAGAAAACCTGCATTGTGAAATTTTATTGCGCATGCAGGACAGTCAGCATAATATTATCCAGCCGGGAGCCTTTTTGCCTGCCGCTGAACGCTACAATTTAATGGCTGAACTGGATCGTTGGGTGATTCACAATACCTTCAAATGGCTAAGTCAGCAAATTCAACAACACAAGGCAATTGATTTTTGCTCCATCAATCTTTCCGGCCAATCAATTGGCGATAAAAAGCTATACCAGTATATTATGCAGCAACTGAAAAAATATACTATCAGCCCTAAAATAATTTGTTTTGAAATTACTGAAAGTTCTGCTGTTACTCATCTTGAACAAGCCGTTACTTTTATTAAGCAATTACGTGAACATGGCTTTTTATTTGCCCTTGATGATTTTGGTACCGGCATGTCATCATTCGCCTATTTAAAAAATTTACCGGTAGACTTTCTTAAAATTGATGGCAGTTTTATTAAGGATATTATTGATGATCCCATTGATCGGGCAATGGTAAAATCAATTAATGATATAGGCCATATCATGGGTCTGCGCACCATAGCAGAATATGTTGAAAATGATGACATTAAAAATGAACTGATCCACATGGAAGTTGATTATCTTCAGGGCTATGGAATCGCAAAACCAATACCCTGCAAGAAAACACTCCATTTATAAGGCTCTCTATTATGGCAAAAAATATTAGCAACCAGTGGGCCACAGACTTTCTGCAAAGCTCACCTATATTCTCTGATCTGAAAATATTATTAAAAGGCACAAACTGGACCCAGTGGCCCGGCTGTCAGGGGTTATTGTCACTTATAAATGAACCCATTATTCTATCCAGTGGTTTATCACTGGATATGAAACCACAAGATGATAAGCTGCCATTTATTGACATGGGTTATGAAGAACGAGTATATAAAAAAGGCATTATCAGCACCCGAGAACACAACTGGCATGACTTATTTAATGCCTTGATCTGGCTATTATTTCCTAAAACCAAAGTACTGCTCAATGAATTACATATGCAGGAACTCATCACACAAACAGGTAAAAAAAGAACACCTGGACGTGATGCGATTACTCACTTAGATGAGTCCGGTATTATTATCGCCAGCAGCAAGCCAGAGCTATTGCAAGCCCTAAAAGAACACTATTGGCAGGATGTATTTGTCCACTACCGGGAGCTCTGGTTAGCTCAGGACTCACAATCAACAGAGCAACAACAAATTGGTGCCTTTGTTTTTGGTCACGGCATGTATGAAAAAGCATTTAAGCCTTTTATCGGCTTTACTGGAAAAGCCTATTGTCTTGAAGTAGCCCCTGATTTTTATCAGCATGATAAACTGACTCAATACCATATACTGGATGAGTTACTATCTACTGACATCAAAGAGAAACATACATTAAAAGACGCTACTTATCTATCCCCTCTGCCCATTCTGGGCGTACCTGGCTGGTCAAGTGAGAATGAAGCTGCTGAGTTTTATCAAAATAGTCATTATTTTCGAGCAAAGCAGCCGCCACACATATAAAAACCATTTAAATTCATGAAAAAAATAGCCAACTTATTATGGACTTTATAAATCAAGACTTTCCCTGACAAAGCTAAATTTTCTATTACCCTTGCTATTTCGCAGTAAATAGAAGCATCACATTCGAAATATCGTGGCTAAGTTGATATTTCGCAACAAATACAAGAAATCATTTTTTATGCCATACTAGATTAGCCATTTGTATTTCAAGTGTTTTTATATATTATTAATATATGGCACAGTTGATGCTTTGTATACTACGTGAACACAACAATATATTTACTCTCCAGTATTGTTTGCTGTGTTACTTAGAGTGTTTCAAATTACGAAATCCTTACTCGTATTGTTTATCCACTCCCGCTGTTTATACTTTAATGTGTTGGTGTAAATTAGCAAAAACTCTTAAGCCCCTTTGCCTTGCATCGGGGCTTTTTTTTATGTTTGATCATCGTGCCTTATTGCCAATTTAAACAGCTGAGTAGCCATTGCTGTGATACCTTTTTCCAG
>Ga0256844_10000503_pt1 | contig 15106 bp, 19 predicted proteins | sample MusselsmetaG_FD_189100 | JGI IMG/M metagenome (GOLD analysis project Ga0256844, IMG submission 189100) | Mussel associated microbial communities from hydrothermal vent at the East Pacific Rise, Pacific Ocean - Mussels | ecosystem: Host-associated > Mollusca > Shell > Unclassified ... | reverse complement strand
GGGGGCGTTGTCCCTACTTTTTCAACGCCTCAGCAATCAATTCCAACGGATTTTTAAATATTGTCTCAACCTCTGCATTGTTCAATGCTTCACTTAACTGAACTCTACAAGCAGAACACTCAGCACTCACATAATGAGCTTTGGTCTCTTTTATCATCGCTGCTTTTGGTTTCCCTGCTGCTTCTGCGAAGTGGAACTTCTCTGTCTGCATGGTCACCCCACCAAAACCACAACATCGGTCAGATTCACTCATCTCTACCAATGGGTAGTTTGGAGCTAAAAGATTTCGTGGTTGTTTGTAGATGTTCTGAACTTTTTTAGCATGACATGGATCATGGTAGGTAACCGTTGTGTCAAAAGTTCCTTTTGTTTTTAGAATCTCTTGTAGATTGGTGTTATCATCTAGCCATTCTGTTGCCATGAAAATCTTTTCAGTTACTTTCTTAGCACGTGCTTCCCACTCTGGCATGTCATGGTTTTTGAAAAATACTTGCCAGTCATGTTTGACCATAGCAGAACAGGTAGCCTCGGGAATCAGCATCGCATCACACTCATCCATAAAGCTTTCAAAGTACTCAATGTTGGCTTTTGTCATACGTTCTACAGAGTCTACTGCACCTGTAAAGTAGGCAGGAGCTCCACAACAGAGCTGCTCTTTTGGTATGAAAATATCTATATTTAGCTCTTTAAGTATCTCAACCAAACTTTCACCAATTCCTAAGTAGTTGTAGTTTCCTAAACATCCTATAAAGAGTGCTACACGTATGTTTTTTTTCTCTTGTATTGGAGCTGGTATCTCTTCTGGGTGTGAGTTTAAAAAGCTTACTTTAGAGAGAGAAGGGATGAGTCTTCCTTTTCTCATCATTGGCATAGAGAATCTGGCACGAAGTCCTCGACCTTTTTCATCTTCTGCTAAGGCACAGGTTTTGAACATAAATCCAAACTTCATTACGATGTCCATAACTTTACGATGCTCTAAAAGATAAAAAGCAATACGTTTAAACCATGCAATTCCAAACTTATCTGCTAAGTCTGCACGAACTTCTTCTATGACCATGTCGGTAGGAAGAGAGTTGGGACAGACTTCTGTACATGCTGTACATAAAAAACAGCTCTCAAAAATATCTTTGGCATTTTTGTCCAGCTCTAGGTTTCCTGCTTGGTATTGTCCTAATAAATCAATAAATCCTCTAGGCGAGGTGACTTCGTCAGCATTGACTTGGTGAATGGTACAGACAGGAATACACTTCCCACACTTTACACACTCATCCGAGGTGGCTTGGAAGTTAAAAATATCTTCAAGTTTTTTTGCCATTAATCGTCTCTATGTTGGTCTAGCCAAACCATAATACCTTTTTGTGCATGAAGTCTGTTTTCGGCTTCTTGGAAAATAACATCTGCATGTTTTTCAAAAGTCTCTTCACTTACTTCATAATCTCTATAGGCAGGTAGGCAGTGGAGGAATATAGCATCTTTTTCTGCTAAAGACATTAAATTTTCATCTACAATGTAGCCATCAAATACTTTTAGACGTGCCTCTTTTTCGTCTTCTTGTCCCATTGAAATCCAAGTGTCAGTAGTGACAACATTTACACCTGCCACAGCAATTTTTGGGTCATTGCTAAAGCTTAGTGTCGCACCAGACTCTTTTGCAATCTCTAATGCTTCTTTGACAATCTCAGGGTCACACTCATATCCTACAGGTGTTGCAACTCTAAGGTCAAAACCAAGTTTCGCAGCCAACATAAGCCATGAGTGGGTCATGTTGTTTCCATCACCTACATACGCAACAGTAGGTTCTGTAATACCACACTCTATTAGGGTAAGATAATCAGTCATAAGTTGTACGGGGTGGTAAGAGTCAGTAAGCCCATTAACCACAGGTACTTTTGAATGTCTTGCAAACTCTTCAAGTTTTGTATGTTCAAAAGTACGAATCATCACCATGTCAACCATGCGAGAGATAACTCTTGCTGTGTCTTTCATGGGTTCGCCACGCCCTAGCTGAATGTCATTTGAAGACAAGAAAAGACCAATGCCACCGAGTTGGTAGATGCCTGTTTCAAAACTAACACGTGTTCTTGTTGAACTCTTTTCAAATATCATACCAAGCGTCTGTTTCTCCATGTAGGGTACAAACTTCTTTGCTTTTGTTTCGGCTTTTATCTGCTGTGCTAAGGTAATCATCTCTAAGATTTCATCTTTTGTAAAATCTTTTAGTGTTAAAAAGTGTCTCATTGGGGATTCCTATGTTACTTATCTATTAATAAAGTAAGTATAAATTAAGGAAGCCATTTTACCATAAAAATTTTAAGGTTAAAAATCGAAGAGTAAATTGTAGGTTTGCTGACCTTTTATTTGCTTTTTTTCAAAAGGAACTGAGTCAAAAGTTAATTTATCTTCTTTTACAATGGCACAAGAGAGAGTATCTCCATAAATGGCAGAGGTATCAATGCAAATTTTGTTTTTGTATTGTCGAATATTTGGTTGTGAGAGATGCCCAAAGATATGATAGTGCTGATTCTCTTTAGCCTCTTCATGTACATAAGGAATTAGCTCATCTAAGGGCATTTGGGGGTTTTTACTTCTAGAGACACATTTGACCATTTTTTTCTTGGAGGTTTCATCTTTTTGAGAAAGGTATTTTTCAGGGCAGGGTGCATGTGTTAATGTTACTGAAAAGTTTTCACCGTAACTGTATTTATAATCTGTAACACATTCGGAATAAAGCTCTAAAAAAAGTTTTTTTAAGTGAGGTTTTTTCTCTAAAAGAGTAACTGTGTTGTAGTACTTCTCTTTGTTCTCTATGGTTTTAGGATTAACAATTAAAGTTGAATCGTTGGTAATGTATCTGTATACCATAATCTCATGGTTACCTAAAATTAAATAGAAGCGTTTTCGTTCTTTATTCAGATGCTGGTAGTTGTAGTATATAAACTCAATGGTTTCAGTAAGTTTTTCATCTGAGCCTTTGTCAACAAAGTCACCTAATAAAACAATGGATTTATGTCTGTTTTTGGGAGTAATGGTAAGTAAGTTGTTTTGGTTAACTAAAAAGTCTTGCTTTTGAAGTAGACTCTTTAGCTCGTCAATACAACCATGTACATCACCAATGATGATGTATTCGTAGGTTGAAGGAAGTAACATTTTATCCGACGTTAATATCTCGTTTTGCTGCATTAAGTTCAATAATAAAGCCTCCAGTAGCATCAATAAGTGACATCATACCTAAAATTAAAAAAGTTGCATTTTGTGCCCATGATACCATAAAGAACATAACAATAAAAATAATGGCAACAACAAAACTTAAAAGTGTCTCTGTCGCTCCAAATTTACTGGCTGTTGCTGCTTTTGCAATTTCAACAAATAGTGCAAGTGAACCAATAATTAAGAAAATCTCTCTTACTCTTAAAATAAAATCTCTCTCTGGACTAATATGGTGAGTAAGTATGGTTGAGTTAAGTGTAAGCTCATTTAATGCACCAATATAATTATGCCCTAAGTGTAGACCTATATAAGCAAGTAGTACCCATGTAAATGTTGAAATTCCTGTTATGAAAAACATTGCTGAACTCCCTTTTTTTTTATGCTGTTAGCAGAGCCAACCAGACTTCCAAGTAATTTTGTCATTCTATTTCCTTTTTTATTTGAGATTTTTTTCCATAGCTTGAGACATAAGCTCCGTGCTAACTACTTGCTCCATCGGCTTCTGTACATCTGATGGATAGAGAACAAATTTAGAGTTACTAGAGGTAGACAACTCTTTCATTGAATCAATGTATGCTGTTGAAGTTAAGAACTGCATAATTTTTTCATCTGAAAGGGTAGGCATAAGATCTTTTAAATCTTTAATAACTTTATGTGTTGCCTCTGCACGTTTCTCAATAAGAACACGTTCCCCATCAGCATGTAGTTCATGTACTTTATGCTCACCTTCTGCTTTAAGAATAGCTGCCTTCTTCTCTTTTTCAGCAACAATCTCTTTTTCCATTGCATCTTTAATAGATTGAGGAGGTGTGATTTTTTCAAATTCCACTTGCATAACTTTAATTCCCCAACGACTAGAATCAAGTTCCATAAGGTCAATAAGTTGTTGTGAAATTTGATTGGCATTTTCTTGAATTTCAGTAAAATTAAGTTGTGATAACATGGTAAAAGTACTTGTCTCAACAAGTTTTTTAACCTTACTTTTGTAGTCTACAACGCCTTTAATGGCTTTAAGTGAATCTACCACTTTAATGGTTGCAATCATGTCTACTTGGATGTTAATGTTATCTTTGGTTAAGATTCCTTGTTCGTCTGGGTCAACCTCAAACTCTCTCATCTCAACAACAGCTTCTTTCTTATCAAGAAATGGGACAAAGTGTTGGATTCCCTCTTTTAGAACCCTATCTTTACCATTCCTATCAACAACCCATTCTGTTTCTGAGTCTACTAAAACTGTAAACGGTTGAGCTCTCTCGAGCATAGCCATAACAATTGGAGAGCGATATACATAGTATACCAACGCCCCGACAATAATAAAAATAATAAGAGTTACGAGCAATTCCATTGATTTTCCCTTTTCTTGGTTTGAAGTATTATCTTTTTGTAGCATTATTTCTTCGGTTATTATAGCAAAGAAACCGTATTCTTGGGTAACAAATGTGAAAAATATTGCTTAAAATAGTTAGGTTGTTTTAAATTGAATATAAATCATAGGTATTCATATAGAATTTTATAGAAATTTTAGAGATTTTCATCAATTTAAATTATGATTAGAACAATTTTGTTGAGATTATGTTAATATATAATTTATTGTATAGGTATAATAATAGATTATAATTATATAGTCAGTAAATTATAAAATCCTCTATTTTTGAAAAGTGAAAAAGGCAATTTACAAGCATACTTAGTTAAATTTATGTTAGAATAGTTGTATAGAGTTTAATCGAAATAAATTAACTAAATAAAAAAAGGAACATTTTGTTCACAAATGAAAGAGATAATGGGGCTGATTTTTGCGAATCTTATAAGTCTCAAATACTAAATGAAAATGTCAAAAAGCAGGAATCTTCATTTAGTATTATTTTAAAGATATTAACAATTTTAATGCTTTTAACCATAATTGTTGCTGTATCTCTTTATGGATACAATTATTTTATGAATGGTAAAAAAAGTATAAATTCAGATTTACCTCCTGTATCAATGCAAATTCCTGATGAAGAATTAAAAATAACAGAAGAACCTTTAGTCTCTACTGTAAAAAATGTATCCAATTCAGAAGGTGCAGATATGAATGAAATTGCGAATAATGTAAAGATTGCTATTTCTGATAGTGAAAGTGAAGAGAAAAATAAAGAAGATAAATTAATGATAAAAGAGGAGAAAAAGTTAGAAATACCTCTTTCTGCTCCAGAAGCTAAATATCTAGAAGAGTTAGCTGACCTCTCTAGAGAGATTGATAAAGAGAGAAAATAAATTCTCTCTTTATTTTCTTAAAAGTTCAGCAACCTCTTTAGCATGATAGCTGATGATAATATCAGCTCCAGCTCGTTTAAACCCAATCATCGTCTCCATCATTACTCTTTCATAATCAATAACCCCAGCTTTTGCAGCCATTTTTAACATGGAATATTCACCACTTACATTATATACAGCTAGTGGAAGTGAAGAGTTCTCTTTGATGTCTCTTACTATGTCCAAATAAGCCAATGCTGGTTTAACCATTAAGATGTCAGCACCTTCTGCCTCATCAGCAATACTCTCTAAAATAGCCTCTTTACGGTTTGCTGGGTTCATTTGGTAAGAGCGTCTGTCTCCAAAACTTGGAGAGCTTTCAGCCACATCTCTAAATGGACCATAGTAAGCAGAAGAAAACTTGGTAGAGTAAGACATAATAGGTATATGTGAGTACCCAGCAGCATCAAGACCTTCTCTAATGGCTGTTATCATTCCATCCATCATTCCACTTGGTGCTATCATATCAGCTCCTGCTTTGGTATGAATAACAGCTTGTTTTTGTAGGTTTATTAATGTAATATCATTGTCTACAGTCTCTAAAACTGGGTCTAGTACACCACAGTGACCATGGTCAGTATATTCACAGAAACATAGGTCAGTTACTACAAACATATCAGGATGAGCCTCTTTTATGGCACGTATACTCGAAGCAATAATTCCATGGTCACACATTGCGTCGCTACCTACAGAATCTTTTGTATCAGGAATACCAAACAAAATAATAGAGTAGATACCAAGTTTTTTAAGAACATCACACTCTTTTAAAATTTCATCTATACTCATCTGAAAAACACCAGGCATAGAGTCAACCTCTTTTTTAATCCCTTCACCACTCTTAATAAATAGAGGATAGATAAAATCGTTTACCGTTAAGTGGGTCTCTTGTAAGAGGTCTCTCAATACGGGGTTGAGTCTTTTCCGTCTAAATCTTGTAAACATAAGGTTTCCTTATTTTAATTTGCTGAATTTTATCATAAACTGATATAATTTTGCCCATGAGACAAATTGATATTTCTAAAGTTGCAAAACTCCCAACCAAGTATGGTACATTTAACATTCAAGCCTTTAAAGAGGGTGAGAAAGAACATCTGGCTATTTTTACAGATGAGTTAAGTGATAACCCCATTGTTAGAGTACATTCAGAGTGTCTAACGGGTGATGCCTTGGGTTCTGTAAAGTGTGACTGTGGAGAGCAGTTGGCATTTTCTCAAGAGCTTATTGCTTCAGAGGGTGGTATGATAATTTACCATCGTCAAGAGGGAAGAAACATTGGACTTTTAGGAAAAGTAAATGCGTATGCATTGCAAGATACAGGACTCAATACAGTAGAAGCAAACCATCAGTTAGGTTTTAAAGCAGATGAGAGAACGTATGAAATAGTTGAGTATATATTAGACTATTTTGGTATTAAAAAAGTTCAGCTTCTGACCAACAATCCTAGTAAAATAGAGTCACTGAAAAATATTGAGATTAGCAAACGTATACCAATTAAGATGAAACCAAATGCTTACAATAAAGAGTATTTGAAAGTTAAGAAAGAGCAGATGGGACATTTATTATAATATGGAAAAAAAGTTTAAAAGATTTACAGAGTTGTTGTTAGAGTGGAATAAGATTCATAATTTGACAGGGGCTAAAACACCTGCTGATGTAGAGAAAAATATAGAAGACTCTTTGTTCCCTACAACGTTTATAGAGAAGCCAAGTTCTATTTTAGATGTAGGAACAGGGGCAGGGTTCCCTGGATTGATTTTAGCAATTGCTTATCCAGAAGTAAGAACAGTTCTTTGTGAGCCTAGAAAAAAAAGGGCTTCTTTTTTAAAATATGTAGCAATGGAGCTGGAGCTTTCTAATGTAGAAGTGGCAAAAGTACGTGTAGAAGATTATGCTTCAGAACCTTTTGGACTTATTAGTTCTCGTGCTGTGACTGATACCCAGATGTTACTGGAGTTAACCTCTCATCTACAAGAGGAGACTACTCGTTTTTTGTTTTATAAAGGTGAACATCTTTTTGATGAATTGGAGTCGGTAGATAAAGCTTTAGATTATGATATAATTGAAAAGAATCAGAGAAACTATTTATATATAAAGGGGTAGAGATGTGGTTGAAGTTAATAATATTTTCAGTAGCTGCTGTGGCGATTTATCGATTTGTTGGAGGGAAAGTTCCTTTTCTTGATAAATCGGAAACAACTAAGGAAGAGGGACATGATTTTGGAAAAATTGAAGCCACTTCAGAGTGTGCAGCTTGTGGAACTTATATGACCGAAGATGATGCTTTGATTTATCAGAAAAATGCTTACTGTTCTAGTGAGTGTCTCTCAAAAGTTAAGTAATTCATGAAGATTTTTGGGCATGAATGGATAGAGAGTGAATGTTTTTATGAAGTCAAAGAAGAGAGTGAAATTTCCAAAACTCCTACTAATGCCCTTCTTAAACTAGCACAACTCTCCTCCTCTTTGGAGTTAGCAAAATATTGTCAATCTAATCTTTTACGCTATGCCTTAGAAGTGGAGAGTATAGAGGATGCAATATTTGCAAATAATTTATCTGCAACTTACATTCTTTGTGAAAAGAGTATGGCTAAGATACTTATGCCAATTGCTCAGCATTATCTTTTCGATACCCAAGTATTGGCTTATATTAAAAAAGATGAGATTGAAGAGATGGCAAAAGTTGGAGTTGATGGAGTTATAGTAGTTTATAGATAAGGTTTTATATAACCTTATCTAGTCCAACTAAAAGAGCAATGGTAAGCATCCCTCCTGCGATTCCTGCAAGGATATCATCCCCCATTACACCAAGTCCACCTTTCACCTTACGGTCAATAGTTCCAATGGTAGATGGCTTCCAGATATCAAAGAGTCTAAACGCTGCAAAACTTCCAACAATGGCAATCTCTCTTGCATAGGCATAGTTCATGCTTTCAGCAGTTGCTAGCGCCAACATAAGTGCTATCCACATACCTGAAACCTCATCAATGACGATGCTTTTGTCATCATGACTACCTGTCTCTTTCTCGTATTTATTAATTTCAAAAATAGCTATAATAGTAATAGCAAGAGTTAACATAAACAGTGTTGCCATAGGGACAATTTCAAGTAGTGCAACACCAACAATGAGTGCTGCAAAACTTCCTACTGTTCCTGGAGCTTTAGGTGCGAGACCTGTACCAAAAAATGTTATAAAAAGTCTATTTAAATTCATCTTTTCCCTTATGTCAATGATGTTGTTTGGTAGAGACCCATAAGTTTTATATAAAAGTCCTGTTCGCTATGTTCTTCAATCAGACCATCGTTTGGCATTAATGAATCATAAATCTCTTGTAGTTGTTCAAATCGGTCAGGGAAAAGTGTGCTTAAAATAGAAGCAGATACCTCTCTTCTTACCAGTACAGATGGTGGCATCATCCCCTCTTCAATAAGTTTAAGTATAGAAGGTGAATGGTAGTGAACATGATGGTGCTGTCCATGGGGACAAGTTGTTGTGCTTACTAAGGTGCGACATTTATTACAGTAAACATACTGCTCCATTGTCGTTACCTCTATCTCAATCTCTTTTGTTGCATCGAATATTGAGTTAAGTTTATCTTGATCGTAATAGAGTCCCAGTCCAGCATGGTTGGTTCCAATTACAAGACGGTTACAACCATAGTTTTTTGCTACTAATGCATCTAAAATAAGTTCATTGTATCCAGCAAAAATATAAGAGTTCTCTAATGGAACAATAATAACTTTATTGGCAGGAAGAAAATTTTCAACAAAAGTTAAAATAGAGTCATGTCTAATATCATAACGTAGACCATTTTTAGTAAAAGGTTTTAGTAGAAATAAAACTACTAAATCGGACTGGTCAATGGTCTGTCTAATCATTCTTTCATGTGCTCGGTTAAGAGGATTTGCAGCCAACATCAAAGCAGATATATTTTTTGCTCCAACTTCTTCAATTTTTTCCTGAACCATCTTTTTTGAAGAGCTAATAAGTGGATATATAACGGAGTATTTTCCTGTTACAGCAATATTTCCTAATCGTTTCATAGTGTTCTTTACACCAGGATGTGAAGAATCAGATGTACCATAAATACAAATTAATCTCTCTTTAGGGTCAATAGCAAAGGTCTCATCAACTGTTAGTTCACCTACTACTTTGTTTTCGTGAATAAGTTCAACTTTGTCACCTTTTTCTAAAGATTTTAAACAAGTTTCATTCTTTTTCCCACTGGGTGCTAAAAGAAAAGGGAAGGGGAATGCAACACCTTTATACATTTTAGTTTTTCGTACTTCTATTGCCTCTTTTTCACTCATTAAAGTATTGACAGGAGCAATAAGCCCCTCTTGTACAAGTGCCATGGTTGATAATGCTTCAGCATCAATATATAATTGATTATTTCTTTTTGAAGATGCCATATTTTTTCCTTTTCTCCCATAAACTCTTTCTTGAAATTCCTAACTTCTTTGAAAGTTCGGTGTCTGGGTATTGGTATTGAAAGTTATTGACAATAAATTTTACATAATCATCAATGGTTAAAATCTCATTTTGGTCATAAAGTTTGTTGTCTGTATTAATCTCAATAGTCTTAAAAGGTGTCTCAATGTCTGAAGTAGTTGAGATAATAAAGTCACGTCCTTCAAGTATATCAAAAAGTTGTTCTCGTTCAGCCTTTTTTAGGGTCTGTAAATCTGAAATGTATAGTAAATGTTTCACATTTGCTTTTTCAATTTTACTTTTCCACTCTTTTCCACTTAGTGGAACAAAAACTAGAACTCTGTCTTTAATCTTTGCGTACTCAAATGCCAGCTTATCAACCAACTTTACATAGTTAGTTAATATAAGCAATGGAGAGGTAAGTTTGTCAATATCTCCGTCAATCTTGATGTCTTGAAGCAAGTACTCATTGTATTCACGGTAAAGATTTTTATACTTCTTAAGTGTCTGATACTCTTTATAATGCTCGATTTTACGTTGAAGCTCTTCTATGATGAATGGCTTCACAATGTAATCGTTTGCTCCAAGTTTTAAAGGTGCAGCAACGGTATCATTATTGATGTAAGAGACCATAAGAATAATAATCTTCTCTTTGTATTTGGTAATCAAAGAGTTGAAATTTTGTCCTGGTAGGTTGGTTGAGAGCAGGTATGCATCTCCCGTACTTGTTGCCATGGCTTCTTTAATGGAAGAGTAAACTTCAGTCTCATACCCTGCTTGTCCCAATTTAGCAGAGATGCTTTGAGCTAGGTAGAGCTCGTTTTCAATTATGGTAATTTTCATTATTGTGTCCAATCATAATAGTATAGTGTGGCAACAGCTTCAACAGCTACGCCCTCTTTTCGTCCTATCCAGCCAAGTTTTTCAGCAGTTGTTGCCTTAATATTCACTAGGTTAGGGGTTAAGTTCAGCAGGTCAGCCAGTTTAAATCGCATTGCTTTTTTGTAGTTTAAAAGTCTAGGAGTCTGTGCAATGATAGTTAAGTCAACATTACCAATGACATAGCCTAAATCTTTTAGTCTATTGACGGTATCAAGTAGCAGCTCGCGTGAGTCTGCATCTTTATATGTATCGGAAGTGTCTGGATAAAATTCACCAATATCCCCTAGACCAGCAGCACCTAATAGGGCATCAATGAGTGCATGAATGGCAACATCTCCGTCACTGTGTGCTTTAAATCCAAAAGGCGAATCTATCTTAATACCACAAAGAACCATCTGTTTCCCATCTTCAAATGGATGAATATCGATACCAAAGCCTGTTAAGGCACGTTGTGAAGGTCGTGTAAGACAACTCATTTTTGAAAGGTCTTCAACAGTGGTAAGCTTATGTGCTTTCACAGACCCCTCTACAAAAATAATTTCACCACCCATGGACGCTACGGCAGAACTGTCATCTGTAAATTCAACATTAGAATCTAATGCTTTTTTCAGTGTTTCAGTGCAGGAGAGTTGAGGTGTTTGAATGATTTTTGTATTTTCTCTGTCTATTGGAGAGTTTTCAAAATAGAGTGTGTCTACGACTTTAAGTGTAGGAATTACACAGCTTCTGTTCTTTTTTGCTAAAATTACACGTTTTATCATTTCGTTGTCAAGACAACATCGTGCAATATCTGAAACCAAAACAAAGGGTGTTTTTACATCTTTAAGAGCGTTTTTGAGTGATTGTTGTCGGCTATTTCCACCTTCAATAAATTGATGATTAGAAAAAATTGACATAGAGCTAATATCATCTTTAGATGATACGATAATGGTGCTTTCAAAGGTGTAAAGCTTTTGAAAATCATCAGCAACTTTAAGCCATAATGGCTTAGTATCACTCCATAACCATTGCTTTTTAGGAGGCAAAGCGAAGCGAGAAGCAGACCCTGCACCTAAAAGAATTAGTGTAATATCCCTCAATACTATTTCCTTTTTTAAAGTGTAACCTAATTATACATAGGTAACCTTTGGTAACACCTTAATGGCTGAGTTTGTAACAAATTATTTTTTTGAAAAGAGTTTAAGCAAGGCTTTTGTTTTTCGACTAGAGACTTCATTGTTCTCTAAAAGCTCCGAAATCATGGCAATTCCATCAACGGTTTCAATATTAATTATATTTTTAATATTTGAGAGGTTAATTCCTCCAATGGCGACGATGGGGTAGTGTACATTTTTTGACCACTTGGCTAACTCTTCTGTGCCTACGGTGTCGTAATTCACAACTTTTGAGGTGGTTTCAAATATTGGTCCTATTGCTAAATATGAAGGCTCAATCTCTAGTGCCATCTCTATCTCTTTTGTGGTGTGGGTACTGACACCAAGACGTATTTTAGCATGATGAATTGCTTCTAAATTGGCTGTTTCTAAATCTTCTTGTCCAAGGTGAATTCCATAGGCTTTGTATTTTATGGCGAGTTCCCAAAAATCATTTATGAAGAGTCGGGCTTTGTATTGGTTTGAAATTTCTATTGCTTTTTTTATTTCATTTTCTAAGGCTTCGTCTTTTAGGTCTTTGGTTCTTAGTTGGGCTGTAGTTATGCCTAAAGAAAAAAGGGTTTCAAGTTTGTATGATCGGTCTACAAGGGGGTAGATTCCTAAGGGGGTGTTTCCACAAGAGAGAAAAGTCATATAGTTCCTTTAGGTTTGGGAACGCGTAGGGTCGGTTTACCGACCCTACGCGTATTTAAATATTTATTGGACATTTAATATTACTTAAACTGATGCCAAAAAGGAGTTCCAACAGTAGGAGTAGATGGACTCGCCATATCTCGTTTCTGCATTGCCCCTGCTTCATAACTGAGTCTTCCTGCATAGATGGCATGTTTAAATGCCTCTGCCATGACTACAGGCTCTTGTGCTAAAGCTACAGCAGAGTTTAGAAGTACTCCGTCAAATCCAAGCTCCATTGCTTCTATGGCATCAGAAGGTTTTCCAATTCCAGCATCGACTATGAGTTGTAGGTCAGGGAACTGCTGACGTATGGTCTTTAGATTGTAAGGGTTCATTAAACCTCTACCTGAACCAATGGGCGAACCCCAAGGCATAAGTGTGGTACAGCCTAAGTCAGCCAGTTTATGAGCTAAAACCAAGTCATCTGTCATGTAAGGAAAAACTCTAAACCCCTCTTTTATGAGAACATCAGTTGCTTCTACTAAGGCAAAAGGGTCAGGCTGTAGATTGTATTGATTTCCAATGACCTCTAGTTTAATCCAGTCTGTTCCAAAAACCTCTCGTGCCATCATTGCAGTGGTAATTGCCTCTTTTGCAGTGTGACAACCAGCTGTGTTTGGGAGAACGCTAATATTTAGCTCTTTTATAAGCTCCCAAAAAGGGTTGTCACCACTCTCACCAGCTGCTTGACGACGCAGGGCAACGGTAACAATTTGTGATCCAGAAGCTTTTATGGCATCTTCCATAATCTGTGGAGAAGGGTAGAGTGCAGAGCCAATCATAAGCCTACTGTCAAACTCTTTGCCTTCAATTTTCCATTTACTAGTGTTGTTCATCTTAGCCTCCTTGAACAGGAGAGAGAATGTCTAGTCTATCTCCATCGTTTATGTTGGTTTCGTTATAGGTTGTACGTAGAACAAACTCTTCATTTAAGGCAACGGCAATGCCCTTACCAAAGTTCATCTCTTCTAGTAGCTTCTGTACCGTTAGTATTTCGGTTTCAAATGTTTTCTCTTCGCCGTTGACAGATATGGTCATTGTTTATTCCTTTTTAAATTTGGTATTTGGTAGGGTGTAGTCCCCGACTACACCGTGTTATGATATTTCTAATTATCTAAAAGTTTGAATGTTGTTTTGACGGTGTTGTCAGGGACAACACCCTACGATTTTCGTATCCCCTCATTCAAAGCTTTCTCCACAATCGCAGGTGCTAACAAATACCCATGTCTGTAAAGCCCATTGACCCTTGTTAAGCCCTCTTCATTTTCAATTCTAGGAAGATTGTCTCTAAACGCAGGACGACAATTGGTCTCTGTGTTAACAATTCTTGCTTCTCCAAACTCTGGATGTACGGTAAAGAGTGCCGACATAAGCTCCAAGGTAGAACGCACAGAGATAGGAGACATATCTTCACTCTCAATCTCACTAGCCCCAATGATATAGCGTTTAGAGTTAGGGGTTTGAGAGATTTTACAATCTTTACAATACTCCAAGTCTATCCCCTCACAACCATTTCCACGAGGGACAATGTAGATTTTATAGCGAGGATGAAGCAGACGGGTAGGGCGTGTAATGTCTATCTCTTTTGACTCAACCCAAACCACTTCGCCACGAACTCCACGCAAATCTTTAAAATGCTCTTTTGCTCCAAGCCCACGAGAGTCAAAAACCCAGTCAAACTCTTCTGTCGAATCTTCAAGGTGTACTTTTTTAGCCTCTAAGCTTTTTACCTCTGTAAACTCTCTCCATGTTGCTTTCTCTTGCATGTCAAAGTAGTTACTTGAAAATGCCATAAAGCGTTGAGAGTCTACTTGACCTTCATCTTTAAGATAAAATGCTTGATTGTGGTGTGTAAGTTCAGGCTCTAGTTTTGTTAACTCACTGCTGTTGAGCAGTTTAATCTCTTTGGCTTCATCTATTTTTCGTCTCAGTGTACCAATAAAGTGTTCCAACTCTGGCATATCTTGAGGATGGGCAGTAATGATGGTTCCTGCGTTTTGAAAACCATCATAAACACCCACTTCTTTAAGTAGAGGCTCCCAAAGCTCAATGGAGCGTTTACCATATTCAAAAATTTCAGACTCAGCAGTTTCAAGTTCTGCAAAAGGTGCAAGCATTCCAGCAGCAGTAAATCCAGCAGCTGTAATTCCCTCTTTGCTCTCTTTGTCAAACAGTGTAAGTGTATGACCATCTGCTAACAAATTTATGGCAAGAACACGACCTACAAGACCTGTTCCGACGATTGCTATGTTCATTGTTTTTTCCCTTTTTTGGTAGGGTGTAGTCCCCGACTACACCGTGTTATACGATTTAGAATCTATTAAAAAATCTAATTTAATTTTGACGGTGTAGTCGGGGACTACACCCTACAGTTTTGGGGCAACCACAAGGGATGTCCCAACCATTGGGCAGACACGGAGGTTGCCCCTACGCGTCTATTTTGTCTGCTTCTATATAAACTTCGCTTC
>Ga0256844_10000502_pt1 | contig 15130 bp, 11 predicted proteins | sample MusselsmetaG_FD_189100 | JGI IMG/M metagenome (GOLD analysis project Ga0256844, IMG submission 189100) | Mussel associated microbial communities from hydrothermal vent at the East Pacific Rise, Pacific Ocean - Mussels | ecosystem: Host-associated > Mollusca > Shell > Unclassified ... | reverse complement strand
TATTAAAGATGTAAGTTGGGATGATTTAGGACAAATACCTAATATTTTTAGACGCCTAGGAATCACTGTAGAAAAGCAAGGAAATGATATCCATATTCCTAAACATACAGATGGTTATGAAATTCAAAATTTTATTGACGACTCTATTTTAACAGTTGCAGATGCACCTTGGCCTGGTTTTACACCAGACTTATTAAGTATCGTTTTAGTAGTTGCTACCCAAGCAAGAGGAAGTGTATTAATTCATCAAAAAATGTTTGAAAGTAGATTGTTTTTTGTAGATAAATTGATAGATATGGGAGCAAAAGTAATTTTATGCGATCCACATAGAGCAACGGTAATTGGTCATGATTTTAAATCACAGTTAAAAGCAACTACAATGACCTCTCCAGATATACGTGCAGGTATTTCACTTTTGATTGCAGCTTTATCTGCAAGCGGAACTTCTACTATTCATAATATAGAACAAATAGATAGAGGTTATGAACGTATTGATGATAGGTTAAGAGCTATTGGAGCAAAAATTGTACGTGTAGATTAGTTTAAGGTGTGTAGCTGCTTAGGATAAGCAAAGAGATACCGTAACTAGATATTTTATACCCCATATCTAACGTACTTCATGTCTTGTGCCTAAAACTTTATATCTAGCACCACGTATTTAATCAATTCTGTACTTCAAACCTCAGACTTCAGAACAGCCTGTCAATTTGACATTTTCACACACTTGGCAATACTTTTGCAATCCGTAATGAGATATAATACATAAAACAATGAGCAAAGAAGATATAGAAAACGAAGAAATTCAAGACACAAATCAAGCAGACCAAACTGATGCTAGTGAGCAAGAAGAGGTTTTGCCAACAACTGAAGAGTTGATTGCGATAGAAAAAGATAAATACTTACGTCTATTTGCAGAATTTGAAAACTATAAAAAACGGACTTCAAAAGAAAGAATAGAACTATTTAAAACTGCCAATCAAGAGTTAATGACAGTTTTACTGCCTATATTAGATGATTTTGACAGAGGTTTGTCAGAAATAAAAAAAGTAAAGGATAAGAACTTATTAAAAGGAATGGAGTTAATCTCTGCAAAGTTTAAAAGTATACTTACACAAAAAGGACTTACACAGGTAGAGGTGAAGAAAGGTGAAATTTTTGACGCAGAAGTACATGAAGCAATCACGCAAATTCCAGCACCTTCTCCTAAATTAAAAGGAAAAATTATAGAAGTAATTGAGCAAGGTTATAAATTAGGAGATAAGATTATTAGATTTCCTAAAGTAATTATTGGACACTAAGAATATGAAAAAAGACTATTACGAAATTCTAGGTATAAGTAAGAGTGCTACAGATAAGGAAATAAAAAAAGCTTATCGTAAAAAGGCAATTCAATACCATCCAGATAAAAATCCAGATGATGATTCTGCAGAAGAAAAATTTAAGGAAGCTGCGGAAGCATATGAGATTTTAAGTAATGCAGATAAGAAGGCTCGTTATGATCAATTTGGTCATGCTGCATTTGAAGGTGGAGCAGGAGGAGGCTTTGGCGGTGGTGGTATGAATATGGATGATATCTTTAGTCAGTTTGGAGATATTTTTGGTGGCGCTTTTGGTGGTGGTGGAGGTTTTTCAGGTTTTGGTGGTGGCGGTCGTAGAGCCCGTGTAAAAGGAAGTAACTTACGTATTAGAGTAAAGCTAACATTAAAAGAAATTCTTAATGGTGTAGAGAAGAAAGTAAAAGTAAAACGTTTGGTTCAGGCAGATGGCGTTACATATAAAACCTGTACCGCATGTAATGGTCAAGGACAGGTGACTAGAATTACAAATACCATTTTAGGTAGAATGCAAACAGCAGCTACCTGCCCTACATGTCAAGGCGCAGGAGAGGTGCTAGATAGTAAGCCAAGTGGGGCAAATGCACAAGGGTTGGTATCTAAAGAAGATAGTGTGTCAATTAATATACCACCAGGTGTTGTTGATGGTATACAATTAAAAGTTACAGGAAAAGGAAATGAAGCTCCAGGGAATAGTGTTGCAGGAGATTTGTTGGTTGTAATTGAAGAAGAGCCACATAAAACATTAAAACGCGAAGGTAATAATTTGCATTATGATATGTATATTAGTATTTCTGATGCTGTTCTTGGGGTAGGAAAAGAAATAGACACCTTAACAGGAAAAGTACGGATAAAAATAGATGCAGGTACACAGTCTGGAAAAATTTTACGTTTACGCGGAAAAGGCTTATCAAGTTTAGAAGGTTATGGAAAAGGTGATTTATTAATTCATATTAATGTGTGGACTCCTCAAGAGTTATCGAAAGAACAAAAGCAGTTTTTTGAAGACATGAAAGAAGATGATAATTTTCAACCAACACCATCAACTACAGAAAAATCTTTTTTTGAAAAAGTAAAAGATATGTTTTCGTAATTTTTTCCTACTTTTTTTATTTTTAATTAAAAAAATAGTAGGTATTTATATAAATAATTATATCTTTGCAGGGTTGATTCTTTATTAAGGATTAACAACTTTTTCTTTTTCATAGCAATTTCCCACTCTATTTTTAGAGTGGGTTTTTTTATGTTGTTTATTTTCAGTAAATTATAGTGACTTAGGTTGCATAACTCAATAACAAGATTTTTTTAAGTAGGATACAATATATAATTAATACACGCGTTATTGTCTTGTATTACTGAGTTAATAGTGCAGTAATATTTCTTTTTCATAGCAATTTTCTCACTCTCTTTATTGAGAGTGGGATTTTTTTTGCTCATTTATTAAAAAAAAGCAATCAGATACAATATTTATTTGTAAAGCACGTTACAGGTACTGTATTACTGAGTTAATAGTGCAGTAATATTTCTTTTTCATAGCAATTTTCTCACCCTCTTTATTGAGGGTGGGATTTTTTTTGCTTTTTATTTAAATTTTTCATTTAGAATAGTTGTATTTTTGTAAAAGAGTAAGCTGTCTTATCGCTTTGTTCTGGATTTGTTTCAGAACTGAGAGGAAAGTCCGGACACCATAGAGCATTGTAGCGGATAACATCCGTCATCCGCCTTTGGCGGATAGGACAAGTGCAACAGAAAGCAAGTACAGTTAGGCTGTAGTGAAACCAGGTAAACTCTACAAGGTGCAATGTTACGTATATTAGAGTCTAGTTTAATCTAGTAAGGGTGCTCACCCAATTCTAAGGGGTAAACAGCTAAAGTTATATAGTAATATATAATGTAGATAAATGATAAGAATTACACTTAGGTGTAATACAAAATCCGGCTTATAGGCTTACTCTTTATTTTAATTCACTAGCACCATTTTATTGAAGCTATTGAAAGGTACAGCAGGTCAAGCTACAGCACCAGAAATAAATAATTTAACTTTTGATAGTACACCTTTTCCTATAAGGACAGTTATCAGATAGTATAGCATTAAAAAATAGAAGGGGTGTAACTAGGGTTGCACCTTTTTTTTTACTTAATTTGTAAGGTTGTAAGAAAACACACACTAAGATTAAAATAATTAGAGAGATGAAACTTAATCGTAAAATGTTAGGAAATATATTATTTTTTGGCTTCTTAATTTTCCTTTTTACACCTTATGGTTTAGGAACAAGAGCAAAGTTAACACAAGGTGTTACTTATGTTAAGACATTACTTATGCCTCCAAAAGCTGAAGCTAGTTCAAAAAGAATCGTATTTAATACAGATTTTCAATTAAAAGGAATTGTACAAGCTACAGATGTTAATTTAAATGCGTTGAAAGGAAAAGTAGTGTTTGTAAATTATTGGGCAACATGGTGTCCGCCTTGTAGAGCTGAAATGCCATCCATTCAATCGTTGTATGATGATTATAAAGATAAGATTGAATTTGTGTTTATTACTTCTGATAATGCGGTTAAGGTAGAAAAGTTCTACAAAGACAATCAATACAATTTGCCTACATATAATATGTTGACAAAAGCACCTCAAGAATTGGATACACGTAGTATTCCTGCAACTTTTATTTTAGATAAAGAAACAAGAATAGCTACTGCAGAATATGGTCCTGCAAACTGGAACAGTACAAGTATACGAGAAATGTTAGATGCCTTGTTGGCTGAATAAATCCAATTTTACTAGGTAATTCTTAGCTTGTTTTAATCAACAACCTCGCCCTAAGGGTACGAGGTATACTTCTAAAAAAACATTTTTAATTTCGAGGCAAGCCTTGGGGAACCTGACTAGCCATTAGGCTGGTTAAATCCTCAATGAGGAGTTATTCCTCCATGAGGGTTTCATTAATTGTATCTAATAAAATAGCACAGCCTTTTTCTATTTCTTTAGTAGAAATTGTAAGGGGAGGTGTAATGCGAATTGCACTACCTTCAAATAATATCCAAAAAAGAAGGAGCCCTTTATCAATAGCTTTTAAAATAAATTTTGAAGCAATTTCTGGGCTTTCTAGAAGTATTGCGAGCATTAAGCCTTTACCTCTAATTTCTTTGATGGCTTTGTGCTGTAAAAGCTTTCGAAAGAGTTGTTCTTTTTCTAAGGCTGCAGCCATTAAATTACTCGACGTAATTTCTTGTATAGTCGCCAGTGCTGCAGCAGCAATAACAGGATGTCCACCAAAAGTAGTAATATGTCCTAATTTTGGATTTTCTTTTAAAACGGCCATTATACTTTGTGGTGCTAAAAATGCACCAATAGGCATACCACCTCCTAATCCTTTACCAGTAATAATGATGTCTGGGATGCAATTGTAGTTTTCAAACCCAAAAAAGGTTCCTGTTCTACCAATACCTGTTTGAATTTCGTCAAGAATTAGTAAGGCTCCAACTTCTGTACAGCGTTCTTTTACTTTTACAAGGTAGTTGTCTGTAGGTTCAATAAAGCCTGCTCCGCCTTGTATGGTTTCTAAAATTACGGCGGCAGTGTTTTTAGTTATTTTCTGAAGCTCAATTTCACCATTAAAAGAGATAAATTTTACACCAGGAATAAGCGGTCTAAAAGCACTGTTTTGTTCTTCGTTTCCACAGACACTCATAGCGCCTTGCGTGTTTCCATGATATGCATTTTTTGCAGCAATAATTTCACTTCTTCCCGTAAAACGCTTCGCTAATTTTAAAGAACCTTCGGTAGCTTCTGTTCCAGAATTGGTGAGGTAAACAGCGTAGGGTGTTTTTGTAGGTACTTGTTTGCAGAGTAATTTTGATAAGGCAAGTTGAGGTTCTTGAATAAACTCACCATACACCATAACATGTGTGTATTTTTCTAGCTGATCTGTAATTGCCTTTTTAATTTTTGGATGGTTGTGCCCCAAACTATTTGCCGATACGCCTGCAATAAAATCTAAATATGCTTTACCCTTAGTGTCGTATACATAACTACCTTGAGCATGAGAAATTTCTATAGCTAAAGGATGTGGTGTGGTTTGTGCTTGATATGTATAGAAATCAGACGCCATTAAAAACTAATTTTTTTTTATGTGTATAGGAGCACTTTGTTCTTCAATTTTATCTTTGGCAGTGTCTTCTTTTTTAGCCATTATTGCAGAAGTGCTTTTTGTCTCTTTTTTCTCAGTGAGTTCACCGTCTTTAATAAAGATATCATCCTTGGTGAGAGGCCTTTCAGTTTCTCTCCAAATAAAACCTCTAAATTTACGTGCATTCTCAGGAAATTCAGAAGGTGGATTTGTATCGCCTGTAGGTTCTGTATTGCACTTAGAAGACAGGATCTTGTTGTCTTTTAAAAGAATATTGATGGTGCTGCAGGTTGCTTTATCTATCCCAATAAGGCTATTATCTTTATCGTCTCTTAGATAGAAAATACTTTCGGCATTACCAATAATATTTACAATGCGTAAATCATTATTTATAAATTTTCCATATAAATTTCTGCCTTTTAGTTGATTGAAACCTGTAGAGTCTTGTTGGATAATAAATGTATTTCTTAGCACTTTAAGGCTGTCTAATTTTTCGGTTTTCGGATTAGATACTAAATGAATCGTATCTCCAGTAATTTGACTGTCTTGAGACCAAAGAACAGGGTTTTTAAAAAGTTGTGTTAATCCTGTTTGTTGGTTGCTGTGAATGGAATCACATTTACCACTTAAATCACTTTTAAAGAATTTCACATGGCGATATGCTCTTATTATTCTTTTATCTGGTTTGCCTGTTATTAAAAGTGTATCTCCATGAATATACATAGAATCTTTATCAATTTCTGTTATGGCAACGGCTCTATTAATAACATAGGCAGAGTCTAATTTTTGAAATAGTTCAGCATAATTACCTTTAATAAGAGAATGATTTGTGGTGTCTTTTATAATGATATTTGTGGTTGCAGAGGCAAAGCCAGTATTTCTATCATAATACAAACTATCGGCAGTAATTGTTCTGTCTTTATACGCTATTATCGAGTTTTTAGTAAAGTGAGAAACATTGGTTTTGGTATTGTAAAATCCTTTTTCGGTATAGATATTATTGTCTTTTCCTATAATGGTAGAAGGCCCATGCAGGAAAACCTCACCATTATTGGTAAAATAATCTAAATGATTGGACTCTAAAACATATTCAGGATTTGTTATAATTACTTTTGATTCTGCTTGAAATTTAGAAGTTTTTAAAAAGTAATGTCCCAATTTACTTTTTAAGGTATTCTCACCTTCCTTTATGGTTGCACCACTACGGTAATAGAGCAATTGTTTTTTTCTATCAAAATAGAGGGTATCTGTAGTGAGTGTTATTAATTGATCTTTAAGAATCACATTGCCCCATGAAATGGCTTTTTTAGTATTGCCATTATACGCAACATAAGTACTGGTCTGATTTACCGTGTCTCCTTGATTCAATACTACATCGCCAAATGCTTTTAAGATATTGTCTTTTCTATAATGGATTGCTTTCTTGCTTCGTAAAGAAAAGCCACCATGTTCTATAAAAACATTGCCTAGAAGTATACTTGCACCTGGATATTTTTCTTCATCAGTAATAGAATTGTCAGCATGAACAATATGAATTCGCTTTTTTTGGGCGCTTGTCACTATTGTAAATAGTATAATAATACTACAGATGAGTTTTTTGTACATAGTGCAAAACTAATAAAAATGTAGCTAGTATTTTAGTTGCAAATTTTAAATCTCTGTTAAAAGAGAAATATTTTTCATGTCCGATACTGGATAAATAAAGTAAAGAACAAATATGAGGAATCTTTAAACTTTCTTTTTCGGAAAATTAATTTATATTTACATTGATAAATTGTATTCAAAAAAAGAAAAAATATGAAAAATTTAATTTTTAAAATAGCAATATTTTTTGCTGTATTGACACTTTCAAGTTGTGGAGGTTCAGGAAAATCAGGTATTAATGGTGTTTTTACCTTTTCTGAATTTGATAATCTTTTTGATAAACATACGGGTGTAATGTCTTTCGAGATTGATGATGGAGAAGTGCAGAAAGGACGAAAAGTTGTTTCAGGGAGATACCCAAGAAAACATCCTAACGGAATGATTACTTTTAGAGAAGGTTGTGGTTCTAATGCAGACCGAATTTCAATTATTGATACGGATGGTTTAATTACACCAATTACGCCATGTGTTAATACACTTAAATTGAGAATCCCACATTATGGTTACTCAAAATTATCTCCAGATGCATCATTACTGGCTGTAGAGGTTTCACAATACATGGGTTATGGTGCAGTTAACGAAGAAACATACATGACAATTGTATTCGATTTAGAAGGTAAAGAAATTATAAGGCATGAGGGTTTTGCTGCTCCAGAATGGTTGTCAGACGATCAGTTATTATTAGCAGGTTCAGGAGTTGATCATTACGGTCTATATGTTACTGATGATGATTTGAAAAATCCAGCTAAAATAGATAATGATAAGCTTAAATCATTTACAAACAATCCAGCTGTTAGTCCGTCAGGAGATCAGGTTGTTTTTCAATACAATCAACAATTGTGGATTATGGATATGGATGGTGATAATCTTGGGGCTTTAATTGTATCTGGTATGAATTTAACCAACCCTACATGGTCACCAGATGGAGATTATTTGGCTTATCTTGCAGTAGATCAAAGTTCAAATTATTACAACAAGATATTTTTCTATGAGTTTGACTCAAAAGAGGTACATGAAATAGTTACAGATGAAGTATTTTCTAAAGATGTTTATAAACAATTCCCAGACCCAACAGGACCATTGAGTTGGACAGAAACGCCATAAAAGAAACTGCTATTTTGTTCTATTTCTTATCTAAAAATAGTCTGTTTCCTATCTGGACCTACTGAAACAATTTTTACAGGAACTCCAACTTCTTTTTCTATAAAAGCAATATATTCCATTATTTTTTCTGGTAATTGCTCTACAGATTCTAGTTGTGTTAAGTCATCTTGCCAGCCTTTAAATTCTGTATAATTTACACTGACATCTTTTGGCTCAATAGCGTAGGGAAAATGTGAAATTTCTTTGCCATTATAGTTGTAAGAGGTGCAAATTTTTAAAGTATCAAAACCTGATAAAACATCACCTTTCATCATCATTAATTGCGTTACGCCATTAATTTGAACGGCATATTTTAAAGCGACTAAATCTAACCATCCACAACGACGTGCTCTGCCTGTAGTTGCACCAAATTCATGCCCAACTTTAGCCATAGTTTCTCCGTCTTTATCAAAAAGTTCTGTAGGGAAAGGACCAGAGCCTACACGTGTAGTATATGCTTTAAAAATACCAAAAACTTCACCAATCTTGTTTGGTGCTACACCTAAACCTGTACATGCGCCAGCTGCAGTTGTATTTGATGAAGTTACAAATGGATAGGTGCCAAAATCAATATCTAATAACGAGCCTTGTGCACCTTCTGCAAGAATAGTTTTGTTCGTTGCAATAGCTTGATTTAAATATTCTTCACTATCAATAAATGTTAATTGTTTTAACTGGTCAACAGCATTATAAAATACGTCTTCTAATTCTTCAAGGTTATACTGAAGATCAACATTGAAAAATTTCAACATTTTTAAATGTTTTTGAGATAAAGCTTTGTATTTCTCTTTCCAACTTTCCAATTCTAAATCGCCAATACGCATTCCATTTCTACCTGTTTTGTCCATATATGTAGGGCCAATTCCTTTTAAGGTCGAACCAATTTTAGCTTTTCCTTTAGAAATCTCTGAGGCAGCATCTAATAAGCGATGTGTAGGTAAAATGAGATGTGCTTTGCGTGAAATAAGTAGTTTTGATTTAAAATCAATATTATATTTAGCGAGATTGTCTAATTCTTTTTGAAAAATAACAGGATCTATAACCACACCATTTCCTACAACATTGATAGCTGTTTTATGAAAAATACCAGAAGGGATTGTATGTAATACATGTTTATTGCCATCGAATATTAGTGTATGCCCAGCATTTGGACCGCCTTGAAAGCGAGCAATAATATCGTAGTTTTTTGTAAGTACATCTACAATTTTACCTTTGCCTTCATCTCCCCATTGTAATCCTAATAATAAATCAACCATTCGTGGTGTGTAATTTTAAAGTTTAGTAATTGGTCTAATTTTCTTCTGAATTAGATTTTTGTTTCTTTTTTGTTCCGTAAAAATATAAGGAATGTTTATGTATATCTATATCAAACACCTCTTCAATAGTTTTTTTAATTAATTGTATTCTTGGATCACAGAATTCTTTTACTTCTCCTGTATCTGTAATGATAACATGATCATGTTGTTTATCAAAATACGATTTTTCGTAATGCGATTGATTTTGATCAAACTGATGCCGCCTCACCAAGCCACATTCTAATAATAATTCAATAGTATTGTATAATGTAGCACGACTTACACGATAGTTTTTATTTTTCATGTAAATGTATAGAGATTCAATGTCGAAATGATCATTATGGTCGTATATTTCCTGAAGAATAGCATAGCGTTCAGGTGTTTTTCTATGCCCATTTTTTTCTAAAAATGTTGTAAAAACATTTTTTACAATCTCTTGATTTTTTGAATTGTCCATTGGCTATCTGTAAGAGCACAAATTTACATTTAAAAAGATGTTTTTTTTCAATTGAAAACTGAAAACAATAAACAACTTTTAAACAATTAAAATAAATTGGTATTACTTATCAAGACGAACTACTTTATCAATGCCATCAATCTTTTTTAATTTAATAATTAATTCTTTTAGCTGATGATTATTTTTAATGCCAATGCCTATTTTACCGTCAAAAATTCCATCTTCTCCAGAGATGTTTAAGCTATGAATGTTTACATTAGTAGTAGATATTATACGTGTAACCTCACTTACCAAGCCTACATTGTCAATACCTGTTAGTTTGAGTAAAACACGATGTTCTTGTTGAGATGAGTCTATCCATTTTGCAGGCATTATCCGATACGCATATTGAGACTGCATACTAATGGCATTAGGGCAATTATGCTTATGGACTTTTATGCCTTCACTAACGGTTACAAAGCCAAAAACTTTATCTCCAGGAATAGGGTTACAGCACTGTGCAAATTTATAATCTAATTTATCTTGATCTTTACCAAAAACAAGTAAGTCGTAATGGTTTGTTATTTCATTAGTATATGTTACTTCCTTTTTGTTGGTTTTTCGAATTTTATTTTTAAAAAAATTAAAAATAGCATTACTTCTTTGTCCTACAAAGTTTTTAAGTTGTTGGTTGTCAATAGAACCATTGCCAAACCTGTAAAATAAATCGAGACTTGTTTTGAGCTTGAAATAACTTACTAATTCATTAATTGTTTTTTCGTTAAGTTCAATTTTTAGATGTCTTAATTTTCGTGTTAAGACAGCTTTTCCTTCTTGTGCAATTTCTTTTTGATGTTCTTTAAGAGCTGATCTAATTTTAGATTTAGCACGTGCTGTCTTGGCAATGTCTAACCAGCTTAACTTGGGTTTTTGTGAATTCGAAGTAATAATTTCAACCTGATCGCCACTTTTTAACTCATGACTTAGCTGTACCAATTTTCCATTGACTTTAGCACCCCTACATTTCATGCCAATATCTGTATGGATTGCAAAGGCAAAATCAATTGGTGTTGAGCTTTTAGGGAGTGATTTTATTTCACCGCCAGGTGTGAAAATATAAATTTCTTTAGCATATAGATTGAGTTTAAATTGCTCAACAAAATCTACGGCATTGATGTCAGGATTCTCTAAAGTTTCTTTAAGTCTATTTAACCAATTGTCAAGCCCACTTTCTTTTTCATTACCATGTTTATATTTAAAGTGAGCAGCATAACCTTTTTCTGCAATTTCATCCATGCGTTCAGAACGAATTTGTACTTCTACCCATCTTCCTTTAGGTCCCATAACCGTAATATGTAGAGACTCATAACCTGTAGATTTTGGTTGAGAAATCCAATCTCTTAAGCGATTGGGGTTCGGATTAAAATGGTCTGTTACTATAGAATAGATTTTCCAAGCATTAAACTTTTCATCAGAAATATCAGAATTATAGATAATACGGATAGCGAATTTATCATATACCTCATCAAAAGTAACATGCTGGACTCGCATTTTTTTTCGTATAGAATAGATAGACTTAGGTCTTCCTTTAATACTATACTTGAAATTTTCTTTATCTAAACTATTATTTATGATAGCAGAAAACTCATCAATATAGATGTTTTGCTGTTCTTTACTTTCTTTAATTTTTGCAAAAATATCATTATAAACTTCTGGCTCTGTATATTTCAAACCTAAATCTTCAAGCTCAGTTTTTATATTATATAAGCCTAATCTATGTGCTAAAGGGGCATAAATGTATAATGTTTCTGATGAAATTCTTAATTGTTTATGATGTGGCATGGCATCCATAGTTTGCATGTTATGCAAACGGTCTGCAATTTTTATGAGAATTACTCTAACATCATCATGCAATGTCAAGAGCATCTTTCTAAAGTTTTCTGCCTGAATAGATGCTTCTTGGTCTTTACTAAGTCTAGATATTTTAGTTAACCCATTTACAATTCTAGCAATAGTTTCTCCAAAAATACGCTCAATATCTTCAAAAGTATAGTCATCAGAATCTTCTACAACATCATGGAGTAAGGCACAAGCAATAGATGTTGCACCTAATCCAATTTCATTTGCAACAATGTCAGCTACAGCTACTGGGTGATAAATATATGGTTCTCCTGTTTTTCTACGCTGATTTTTGTGTGCATCTACAGCAAGCTCAAATGCTTTACGTATCAACTCTTTATCTTTTTTTGATAAGGTTTGATAGGTGGCGCTTAGCATATCCTTATAGCGTTTTGCTATTTCTTTATTCTCATCTTCTAATGTTGCACTATAAGTCATAGATTAAAAGTAGCATAAAGATTTTTATTGAGCAAACTCTAAGGATTTTTTTTGTTGCTTATAGTGAAAGAATAATTGGAATAGCATTTTTTTAAGCAGACACTCTAATTTTAGGAAGCTATAAAAATTAAAGTAATATTTTAAGGAAGCTCTTTTTTAATTTCTTTTTCACTCGATTTAGAGTTTCCAAAAGTATAGGTATCAAACTTCATTGCTTCTCCATCTTTAGTGAGTTCAAGAAGTGTAATGATAAATTCAGTATGATAGCTTTTAGAGTAGATATTAGGCTGTAATTGGTTGGGTGTATCTAAACGAGTTTTAGTATCAGTATCTAAATAGTCAGGAATATCATCGTTGTCAGCACTAGCAGTATATGATTCTTCTATAGTAGGTGTGCCGTCACCATCATCATCATTGTCTAGATAATTGAGTTTATTGTCATTATCAGTATCTAGAGTACCGCCTTCAACGATAGTTAAGATACCATCACCGTCATCATCATTATCTTTGTAATTGGGAATACCATCTTTATCTGTATCATAAAGTGGGTCGGACTCTAAAAGATTGTTAGGCTCATCTATGCCGTCTTGGTCATCTTCTTTTTCAATAATGGTTGTTGCATGTAATGTTCCGCTACCTAGCCATTCAGAAACTACTTTTGGAGAGCTGGGAGGGATGCTACTGCAAAAATAAGCCCTAGTAGGTGCTTCGTCAAAAACCCTATAGATAATAGTTTCGTTCCCTCCATTTGTTAAGTTAAATGTTTTAGGTTCACTAAAATCTAAATCGTCTTGATTGGAGTTTATTTTAATGATTAATACCTCATTTTTATTGATCTTAGAAAGTACAAGGTGCCCACAACTATTAATTTCAGTTGTAGTAAAATCAAATTCATTCACATTAATATTTCCATCATCACAAGACCAAAATAAAAAGACAATAAAAATTACACGTAAAACCTTCATAGAGCAAAAATAAATAAATTGTTGGTATGCTCTCCTTTGATTCCGTTAAATTTTAATTAATTTTGTGGAGTGAGAAAAATATATTTAGATAATGCAGCAACAACACCTATTGCTGAAGAGGTTATTGGTGCAATAACCGAAGTGATGAAAGAGGTGTGTGGTAATCCGTCTTCTACACATCAGTTTGGTAGAAAAGCAAAGGTGTTAGTTGAAGAAGCACGAAAAAAAATCGCAAAACATTTTAACATAAAAGCTAGTGAAATTATATTTACAGCAGGTGGTAGTGAAGCGGATAATTTGATTTTAAGAAATGCTGTTGTTAATTTGGACGTACAAAGAATTCTTACTTCTAAAATAGAACATCATGCGGTGTTACATACCGTGCAAGCATTAGAAAAAGAATTTTCTATTAGTGTTGATTATGTAGATTTAGATGAAAAAGGTGAAATAGATTATCAATGTTTAGAAACTTTGTTAACTCAGACGAATCAAAAAACATTGGTAAGTTTGATGTATATCAATAATGAGTTGGGTAATCTGCTAGATATCAAAAAAGTTTCTGATTTATGTCAAGAAAATAAGGCTTTATTTCATTCTGACACAGTACAGGCTATTGGGCATTACCCAATAGATTTACAAAAAGTGCCAATAGATTTTATTGCTGCAAGTGCACATAAATTTCACGGACCAAAAGGTGTAGGCTTTGCGATTATTAAAAAAGGTTTTGGTATTCAGCCTTTATTAATTGGAGGAGAGCAAGAACGTGGTGCAAGAGCAGGAACTGAAAATGTACACAATATAGCAGGCATGCAAAAAGCATTGGATATTGCTATTGCTGATTTGGATGCAGACCTAAAATATATTACAGACTTAAAGCATTATTTGATCGAAGGGCTTAAAATAATTGAACCTAACATACACTTTAATGGTCATTCTTCTGATTTAGAAAAGAGTACTTACACAATCTTAAATGTGCGCTTTCCTAAAGAATTTCCGATGCTCTTATTTCAATTGGATTTGAAAGGAGTAGCCGCTTCTGGTGGTAGTGCTTGTCAGAGTGGTAGTGCGAAAGGCTCTCATGTGTTGCATGCAGTTTTACCTTTAAATGAAGCGCAAAAAACTTCTGTGCGCTTTTCGTTCAGTAAATATACCACTAAAGAAGAGATAGATATTACCTTAGAAATTTTACAGGAGTTGATTACAGAAAAAAGTAAACTTTAAATCTGTTGTTGTGCCAATAATGCAGTAATTTTTTGTTTAAAATTACTTATTGAATATTTTATAAACTCAAAATCTTTAGGATATGGCACCTCTTTTGATTGTAATGCTTTATGGTACTTTTGCTCTATAGCACGCTGATCACCTCTATATTTTCCATAGGTATTTTGAAATTTTGCTTCACCAAATATAGGGTTTGTAGATAGTGTAGTTTTTTTGTTAAGGTCTTTAAGGGTAACTGTTCCATCTAGTTTTGAGCCTTTATTTTGCTGGTATAGTGCGAGCTCTGCTCGAACCAACTTGTACTTCGCTTCTTTAATATCATTGCCTTTCGCATCTTTCATAACATTCCCATTGCCATCTAATTTATAGCGGTATCCATCTTGAATTTTAGCCTCCTGCGGAACTGTTTGCTGTGAAGTCTTTTCAGGTGCAAAAGTTAATTTATTAAGTAGAATGTCGACTTGATAGTCGTAATGAACTCCTCTTTCTTTTTTATTATGGTAAAGCACCCAGGGATTATTAAAATTGGTAGCATTAATTTTTGTAAAATCTTTAATGCTATCACTAGAAATACTTCTTACTGTATTTTTTAAAGTAACATAAATAAAGTTACTTCCTTTGTTTTTGGC
>Ga0256844_10000501_pt1 | contig 15133 bp, 9 predicted proteins | sample MusselsmetaG_FD_189100 | JGI IMG/M metagenome (GOLD analysis project Ga0256844, IMG submission 189100) | Mussel associated microbial communities from hydrothermal vent at the East Pacific Rise, Pacific Ocean - Mussels | ecosystem: Host-associated > Mollusca > Shell > Unclassified ... | reverse complement strand
TAAAGTATCCAACGCACGTAAAATCTCAACTTTTAAAGATTCGTGTAATAAATTTCTATCTGGTATTGGAGATTCTCCTGAACGAAGTACATCGTATAAATTTGAATCTTCTCCTTCAATTAATGGTGCATCCATAGATACGTGACGACCCGAATTTTTCAATGATTCTTTAACGTCATTTACCGTCATATCCAATTCTTTTGCAATTTCTTCTGCCGATGGTGGTCTTTCATTATCTTGTTCTAAACGAGCAAAAGTTTTATTAATTTTATTGATAGATCCAATTTTATTCAAAGGTAATCTTACAATACGAGATTGCTCTGCCAATGCTTGTAAAATAGATTGACGAATCCACCAAACTGCATAAGATATAAATTTAAATCCACGAGTTTCATCAAAACGTTTGGCTGCTTTTATTAAACCAAGGTTTCCTTCATTAATTAAATCGGGTAATGTTAATCCTTGATTTTGATATTGTTTAGACACCGAAACCACAAAACGTAAATTTGCTTTCACCAATTGATCCAAAGCGCGGTCATCACCAGCTTTAATTCTTTGTGCTAAATCCACCTCTTTATCTGCAGTAATTAAATCTACCTTACCTATTTCTTGTAAGTATTTATCTAACGAAGCGGTTTCACGGTTGGTTACTTGTTTTGTAATTTTAAGTTGTCTCATATTGCATCAATTTTAGTGTTATGTACTTATTATACGTAGCAATTGGAAATAATGTTACAAAAAAAATAAAGAAAATTATAAACCCCTAATTATACTGAGCTAAATAAGTAAAAATTTTATCTAGAAAAACCTGAATTACTCTAATTGATTCTAAATTAAAGCATATTATTTTAATGAATCGGAAAACGATTCATCAAATCTAACCATTTAAGTAACTTATCTATTTGATCATATTTTGGTTTAAAGAAAAGGATAATATCTTTAATACCCGAGTGTGTGATCTGTTTAGATATAAAACGCTGATCTTCCAAAAAATCATCCATTTCATCACAAAACCTTTGGTCATCAACTCTATAAAAATTAAGTAATGTATGAGGTACAAATAATATTTTTCTGTTTTTTGTCTTTAGTAATACTGTATTATTTAATGTTGTTAATTCATTATGATATAAACGGAATGGTACTTTAGATTCTCTTTTTCCTGTATCGGTTGATTCTTCAATTTTTTTAATCGTCTCCCTTAATTGATTACATATTCTTACCGCCATTTTATACGAAAGTAGTTTTGTTTCAAAAAAGTATCTAATTTGATTGAGCTCTGAATTAAGTATACCCGAGCTCCACATTTCGGTAATTCTAATTTTTTCGTACTTTTTTCCTGTTAACAACGTTGTTTCTATTAATTCCGCAGGAAATTTATACTCTTCAAATTTTATTTTTTTGTATGATTTATTTTTGTCTAAAATCTGTAACCACACAAATAGTTTAAACCGTAATAATAAAGGGTCTTTTAAATAATAAAAAATAGGTAATTCCCTTGCACTATAATACATTCGTGCTTTATCGTTATGTTCAAGAGGTTTAAGATGGTTATTTACCTTCTTAAAGTAAGCTATTAATGACGCTGCACTATTTATTCTTTGTGTTTTTGTCACCATAATTCTATCTTGATCACCAATTCTATATAGTTCATTTAAAGAAACATTAAAATGCTTGGCTAATTTTATACCGTCTTCTAATGAAATGTGAGTTCTTCCGTTAATTCTTCTATAAGATGCATCGTAATTAATATCCAACACATTTGCAACTTCATCAATAAAAGATAAATTTTTATTACAATTACTTTTTAACGCTTTAATAAACTGATTATCATACATATTTTATAAATTTGAAATGCGAAATTTACAATAATTATTTTTATATTTTGTAAAAAATGCAAAATAATATTGAGTTTTATGTTATAATTTAGCCGTATGAAATGAAAAAGAGAAAGTTATTTGAATTAACTTTCAATTTTTGAAAAAGCTCCCTAACATTCCCCTTGTTAGGGTTTTTTATTGCTTTTATTTGAATTTTTAATGGTAATCATTGTATTTAACATGCTGATTATTAGTTATTTATAATAATTATTTTTCGGTATGGTAAATCAAGTTTACTTAAAGTGAATGAAAAAAATTACTTTATTTTGAATACTCACACCGTGACTTAAAGTCACGGTGTGAGTGAGTTTGAGAGTGTGTAAATAGGTGAGTGAGTGTTAGAAATATACTTTCAAACACCTACTACTAAAACAAAAAAAGCCTCATTAGCATAATGCTAATGAGGCTTAAAATATTTCTAAAGAAATTATAAATTAATCTCTTCTTCTATTATCTCTACCACGATTATCACGTCCACGATTATTATCTCTTGGTGGTCTTGGAGCTCTTTCTACATAACCTTCTGGTTTGTCTAATAATGCTTTTCTAGAAACCTTATCTTTTTTAGTTCTAGGATCTTTTCCAAAATACTTCACCTCAAATTCATCACCCATATTTACAACATCGGTTACTTTATCGGTACGTTCCCAAGCTAGCTCAGATATATGAACCAATACTTCGTTTCCTGGTGCATCCAAATATTCAACAACTGGTCCAAAATCTAATACCTTAATTACTTTTACTTTATAAATACCATTTACTTCTGGTTTAAAAGTAATAGAATCTATCATTGCAATAACTTTATCGATTTTTTCTTGATTGGTTCCTTGTATTTCAACAACACCATTTTCATTTTCATCTTCGGTAATTGCAATAACTGTATCTGTATCTTTTTGCATTTGTTGGATTACTTTTCCTCCAGGTCCAATAATTGCGCCAATAAATTCATTTGCTACAATAACAGTCACCATTTTTGGTGCGTGATCTTTAACTGATGCGTTTACCGCAGGAATAGTATCGGTTAATTTACCTAAGATATGTAATCTTCCATCACGTGCTTGTTCTAAAGCTTTTTCAAGAATCTCATAAGACAATCCTTTTACTTTAATATCCATTTGACAAGCAGTAATACCATCTGCAGTTCCTGTTACTTTAAAGTCCATATCTCCTAAGTGATCTTCATCTCCTAAGATATCAGATAAAACAGCGTATTTACCAGATTCTACATCGGTAATTAATCCCATTGCAATACCAGAAACTGGTTTCTTTAATTCTACACCTGCATCCATTAGTGCCATTGTACCAGCACAAACTGTTGCCATAGAAGAAGAACCATTTGATTCTAATACTTCAGATACAACTCTTACAGTATAAGGACAATCTTCAGAAATCATTCCTTTTAATGCACGTTGTGCTAAGTTACCGTGACCAACTTCTCTACGAGATGTTCCACGTAATGGTCTAGCTTCACCTGTACAAAATGGAGGAAAGTTATAATGTAAATAGAAACGTTCTTCACCTTCGTGAGTTGGTAAATCAATTTTATTTGCATCTCTAGATCCACCTAAAGTAACCGTTGCTAAAGCTTGTGTTTCTCCACGTGTAAATAATGCAGAACCGTGAGTTGATGGTAAGTAATCTACTTCACACCAAATATCTCTAATCTCGGTCGTTTTTCTTCCGTCTAAACGAATTCCTTCGTCCATTGTTAAATTACGAATCGCTTCTTTTTGAGATTTATTATAGTATTTAGAAACTAGTTTTCCTTTTTCTTCTAATTCTTCTTCGGTAAATAATGCTTTAACCTCATCTTTAAGTGTAGCGAATTTTTCGCTTCTTTCTTTTTTAGAAGTTCCTTGTTTTGCAATTGCATAACATTTATCGTAAGCATAATCATTTACTTTCTTTGCTGTTTCTTCACAAGTATCAGCCATATTGTACTCACGAGTTTCTAAAACTCTACCTGCCTTTTTAGCTAAACTTACTTGTGCAGCACATTGTACTTTAATTGCCTCGTGTGCAAATTTAATAGCGTCTGCCATTTCTTTTTCTGAACACTCATCAAATTCACCTTCAACCATCATTACAGATTCTGCTGATGCTCCTACCATCATATCCATATCTGCTCTTTCTAAATTTGCTCTACTTGGGTTAATTACAAATTCTCCATCAATACGTGCAACTCTTACTTCAGAGATTGGGTATTCAAAAGGAATGTCTGTTAAAGCAATACAAGCCGATGCTGCTAAACCTGCTAATGAATCTGGCATTACATCTTCATCTGCAGACATTAACTGAATCATTACTTGAGTTTCTGCGTGATAATCTTTTGGAAACAAAGGTCTTAATACACGATCTATCAATCGCATTACCAAAATTTCTTCGTTACTTGGTCTTGCTTCTCTTTTAAAGAAACCTCCAGGATAACGACCTGCAGCTGCAAATTTTTCTCTATAATCTACTGTTAAAGGTAGAAAATTCATACCTTCTTTTGCTTCGTAAGCCGAAACAACTGTTGCCAATAACATGGTTTTACCCATTCTTACTACTACCGAACCGTGTGCTTGTTTTGCTAGCCTTCCTGTTTCGATTGTGATGATTCTACCATCAGCTAATTTAATTTCTTCCGTAAATAATTCTGGAATCATAATTTTTTAATTTTTTGTATCCTGTCTTCAATCAGCATACGATTATACATTTCTTACTTTAGTTGTGTGTTTAATAACCAATGAAGTTTAACTCTGTTTTAAAAATAAAAAAAGAGGCATAAAGCCTCTTTTTATAGTAGAAATTATTTTCTAATTCCTAATTCTTTAATTATCGCACGATAACGTAATACATCTGTTTTGATTAGATAATCTAATAAACTTTTACGTTTCCCTACCAATTTTACTAACGAACGCTCTGTATTATAATCTTTACGATTATTTTTTAAATGTCCTGTTAAGTGGTTGATACGAAATGTGAATAAAGCAATTTGACCTTCGGCTGTACCTGTGTCTGTTGCTGATTTACAATGTTTTGCGAAAATTTCCGCTTTTTTTTCTGCTGTTAAATACATGCTAATATTTGTTTAAATGATTTTTATGTATACCAAACTATTTGGCGTTTTGAGTTTGCAAAGATACTATATTATATTGAATTAGCAAGTATCTAATTATTTTAAAGCCTGTTTTTTGGATGTACAAACTCTTCAGATTTTAAAATCTAAATTATCCGAGAATTTAACATTTTTTTCTAAAATTAAAAATATGAGCAATCAATTATAAATAGTACTTTTGCATACATCCAAATCATCAACTATTTTATTGTGAAAAAATTCCTATTCCTATTTTTAATTCTCGCTATTGTCTCTTGTAAAGAAGAAGTGTTAAATCCAGAACCAATCATTATTGAAAAACCTAAAGTAATTGAAAAATTTGGCTATATTTTTGATAATTTTAAAGTGATTCAAGATACTGTTAGAAAAAATGAAACGTTTGGCTATTTAATGGACAAAAACCATGTTGCCAATTCACTGATTAATAAATTGGTTACAAAAACAAAACCTACCTTTGATATTGCTCGGCAATTGCGTGTTGGTAAACCTTATACTATTTTAGCAAAAAAAGATTCAACTGAACAAGCACAAGTATTTATATATCAACCGAATAGAGTTGAATTTTTAGTGATTGATTTTAGAAATGAAGTGGTTCCTTATATTGGAAGAAAAGGCGTTAAAACAGTGATTAAAACAGCATCGGGTGAAATAACATCCTCTTTATCCAATGCTATTGAAGAACAAAATATAAATTATAACCTCACATATGCTTTATCGGATATTTATGCTTGGACAATCGATTTTCATCATCTTACCAAAGGAGATAAATTTAAAGTAATCTACGAAGAGCGCTTTATCGATGATACCATCTCTGTAGGAATTGGTAAAATTAAAGCTTCCTTTTTTGAACATAATAAAAAACCGTTTTATGCTTTTAGATATGTTGTTGATTCTACCAAAAATGTTCCTGAATATTACGATGAAGAAACCAATAATTTAAGACGTGCCTTTTTAAAAGCACCACTAAAATTTAGTAGTAGAGTGTCGTCTAGGTTTAATTTGAAAAGACGTATTAGACATTATGGTTTTAGAATTAAAGCACATCGTGGAACAGATTTTCCAGGAAATATTGGTACGCCAATTATTAGTACTGCAAACGGAACGGTAACAAAATCTGAAAAAAGAGGTGGCAATGGAAATTATGTGAAAATTAAACATAACAGTACCTATTCTACCCAGTATTTACACATGCAAAGACGTAAAGTAAAAGTAGGTGATTTTGTAAAACAAGGTGATGTAATTGGTTGGATTGGTATGACAGGTAGTACTGGCGGACCTCATGTTTGCTATCGTTTTTGGAAAAATGGAACACAAGTAGATCCGTTTAAACAAAAATTACCATCGGCAGATCCTATGAAAAGTGATGTGGTTCCACTTTATAAAGAGTATATAAAATCGATCAAAAAAGAAGTCGATGAAATTCCGTTATCTGTAAAAGAAACTATAATTGATACTCCATTAAAGAATTAAAATTATGTCCTTAAAAAAAATAAATCCAACGCAAACAAAATCTTGGGCTAAGCTAGAAAATCATTTTACCAAAATGCAGTCGTTTTTATTAAAAAAAGCATTTCAGGAAACGGAAAGAAAAAAAGAATTCTCTTTTAAAACTGCTGATTTTAAAATCGATTTTTCTAAAAACTTAATCACCAAAGAAACGCTAAACTTATTGGTAGATTTAGCCAAAGAGTGTGATTTAAAAGAGGCTATAAACAAACAATTTATAGGTGAAAAAATTAACGAAACCGAAAATAGAGCTGTGTTACATACTGCTTTACGTGATTTTACAAATAAATCGGTAATTACCGATGGAGAAAATGTACTACCTGCTGTAAAGGCAAGTTTATCAAAAATAGAGCAGTTTAGCAATGCTGTAATATCTGGCAAACAGAAAGGATATACAGGCAAAGCATTTACCGATGTCGTAAATATTGGTATTGGAGGATCGGATTTGGGACCAAGAGTTGTAGTGGAATCTTTACAGTATTATAAAAATCATCTTACGACTCATTTTGTGTCTAATGTTGATGGCGATCATGTAAATGAAGTATTGAAAAAACTAAATCCCGAAACAACCTTATTTGTCATTGTTTCCAAAACGTTTACAACGCAAGAGACTTTATCTAATGCAACAACCATCCAAGAATGGTTTTTAAAAGTTGCCAAAAAAGAAGATATTAAACACAATTTTGTAGCTGTTTCTACCAATTTAGAAAAAGTAAAAGCTTTTGGAATTGATGAAAATAACATTTTTACCATGTGGAATTGGGTTGGTGGACGATTTTCATTATGGTCTGCTGTTGGTTTATCTATCTCTTTGAGTATCGGTTATACCAATTTTGAAGCCCTATTAAAAGGTGCGCATGAAATGGATACTCATTTTAAAACTACTCCTTTTGAAGAAAATATCCCTGTTTTAGCTGCATTGGTAAGTATTTGGTATAATAATTTTTACAATGCTCAAAGTGAAGCTGTATTACCTTACTCCCAATATTTAGAAAATTTACCGCCTTTTTTACAACAACTTTCTATGGAAAGTAATGGTAAAAGTGTGGATAGAAGTGGTGATAAAATTACATATCAAACAGGAAATATAATTTGGGGAAATACAGGTACCAATATGCAACACGCCTTTATGCAACTAATTCATCAAGGTACAAAACTGATTCCTGTTGAGTTTATTGGGTTTGAAAAATCACTTTATGGCAATAAAGATCATCATCAAAAATTGATGGCTAATTTTTATGCTCAAGCAGATGCTTTAGCGTTTGGTAAAAACAGAGAATCGGTTCATTTAGAACTAAAAACCAAAGGGCAAAGTGCACAAATTAACCAATTACTACCTTTTAAAGTATTTGATGGGAACAAACCTTCAACAACTATTTTATTTGATCAACTTAGCCCGAAAAACTTGGGAGCTTTAATCGCTTTTTATGAGCAAAAAGTGTTTACACAAGGAATTATTTGGAATATTTACAGTTTTGATCAATTTGGAGTTGAACTGGGAAAAGAATTGGCATCTAAATTGCTATCTTAATTGTTGTTTTTTAGATAATTATGAAAATTTATTAAAGTTAGTACTTTAATTTAAATGAAATATATTTATTAAGGCTAGTAACTATCTTTATACTTACGTTGTAGCCAATAAAAAATCAAAAAATAATGGCAATTTATCAATTTTTAACTTATGTAATACCTAAAAAAGGTTTAATTCAAAAACTTGGAGAAATACCTGCGGAATTGGAAATAAAGCACTCTGAATGGGAAAAATTTTGGGAAAATTTCACAGGTGATATAGATGATGATATTGAACCCGAATTTGAAGATGCACGAACTATAAAATGGTGGAAATATGAAAAAATTGAAATACAGAAATTAAGAGCCGAAATAGATAAAATAATTCCTCGCTCAAATTGGAGTAATAATTCGTGGAAAATTGAAAATTCAAAAATTGACCATGATTTAGAAATAGACTGGAACGAAAAAAGGCATTACATAGAAGAGTTTCAATTTAGAACTGATTTAACAGATACATCTTTGAAATTTTTAAATAGTATGTTAAAATTATGTATTGAAAATGAATGGATTTTAATGGATGAAAATGGAAGATTATGCGAGCCAAAAATGGAAGATTTAATTGAATTTATTAAAGGTTCAAATCCTGACCGATTTTTAAGAAATCCGATTGGTTTTTTAGATCATTTAAGTAAAGACAAAGAATAAAAACTGGCTACAACAAAGATCAGTATAAGCAATAATGGCTAATTGCTTAACCAAAGTTCATTTTGTAAAACAAAGTCCGCAAAATTTTTCAAATATTCAAAAGTTCTTTCGTCATTAAACAAGTAAAAAATGAAACTAAAATCATTCTATCTTAACAAAATATTATAACATTATGAAAAAATTACTTCTATTATTTATCATCAGTTCTCTTTTTAGTTGTAAAAGCGGTTACATATATTATGCATACGAAAATTTAGAAACTAAAACATATGCTATTTTGCAAATTTCCAAAAAAGGCACCAATATACAATACAAATCTGCTAGTGAAATATACCCTGATAAATACATCTATATCTATGGCACAAGACCATATATTAGAAATAATCAATATATAAAATTTAATTCTTTTTACGATTTAACATTTATTACTAGTACTAATAAATTAGATGCTTGCCCTAATTTTGATGACAATGATCGAGAAATACTAGTTTATCTCAAAGAAGATGATCGAATTGTTTTCGAAAAAAATAAAAACATGAAATGTTTTAAAGAGCGTCATATCTATTGGTTTCCTCCGTATATGACTAAAGTTAAAAAGATAGATTACACTAAATTTCCTAAGGATATAAGAGAAGCTATTATTGCAATAGATAAAGAAAAACCCTATAAGAAAATTATAAAAATTCTAAAGGTTGACGAGAATGAAAATTCACTTTAGAAAATCATTAAATAAAATATTGGTTTTGTAAAACGAAGTCTACAAAATTGAACAATAATATTTTTATCTATTATAAATGGCATAGAGCCATAAATTTACCGTTACTTCGATTTATTTTTTTTAAATTTTTGATATCTAACAAAAGAGAAAATTGAAAATATTGCAAAAAACACAATAGCAATCTTACCCCAAAACGGAAAAGGAACAGGATCACCAGTTGCATAAGAATGCATTCCGCTTAAATAATAATTCACTCCAAAATAGGTCATTATTAAGGTTGCAATAGATATCATACTAGCAAAATTAAAGGCAAATTTGCTTTGTAAACCTGGAACCATTCGCATATGTAAAATAAAAATATAAACCATCATAGAAATTAATGCCCAAACTTCTTTTGGATCCCAACTCCAATATCTTCCCCAACTTTCGTTTGCCCAAACTCCACCTAAAAACGTTCCTATAGACAACATAAATAAACCGACAATTAATGTAGATTCATTTACATAGGTTAACTCCTTAATTGTTGAATTTAAACGCTTGGCATTATTTGGAGTTCTTAAAATAAACAACAACAATACTAGGAATCCTAAGAGCGCACCTAAGCCTAAAAAGGCGTAACTTGCTGTAATGATAGCAACGTGAATCATTAACCAATACGATTTTAAAACAGGTACTAAATTGGTCATTTCTGGACTCATTAAACTTCCGTGAGCAATACCTAATAAAAATCCTGCAAATAAAACTGCTACTGCAATGATGAATTTACTTCGTTTAAATTCTGGGAATATTATCCTAATCACATTCAATAATGAAAAACGGCGAATTGGAATTCTTTTTGAAAAGAGTAAACCAGCAAAAATAATTATAGAAGCAATAAATACTGTAGCTTCATAACCATTACTCCAAGGTGCGTGACCCGAAATATACCAACGTACACCTAAACCTATAAAATGTGTAATTAATCCAATTATTACAAGGAAAATGAAAAACCGAAGAAGTAACTTTACAATTTTAGTATTTGGTTTAAATAAATCGATAAATGCTAAAACAAGTAAAATTGATCCAATAGTAAAATAGAAAATTAAAAGTTTCAAAAAGATACTCCATCGATTGTATTTTATTTCTAAATCAATTTTTTTATCCGATGGCATAATACTAGCTCCCAATTTTTTCTGATACGTAGCAATGTGTCCTAAATATTCATCAGCAGTTGTATAATCATTGGTTTGTACTGCTTGAGACAAAAACGTCATATAAATTTTATGAAGTTTTATAATCATAGTATCTTGAGCTACAAATGCTTCACGATCAATTCCTGTATACCATTTATTATTCGTATCGGTTGCTTTGGGATAAATGGTCATTAAACGACCACTTAAAAGTTGCGACCAAACATTTACTTTCTCATCTAGATTAATAATTTCTTTATCAGTAGCAGTTCTTAATGCACTACTTTTTCTAAAAGAAGCTTCTACCTTATCTTGTAAATAATATTTTCTGTTCTGGAAGAAATTAGCCAAAGTACTATGCTCTTCTTTTATTTTTAAATCGGTTGCTATTTTATGCCCCAATTTAGTTTCATTGGCCTTAATAATAGGCTCGTTATCCCAAACATACGGATTTAGTTGTGCCGATAACAACACTTGCTCTGCTGTTAATCCTTTATAATTATCTTTTCCGTATACTTTTCTTAATGCCTCTAGTGCGTAAGTATTAACTGGTTTTACACGACCTCCAAAATCCTGAATTAATAATTTTCCAAACTTATCGGCATGGGCTTTACTCACCGCTATTTTTTGTAATTCACTTTCAGATTTTTCACTAATCTCTGTATTGTGATTGTGATTATCTTGCGCATTCATAAAACCAAAACTCATCAGTAAAGCAATAATAACTATTTTTTTATCTGATATTTTTTTCAATCGTTCGGATAAGTCTTTAAAACGAGAACCTTTCCAAAACAAGGTAAAGAACATTCCAATTCCCATTAAAATATAACCAAGGTATGTAATTAATGTTCCCCAATAATCGTGATTAACCGAAAGGTGTGTTCCTTTTTCATCGGGATCAAAAGAAGATTGAAAAAATCGATATCCTTTATGGTCCAATACGTGATTCATAAAAATTCTAAAATCATAGGTTTCTTCCTCTTTATCAATTACTGTTACTTCACTTGCATAAGAAGAAGGCGAATTGGTACCTGGATAACGTTCCATTTCGAAATCTCGCAATTTTACCGAAAATGGTGTTTTAATTTCTACAGATCCGTAAGAAAAATGAAAGTTTAATCCGTTTAAACTGAATTTTTGCGGTTTTAAAACGGCATACTTTGCTCCTTTAATACTTATTTTCTTTTCTTCGTTACCCGATTTAATTGTGAAATCTAATGCGTCATAAGTTCCTATTCGTTCACCTTTTGGAGCAACTTCACGAAGAATATCACCATTGGTAAGTGATTTTACAACAAACCGAAAATCATTAAACGTATATAATTTATTTAGTTGCAATGGAGCAATAGAATCTTTAAAAACTGACGTTAGTTTTCGAGTTTTCATTTCCATAAAATTTCCATCAAAAACAGGTTTAAATGTAATTTTTCCATCGGCATTAGAAAAATTCATAGCGCCTGCTACCAAATTATTAAACGAAAATAAAATTCCGTTGATACTTTTAATTTCTTTATCTTTTAAAAATACATCTTCTCGAGAACCCGAGTTGGATTCTACCAAATGTAAATAGGTTGCGCCTTCTTTATTTTCTACCAATCGTTCTTTTACTGTTGGTATAAATTTGGTTAATTCTACAGTAAACGGAGTCCGTTTATCTTCTTCGAGTCCAAAAAAGGTTTTAAAAACACTATTTACACTTCCAAAACGCTTGTTTAATTTATAATGCTTATTCCAAACTTGCCCAAACATGACCTCGTTTTTGTATCGTTTCATTTCAGAACCATTATCAACACGTATATCTATAAAAGTCTTGTCGGATAAAATAGTATTGGAAACAGCGGCTTCACGAATTAGCATTTTTCCTTCAAAACCGTAATATCGGGTTATAAAAGCACCCAATAACGTCACGATAAATGCGATATGAAAAACCAATACGGGCCATTTTTCACGACGAAATAAACGATATCTAAAAATATTTCCTATAAAATTAATGGTAAGGATTATCATTAATAGCTCAAACCACCACGTATTATAAATAACTACTTTTGATGTTATGGTATCGTAATAATCTTCTACAAATGTAGCTATACCCATTGCAATTGCAAATGCTAAAATAGCCACTGACATTAAACGCGTACTAAATAAAATATTTCCTATTTTTTTTAACATTTTATAAGAGTTTTAAAAGCGCAAAAATAACTTATTTATTAGTGTTTATCTAATGAAACTCAAAGATTAAATAAGACTTTAATGTCTTACATTTTATTTTTAAAAAAAGCAACTAATTATAAACCTAAGTAGCTATAAATACAAAATTATAAATTTTATTTTAAACTTTGTAAAATACAACGTATCTTCACGACAAACTCATAAAAAGAAATACAAAGATGGATTCAATAAAAAAGATAGTCGCTTACTTGCTAATAATACTAGGTATTATAATGATTTATATTGGTGGTTTTCACGCACCAAAAACAATGCTACCACCAATTATTACAGGAATTGGTTTTTTTGGAATTGCAGTAGTTTTTTTACAGAAGGATTGAGTGTTGTTGACGTTCCTACGGAACTTACAAAGCTGTCACTCCTACGGAGTTTCATTTGGATCCCTTGTTTTACAAAGGTAACGTTCCTACGGAACTTATCTACTTCTTATTGTACAAATCATTAGCTGAAAAATTCTATAGTAAGTTCATAGGAGTGACAACTTTTTGTAACTATGCAGAAACTCATCTTACTAAAGCTCCGTAGGAGCGACAACTTTGTAACTATACAGAAATCCATCTTACTAAAACTCCATAGGAGTGACAACTTTGCAACTATACATAAACTCAGCTTACTAAAACTCCGTAGGAGTGCCAACTCCTAATTTACTATGAGAGTTAATCCTTTTTAATGACAGACATAAGTTCAGTTAAAGTGCTCGTATATGGTTTTGCAGCTGCGTGACCAGAATTGTAATTAGCGAGTTTTTTAAATTTCCAATTAACACCAATAAAGTCAAATTCATTAACTCTTTCTAAATCAATTACTAAATAGTAATCTTGTGATGGAGAATTATATCCTTTTTTGATTAGGTTCTCTTTAGAATATACTTTAGGTCCTTTGCTTACAATTTTCCATAATTTACTTGAAGTTTCATCTTTATGGGTATGCAAAAGAAGATATTTTGCAGAGACAGTTTCTTTATCTAGAATTAAAGATCCATTTCCAGAACCCATTCTAAAATTGTACATTTTTTTATTTACAATCCAATCATGTTGTTTTTTATCATTATAAAATCCCACCAAAACATATGTTTCATCAGGAATCAGTTTTTCTCCGTTAATATTTTCTGGTATTGGCTCTTTAATAATATTTGGTATTTTATTTTTATGAACATTATAACTTTTATTTGCAATATTTTCTCTTTGAGACGCATTATTAATTAAATGTTCTATTACTTCATCAATAAAATTTGACAAACTCAATACATCCTTCTTTTCGTTATTTGGGTTTAGTGAAAATGCTCCTAAACCTGGAATTAATTCATGAAATCCTTTAAAACGAGTTTCTGTAGTTCCTGGATATAAAATATATGCACCTCCAGTTCTTCTTATAGCATCTTTGTAGGCATGCATTTTTAATAAATCTACATTTTTAAATTTTCCAGCTCGTTCTTGTTCTTTTAAATCATTCAGTTCTCCTTTATTTGATTTTATTGTAAAGTGATTCACTTTATACTTTGCATCAAAATGAATATGAACAATTTGTTCTTGTATTTCTGCTTCACTTTCTTTCAGTTCTGAAGACCAAACAGACAGTGTATAATCTGGTCGCATTGCTGTTGTCCAACTACCTGCTTGTGGAAAACTATCTTTATTACCCGAAAATGTTCTATTGAATGAAAACTTAATATTTAAGCTTCTGTTTTTTATAGTACAAGTACCCAATAATGCAGTGTGTTGACCCGATTTAATGATTAAATTAATACTGTTTTTTGTCGTTTCAAATAGATGCTGATAAGATTTATTTTCATGCTCTAATTGGTTTAATTGAAATTTTTCTTTAAACAAATCATAAAGAACAAAAAACAACCAATATTCGTAAAGTGTCGCAATATCTCTTTTACCCGATTCATAGACATCTTCGCCTCCTGTCCAAGTGAGTTTTGATGCCAAATCGAACATTAACCAAGATTTTAAAACTTGACGATACCCACTTTTTCGTTGTAATGTTGGTGAGTTTAATTTTAGTGTTGTTGGCCTCGAAATATCTTTAAAAAAAGAGTGATTTAAAAACGATTCTAACTTTTTGATGAGATTTTTTGCTTCCTTAGCATCTTTGGTCTCTTTTTTAAAAACGGAATTACAGTTTTCACAAAACTGTAAATACTCTTGTAATGCGTGTTTTATAAAACGATTTTCTGGATTATCAACCGAAGCTTCTTGTCTGTAGCTATTTATTTTAGATGGTAAGCTTTCTACCTTGTCTTTTTTGTACAAAGAATGATTTGTAGGTAAAGGAATTCTATTATTTCCTTTTAGTAAATCTTTTACATTTTGAT
>Ga0256844_10000500_pt1 | contig 15158 bp, 11 predicted proteins | sample MusselsmetaG_FD_189100 | JGI IMG/M metagenome (GOLD analysis project Ga0256844, IMG submission 189100) | Mussel associated microbial communities from hydrothermal vent at the East Pacific Rise, Pacific Ocean - Mussels | ecosystem: Host-associated > Mollusca > Shell > Unclassified ... | reverse complement strand
TTTGTAAATATTATCAAAGAGCGAATAATCCTTTTTGCTTTGAAGGTACTCACAAGCTTTGTACCAAGCAAGATCATAGCCATAGTCGTTTATGCTAAAGTTTTTGTGAAAAAGTATATTGTCTGTGCTGCCTTGAACGAAAAAATAGGCTCTTCTATGGCTGATACTAAACTTTATACCTTTAACGCCTGTGGAAAAAGGGGATGTCACTCTTCTTAGTTCTTTAGATTCTCTAAGGTTTTCAGTATTCGTTAGGCTTTTTAGCATTAGCCATTCTTTGTGAAGCTGCTCTGCTTCTTTATAAACGTCTTCTTCAGGCTTGTTTGAATTTTTATAGCTAAAATATTTTTGTTTGTGTTTGCCGCCAATCATAACTGCAACGCGAACACCAATAAATCCGCCTTTGTGTTCACCTCTATTGTATATTTTTAGCATTTAAATTTACTCTGATGCTCGACGTTCGTACTTGTAGACAATATATGTACACCCCCCTAGTTTTGCAAGGCTAGCCTTGCAAAACTAGGGGGGTGTCGTTAAAAACTAGCTAATTACTAGCCCATTTCACCCGCATAATCAGCGATACCAGGGTTATCACCCACACCTACTAACTTAGGGCGATTCATTTTAGGCAGTTTGAGTACATCGTCTTTGCCCTTAGTCGCAAGAATATAATCACGAACCACATCCCACATTAAGCGACCTTCTGGTGTACGGTTAACCGTTGCCCAACCTGCAAGTTTGTAGGTCTTTTTAGGGTCGATTGCTTCGCCGTTGTCTAGGCGCGCATCGGTGATACGTTTGTACAGTTTTTTGCTAGGATCCATAGTGTAATCCAAACCACCTACGCGCACCATGTCGCCACCTGATTGTAAGTATGGGTCTGGGTCGAATAGGTTGTCGGCGATTTGCTCTAAAGTTTCTAGCAAGTCCTTTCCTTTGATCTCGCTGGTGTATGTTTCTGCATAGGTCATAGAACACTGGGTCATCACATCTTCCATGGTGATCCAATCGCCTTTTAGCGTTGATGTGCCCCAACGAACACCTGCAGAGAATGAAATATCCGCTTTGTATTCATGGCGAAGTGCGTTACATAATACCTGATCCCATGTGCCCATAAAGTTACCACGGCGGTATAAAGTACGATCAGCAATGGCTAGTTTTTCTGTAAGGATTTCATCGTATGTCTTGCCTAAGCGTGACTTATTAACTTTGAGTTTTTCATTGCGCGCTTCAACAATCTTGTCATCGTACTTTTTGCTACGCATTTGTGAAAGGTAGGCTTCCATCTCTTTATCGGCTGGCAACCAGTTGGTGATGACAGGCTTCATTGAGTAGTTAAGATTAGTTTTTCCGTCGCTAACATCAATATCCATAACGCCAACAAATTTGCCGTTAGAACCAGCATTGGTTACCAAACAAGTATTGCCGCCTTTGCTTTTTACTGCGATAGGCTGTGGCATACCGTCGTGCGTATGACCACCAAAAATAGCGTCGATACCCGGTACGTTTTCGCCCATTTTTACATCAACATCCATGCCGTTGTGTGACAGCATAATCACTGCATCTGGCTTTTCTTCTGCGCGAATCTTTTTAACTAGATTTGCCATGTCTTCTTCGCGTAAACCGAACGACCAGTCAGGGAAGAACTCTGGCGGGTTTGCGTTAGCCGTACGAGGGAAGGCCTGACCAACAACGGCAATGCGCTTGCCGCCAACCTTTTTCATAACGTAAGGCTGGAAAGCATAACCTTCGTCTTCATCAAATAAGCCAAGGCCGTTGTTCTTTTCAACGAGTTCGGCATAGTTATCATCCATTAAAGAATCTTCTTTAACACGCACGTTCTGCCCAATAAAATCGCCTTTAAATAAAGCAACATTACTTAATACTTCGGCTTCGTTGTAAGTGAACTCCCAGTGACCAATCATTACGTCGATGCCTAAAATATTTGAAGCTTCAACCATATCGACACCGCGCGTCCACAACGATGTGCCAGAACCCTGCCACAAATCGCCGCCGTCTAGTGAGATGGTATTTTCAACACCGCCAGCATCTTTACGTAGGCTATCAAGTAAGGTTTTTAGATGAGAGTATCCGCCTGTTTTGCCGTATTTTTTAGCGGCATTATAAAAATCAAGATAGGTGTAAGCGTAAGCCTCTGGGCCATCCAGTGGGAGATTCATTTTTTCTAATAGTTTTTTACCAACAATATGTGGTGGACGACCTAACGCCTCGCCAACACCCAAATTTACGTTTGGCTCACGAAAATAAACAGGTAATAATTGTCCATGAACATCGGTGGTGTGGATAATTCGTGCCTGACCTTTCATAGGGAGTTTGTAATAATCTTTCGGCATTTCTGCCATTTTGGCATCAGCTGCCTGTGCGTTTTGCATGAGCCATGGTAGCGAGCTTGCGCCTGCTGTTCCTATCGCGACAATCTTTAAAAAGGTACGTTTATCCATCATTGGCATTTTATTCTCTCCTAGCGGTAATATATTTAATTATTTGTTTATTTTTAGTTAACTGACGTAGACTACTGTATTTCTACAGATTTCCACATTAAATCAATTCTATGCCTGTTTATAGTATAAAAAAACTATTAGTCACTTTTTTTCTGTTTTTTATTATGACTTCTGTTTTCTCAGATGTGGTTAAACCTGCGCTGATAGAAATTAATGTCAACAAACAAGGGCAGATCGATGTAGAAATACGCGCCAGTATCGAGGCGCTACTCACGGGCATAAACGGCAAATATAAAAATACCAAAGATGCACCTAACGCGGCGGAATACGATGTATTGCGTAAAATGCAAGATAATGAACTTGAGGCAGAATTTGACAGGTTTAAAACAAAGTTCTTAAACTCAATTAAATTGCTAGACGTGGATGGCAATTTAATTTCGCTAACTATCACCCGTGTAAAAATCCCTGAGCCGGGCTATACCAAAGTCCCGCGCATTAGCGTAATCAACTTAAAAGGCTTGGTTGATCTTAGCGTTGAATCACTCGCATGGTATTACCCCATGGCGTTTGGCGACAACGCGGTACGCCTGCGTCAAGTGGATGAAGCAAAGCAAAAATATCATTGGTCAGAATGGCAATGGTTGCGCGACGACAAGCCCAGCGAAGCGCTATCGCTAACGGAAGTTGTCGCAAACAAGCCAACTTATAAAACCATTGTCAGCTACATTGTTTATGGTTTTGAGCATATTTTGCCAAAGGGCTTGGATCATATTTTATTTATTCTGGGACTGTTTTTATTTTCTACTCAGCTCAAGCCCTTGCTCTGGCAAATCACCATGTTCACCATCGCCCACACGATCACCTTGGGCTTGGCAATGAACGGCATTATACAACTGCCAGCCAATATTGTAGAGCCGCTGATTGCGCTGTCCATTGCCTATGTGGGTATCGAAAATGTGTTTTCTAAAAAGCTACACAGCAGTCGGCTGTTGTTAGTTTTTGGTTTTGGTTTATTGCATGGTCTCGGCTTTGCCAGCGTACTGAGTGATTTTGGTATGCCCGATGATGCCTTCGCTACCGCGCTAATCAGCTTTAACGTAGGTGTAGAACTTGGGCAATTAAGCATCATACTGGCTGCATTTCTATTGGTAGGTTTTTGGTTTGGCAAAAAGCATTGGTATAAAAAGCTGATCACCATTCCTTTTTCATTAATGACTACGGCTATTGCTTTGTTTTGGTTTGTTGAGCGTTTGGATATAGGTTTAATTTCGTAGATTACACCCCCCCACTTTTGCAAGGCTACCTTGCATGACCTAGAAAACAGGTCAAATAATTGAGTGATCCGTTTTAAAAACAAAACGGTAAGCTCACTAAAAAGTGGGGGGGTCTACAGCGCTATTTGGTTAGAGGCAATTCACTTGGCTAGCTGCTTTTATTATTTTATTCTATGATAAAGCTTGAATTTTCATCGTTAGCCTAGATAATGCAGTTATTGAATCGAATAACCTTGTTGGAGAAGTAACAACGTGAGTATTGTAAAATTAACAGACGCATCTTTTGAAGAAGATGTAATTAAAAGTGGCACACCTGTATTAGTAGACTATTGGGCAGAGTGGTGCGGACCTTGTAAATCAATCGCGCCAATCTTGGAAGAGATTGCGGCTGAATACGAAGGTAAAGTCATTGTTGGTAAATTAAATATCGACGAAAACGGTGATACGCCGCCTAAGTACGGCATCCGTGGAATCCCGACATTAATGTTATTTAAAGACGGTGAAGTTGAAGCGACTAAAGTTGGCGCGCTGAATAAATCACAGTTGACTGCATTTCTGGATCAGAATATTTAATTTATTTAAATAAGCTCTAATCATTCCAGCCTTCTTGTCGTAGAAGGCTGGACTAATTTTTAAACACATGATAGCCTTACATTCAGTTGTTCGCAGCTAACCTCGTTTTTCGCCGTTTCAGGCTGATTTTTCATACTAAAAACTTTATTTCCCAAAACAAATAAATTAATTTTCCTGAATCTGCAAATCTAAACTATTTAATTATTAGAAAACTATTATTGAAACCTTTCTGATCAAATCAATCTTATTAACAACTATCAAAACAATATTTAATCTATGAATCTTTCTGAACTGAAACAAAAAGGCCCTTCGGCCATCCTAGAAATTGCTAAAGAAATGGGCGTTGACGGTATGTCACGCGCTCGTAAGCAAGATGTAATTTTCGCCATACTAAAAGCGGCGGCTAAAAATAAAGAAGATATTTACGGCGACGGCGTATTAGAAATTTTACAAGATGGCTTCGGCTTCTTGCGCTCAAGCGACAGTAACTACGTTGCAGGCGCCGATGATATTTATGTTTCACCTAGCCAGATTCGTCGTTTCGGTTTGCGCACAGGCGACACGGTTGCAGGTAAAATTCGCACACCGAAAGATGGCGAGCGTTATTTTGCGTTGTTGAAAGTTGATACCATTAACTTTGAGCCACCAGAGAATGCGCGTAATAAAATATTATTTGAAAACCTAACGCCGCTACATCCTGATGAGCGTATGCGTATGGAGCGCGGTAACGGCAGTACCGAAGATATTACGGCGCGTGTTATTGATATTGTTTCGCCAATTGGTAAAGGCCAGCGTGGTTTGATTATCGCACCGCCAAAAGCGGGTAAAACGATGATGTTACAAAACATCGCGCAAAGTATTGCAACCAATCAACCAGATGCTCACCTTATTGTTTTGTTGATTGATGAGCGTCCAGAGGAAGTAACAGAAATGTCACGCATGGTGCGTGGCGAAGTGGTTTCATCTACCTTTGATGAGCCAGCATCACGTCATGTTCAAATAGCTGAAATGGTAATCGAAAAAGCTAAGCGTTTAGTTGAGCATAAAAAAGACGTAATCATCTTGTTGGACTCAATCACACGTTTAGCGCGTGCTTATAATACGGTTGTACCATCGTCAGGTAAGGTATTGACGGGTGGTGTTGATGCCAATGCATTGCACCGTCCAAAGCGTTTCTTTGGTGCTGCGCGTAACTTGGAAGAGGGCGGAAGCTTAACGATTTTAGCGACTGCATTGATAGATACAGGTTCTAAAATGGATGAGGTTATCTACGAAGAATTTAAAGGTACAGGTAACTCAGAATTACACCTTGATCGTAAAATATCTGAAAAACGAGTTTACCCAGCAATCAATGTTAATCGTTCTGGCACACGTCGTGAAGAGTTGTTGGTCGGTGAAGAAGAGCTGCAAAGCTTGTGGATTTTACGCAAATTCTTGCATCCAATGGATGAAGTGGGCGCGATGGAATTCTTATTCGATAAGCTACAAAAAACAAAAACCAATGAAGAGTTTTTCAATTCAATGAAAAGCTAAGCTCAATTCATTAGCGCTAACGCGCCTATAAAGCCTCGTATTGATAATAATTATGAATACGGGGCTTTTTTTATGCCAAATACGTACCCTCATGTTAATATCTTGCGGATAGTAACTTTTGGAGAAAAGCCAGAATGGCAGCGGAACTTGAACTACGTTGGTTAAAAGCAGATAGCTCGCAAGGAGCAGTCAAACGCTTTGCTGAATTTTGCAAAGAAGACATTCGTGAGCAATCTAAGTTAGAAGATTTTGATTTAGAAAAATACCAAGAAGGCGTGAAGTTAGTGCTTGAAAAGCTGGATAGATCAGCTTCGGTAGGGGAGATATTCAATGCTGATTAGATCACTCCACGCAACAAACTTCCGCAAATATCATAAACTTGAAGTTGACGATATTCCACAAAAGGGCGTTATTACCGTAGCAGGTTTAAACGAATCGGGTAAAACCAGTATTGGCGAATCCATTTGTTTTGCATTGTTTGGCCGTACCTTTAGTTTGAATAAAAAAAATCTTCATAAGATCATTTCTTGGGGCAGAGATGTTGCTGACGTAACGCTGAAATTCTCTGCAGGCGATGCTGAAAATCCTGATAATTACACGCTTTATCGCAGTATTGATCGCGACGGTGTAACAAAGGCGAACCTAACAAAAGAAGATTCAGAAGATATTGTTTTAGACACCGAAGAGGTTGTAGCGGATACGTTAATGCGCATTCTTGGTTTTGATTATGATGCCTTTGCGAACTCCTTTTATCTTGCTCAGCGCGAACTCACCACGCCAGACCCACAAAGCGATACCATTAAAAAGATGGCGGGCATCGGCGACTATGCTCGTTTACATGATGAGTTTGTGGCATCGAATGAAAAAAGAGAAGAAACCATTGCTGAATTAAGCCCTGAAATTGTGCTTAATCAGAAAAATCTAGATGATATGAAGCTAGATGAAACATGGTTGCCAGAGTTGGTAGATGCCGAACAAACGCTGGGTGCTGAGCAAAATCAACGAGAATCACTGGTAGGATTTTTGGATGATAATGCGGATACTTATGCGAATAATTCAGGCTCTTATTTTGGGGCAAAAGGCAGGCGCACATTTTTTGGCATTTTGGGTATTATTTTATTGCCGATTATTGCTATTGCATGGTTGCTTTGGATCGCTAAAGAATACTTCCCAGATCGTTTGCAGGACACGCTGAGCGGCTTTCTTAACGGTGGGCAACAGTCGATGTTTGCCTCTTTTTCTGAAAGTTGGTTATTGCCAGTTGCCATTGCTTCTGTAGTGGGATATTTGATTAGTTCACTGGTTAAAATCAATGCAAAATCTACGATGAAAACACTGAGTGGTGAAGCACAGGGCATTGCTCAAAAGATTACCGAAGGGCATGAACATATCACGACTCAGGTGGAAACTTTATTACCAGAGCGTGTCGTTCAAACCATGACGGAGCGTAGCAATAAAGACCAAGAAACCTTGATGATTATTCCTCCTCGTGAGCAATTCGCAAACCTTAAACAGCTAGTTGATGATGCGCCGAATTACAGCGCTAAAGGCGAAGAAGTGACTGCCGCTATTAGTCGTTTGTCAGGCGCAATTAAGAAACAGGATGGTGAGATTGAAGACCTTGGAAAAGGTCTGCTTGATGATATTGAAAAGGAAAAGGTTCGCTCAGATAAGGCAGGTGTTTTACGTTCAACTATCAAAAAGTTAGGCTCTGTAGTGGCTAAGTGTGAACGAAATATTGAAGTGAATAATATCTCAACAGGTTTGTTACAGCGCGCGGCAGTAAATTCGATTGATATTTTTAATAAAAATATTGCAGATATTTCAGCAAATACTTTACCTAAGTTTACCGAAGGGCGTTATAGCGAAGTGAGTATTGCCGAAGACTTGAGCGTAAAAGTTTACTCCGATGACAAGAAAGGCTATATGGACTTTGATGAAATTTCATCGGGTACACAAAGGCAAATCATGCTGGCTTTGCGCATGGCAATGTCAGAAGAGTTGGCGACTAATACAGGTAATATGGAACAGTTTATTTTCCTTGATGAGCCTTTTGCTTTCTTCGATCAAAAACGAACCACATCAACCTTAAAAGCACTGCCCGATGTGAGTAAAGTTATTTCGCAGGTTTGGGTTGTTGCGCAAGAGTTTCCTGAAGGCGTTAAGGCTAATAAAGCCATTGTTTGTCCCTTAGAATCGACAGAGTTAGTCGTTTAACTATCAGATCAGTTCTACACCCCCCCACTTTTGCAAGCCGTGCAAAAGTGGGGGGGTGTAGATCGTCTTAAGTATTAATAAGAAGCAATCAACCGTCCCAAAACAATCATGGCTTGTTCAAGCTGTTCTTTATTTGCTTTGCCATAATTAATTCGCACAAAATTTTGATACTGACCGCTGACTGAAAATAGCGGGCCGGGTGCGATACAAATATTTTCTTCTAAGGCTTGTTCATAGAGCTTCATGCTATCAATTTTTTTATCTAATTCTAGCCAGATAACATAGCCGCCTTTGGGATAAGTGAGGCGAATATCTTTGGGTAAATGCAGTGAGGCTAAGTGCAAAAAATAGTCGCGTTGCGCTTTATAATAGCGGCGCATTTGACGTAAATGTCGATCAAAAATACCCATTTCAAGATAACGCGCGGCGGCGAGTGAGGGCAATGTGGCCCCTGCCATGCTACTACTCACTTTAAGATGCGTGACTTTTTCTAACCATAAACCAGGGATCGCCCAGCCAATGCGCAAACCCGGTGAGAGTGATTTTGAAAGGGAGGAGCAGAGTAATACGTTGCTGGCATCACCGCTTTCATCAAAGGCTTTAATGGCTTTTGGGCGTTGCGTACCGCTGGGTATTTCGCCGTAGCTGAGCTCCGAATAAATATCATCTTCAATAATAGGCACATTGGCTTGCTTGAGAATAGTGCGAAGCTCTTTTTTGTCCTCGTCGCTCATGCAATAGCCCAGCGGGTTGCTGAAGTTAGGCGTTAGAATGCAGGCACTTACGTTCCATTCGCGGATGGCTAGCTCTAAGGCTGTTCGACTGATGCCTGTGTTTGCATCAGTGGGGATTTCTAGCGCTTTTAAGCCTAATGCTTCAATCGCCTTGAGTGTGCCGAAGTAGCTTGGTGATTCAATCACAACGGTGTCCCCAGGCTTGGTGACCGCACGAATGCACAAAGTCATTGCCTCTTGGCACCCCGTGGTGATTACAATTTCATCAGGGTGTACTTTAACGCCTGCGTTCAGCATACGGCGCGCGATCTGTCTGCGTAGATTTTTATTTCCTGGTGGTGGGTCATAATCACCCAAGCTGTCTTCTTCGCGAATGACCTTTGTCATAATTCTATTCAACTGCTTTACCGAAGGCACATCGGTATTAGGTGGCGCAGTGCCGAGCTGAATGATGTTTTTATCTTGTGTGAGTTGAAGCAAACTCACCGCCAGATTATCAATGTTAACCTCAGAAGGGCGTAGCTCAGGCTGGCTGATTTTAGGTGATTCGCTCTGTTTATATTGTGTGCGCACATAAAATCCAGACTGCGGGCGAGGCTCAATCAGCATTTGATCTTGGAGTAATTCATAGCCGCGAATCACGGTCGAAATACTCAAGCCCATTTCGCTGGCACATTGGCGTACCGAAGGTGCTTTTTCGCCTGCTTTTAATAAGCCGTTTTGAATTTGATCACTAATATGGTCGGCAACTTGCTGATAGCGTGTAGTCATTGTTATTACCTGTAAGTGCACCCCCCCACTTTTGCAAGGCTGTCTTGCAAAAGTGGGGGGGTGCACTGCTATATACAATTATTTCTATTAATGGCAATACAGTTCTTGTTATGTAAAACTGTACTGCATCAATTAAAATATTCTGAATCTGTATATTAATATGGCATAAGCTTATACTTTCATGCAAGTTATAAATAACAAAGGTTGCATTTATGGATATTGAAATCTTGCAGAAAGTCATATTGTTTTGGGTGATATTTTTTATTACGCCAGGCCCTGTGTGGATATCCGTAATGGAGGCGACCAGAAGGCTAAGCCTTCCTGAAATTGTTCAGTTTTACTTTAAGGTGTTTTTCCCTGTCATTACCACGGTTCAATTAGCTCAAACAGTTGTTTGTGTTGTATTTGTTGAGTTGGTGTCTAAATATTTTTCACAAGTTGATTTGTTATTTTATATTTTGGGCGGTTTATATATTTCTTACCTCGCGTTTAAAACATTAAAAAGCAAACAATCAAATACTGTGTTTAAACTTGGCTTTATAACTTTGGCGATGATTATGTTTTTGTCACCAAAAATATGGCTGTTATTCCCATCGGGTGCCGTCATTGCTAATCAACTCACTCAAAGCATCACTACAAACGCCTTGGTTTTTGGGGTCAGTATGTTGCTAATTTCAAGCTGTATGTTTGTACTTTATATCTTGATAGGAAAGCTGGGTACGCGCTTATTAAAAGATAACTTCTCCTATCTAGCCTTTGGCTTGCTTTTATTGTTCGCTGCTTTTTTGTTCAATGAAGCATTTCATGCGGGTGTTGAGAAGTGGGTATGATTTGCTACAAGTGTTGATGTTTCAGGTTTATCCAACCATATTGTATATTTAGTCATAAATTTAAAAGGAGTTAATAGGTGAAGAGCTTACTTTCAAATCGAATTCAAAATGTTCCTGAATCATTTATTCGTAAAATATTAAAAGTATCCACGCAAGCGGATGTAATCTCATTTGCAGGCGGTTTACCGAGTGCTGATTTATTTCCTATTGTTGGCTTGCAAGACGCTTGTAACAAGGTATTACAGAATAATGGCAAGAAAGCTTTGCAGTATTCAAGCTCAGAAGGCGATAGCGAATTAAGAGAATGGATTGCAAAACGCTATCAAGATAAGCAGGGTTTAACGGTTTCAGCAGATAATATTCTAATCACCAACGGTTCACAGCAGGCTTTGGATTTATTGGGAAAGGTGCTACTGAATGAAGGTGATCCAATAGCTATTGAGAATCCTGGCTATCTTGGTGCGATACAATCATTTTCGCTTTATCAGCCTAAAATGCACACGGTTGCGATTGATGAAAATGGTATGGATATTGAGCAGTTGTCAGTGGTTTTAGAGGCGCATAAGCCCAAGCTACTTTATACCGTACCTAATTTTCAAAATCCTACAGGTATTTCTTATTCGCAGGAGAATAGAGAAGCTGTTGCGCAGGTGGTTTCAAAGAGCAAAACATTGCTTATTCAAGATGATCCTTATGGTGAGTTGCGATTTTCGGGTGAGCAGAAAACCAATTTCTATGAGTTATTACCTGAGCAGACATTATTGCTTGGTTCATTCTCAAAAATTGTTGTGCCATCATTTCGCTTGGGTTGGATAGTTGCGCCTGACTGGCTGATGAAGCCTTTAGTTATTGCCAAACAAGCGGCAGATTTGCACACCAATTACTTTTCACAGCAAGTGATTTTGCAGTATCTAAAAGACAATGCATTAGATAATCATGTTGAGAAAATAACAGTATTTTACGGCAAACAAAAACAAGCCATGATGGATGCGATTGAACAATACTTTCCTAAGGATGTTAGCGTTGCTGAATCTGAAGGCGGGATGTTTTTATGGGTAACGCTACCCAAGGGAATGTCGGCAATGGACTTGTTTGATAAAGCGATAAACGAAAAAGTGGCGTTTGTACCCGGAAAGCCATTTTACGTGGGTGATGAAATTGAAGAAAATACGCTACGTTTAAGTTATGTAACGGTTGATGAAAAGACAATATTAGAAGGCATTAAACGGCTAGGTCAGTGTATGGCTAGTTAGCTTGTCCAACTACCGCTAATCCATTGTTCTTGGAAAAAGACCCTCATATATTATATTATTATAAAAAATTAAAAATAATAAAGCGCTAGGTTAAAAAATGAATAATAAAACAAAAACTATTACCCGCATTCAAAATGCAGTTGATTCTCACACATTATGGTTAGATCAAGCTAAGTTGCTTGTTGAGGGTAAATCTACTCATACCGTACGAAAGCCTATTGCTTGTACAGAGTGTGAGTTTGGTGTTTGGTTTTATTCTGAAGGGCAATTATTGAATTCATTTCCTTGGTTTAAAGAAGTAGATGCATTGCATAAAGAATTTCATGAAGCTTACCGAACTCTATTTGAAAGAGCGGATGAAGTTTATGATGAAAAAACACTTGATAAATTGAAGGGATGCTTTTCTAGCTTGGAAGTACAATCAGGTTTATTGGTTGATAAATTAGAAAAAATTAAAACAGTGCTTGAAGAAATTTCTGATGAGGTTTTTGAAGAGAAAAGTAACGCTACTGCGATTAATAGTGAAGAAGTTATTGAAGAACCTAGTGTGGAAGAAGCTCATTATGAAGAGCTCAGTAGCGGTGATAAATTAAGTCCTAGTATTATGTCTTTTCAAATGGATTCAAAACAGTTGGAAATGCATAAGCAATTAAAAGAGTTTGACTTAGTTCAGTTGCAACAAGAGCAAGAGTTGACAGAGCAAGAGCTAAAGCAGCTTGATACAAGACAAACTTTAACAAATCAAGGCGTTGAGCAAGTTTCTCAATACCAGCAGTTAAAACAGGAAGAAATTACTCAGCAGTTAAGTGATCATCAGGAGCTAGAAAATAGTAATAACCAAGATAAAGAATTGAGGCAAAAAGAGCTAGCTCAAATCAAAAAAGAAATTGGTTCTAAGCAGGATGAGTTAGAACAATTAAAACTAGTAGATCAAAAACTAGAGAGTAGAAAGCTTGAAGAAAAAAAGAAAGAGCAAAGCATTTTAGATAATTTTGAACGAAAGCAATACTCTGATAAACAAGACTTAATTGAGCTGGGGCATCAGCGAGAAAAATGGGAAACTGAAGCAACAAAATTAAGACAGCAGCTTTTACTTGTTGAACAAGATATAGAAGATGTTACAAAGCAACAAGAGGCAAAACAGTTATTGATAGATAACTCGGACGAAGACAAAGAGTTAAAACTACAAGAGCTAGCAGAGGGTTCTAAGCAGCAAGCGTTGCTAGATGGTCATAAACATAAAGTAAAAGAAGCTAAGCTAGAAGAGTTAGAATATCTAGAAAAAGAGATGTCTGAAAAACAACAAGATTTAAGCCAATTAGAATCAGATGCAGCTATGCTGAGAGCTCAAAAAACTGAACTAAGTAAAAAACATAAACAAGAACTTAAGCAGTTGGATGAGCAACAACGATTTAAAAAATTGAGCATGGAAAAAATTGAGCAAGATAAGAGGCGAAAGCAACAAGAGCTTAAAGAGTTAGTGCATCAACAAGATGCAATTAAGAAAAACTTAGAAGAGTTGAGCCAGCAACAAAGTAAGAATAATGATGCTGAGAAAGAGCTGGAAGAAGTTTAAACTAGTTTTTAGCCGTATTTATAGGCCATTATGTGATAAAAAAACGCAGGCTATGTTAAGCTACGGCTTTGCAAAATTAGCTAGAGTTAAACTTTTATTTAATGAGCCAAGTCATACGAATACCGTCAACTGAGCATGGTATTAATCCCCGGGAAATTGACAAAAAAGCCCGCACAATCTTAACTTCATTAACCAAAGCAGGCTATGAAGCCTATTTGGTTGGTGGTGGCGTCCGTGATTTACTTCTAGGTCACCATCCTAAAGACTTTGATATTGCTACCAGTGCAACGCCTGAACAGGTAAAGCAAGTCCTCCCATCTACCCGTATTATAGGTCGTCGTTTTCGGCTTGCACATGTGCATTTTGGACGTGAGTATTTTGAAGTAGCAACATTTCGTGCGCCACATGATGATAGTGATAAAGGTCAGGTAGGGGATCACGGGCGTATCATCAATGACAATGTGTACGGAACAGTCGTTGAGGATGCCTATCGTCGTGATTTTAGTATTAATGCGCTATTTTATGATTTAGAAACTGGCGAAGTGCTTGATTTTGTAGGCGGAATGGATGATCTGAAAAAGCTGCAATTACGCATGATTGGTGACCCTGTTGTGCGTTACCGTGAAGACCCTGTTCGCATGATTCGTGCGGTACGTTTTGCGGCGAAGCTTAATTTAACCATTGAACCAGCCTCAGAAGCGCCAATTCACGAGCTTGCATCTTTGCTAGGTAATATTGCACCCGCAAGACTATTTGATGAAACATTAAAGCTATTTCATGGCGGTATGGCTGTAAAGACCTTGGAGCTACTTAGGCATTATCATCTTCTTGAACACCTTTTCCCTCAAGCAGAGAAGGGTTTAACAGAAGATGAAGAAAATGGTTCTTATACTAATTTAGTGCTTGCGGCACTGAGTAATACCGATAGGCGTATCAGATCAGGCAAGCCTGTTACTCCAGCCTTTTTATTTGCAGTGATGCTTTGGAAGCAAGTCAAAGATGGCTCAGAAATGTATAAAGAGCTTGGCAACCCTGCATTGCAGTCGGTGCATTTGGCGGCAACCGATGCTTTTGCCGAGCAAGTAAAATGTATTTCAGTACCGCGTCGTTTTAGTAATATGACGCGTGAAATTTGGACGATGCAAGGTCGTTTTCAGTTTAAAAATACGCGCCGTGTGATGGGTTTTTTAGATCATCGTCGTTTTCGTGCGGCTTATGATTTTATGTGTTTACGCGCCAAAGCGGGTGAGATCATGCCTGATGATTGTGAATGGTGGACGTTGATTCAAGAAGTCGATGAACAAGAAAAAATAGCCATGTGCCAAGCCTTTGGTAATGCACCTAACAATGGTAGAGGCAAGCGAAACAGACGCAATAAGCGTAGTTAAGAGTTTTAAATGACTTCGCTAGAGCCAATAACTTGTTATGTCGCGCTTGGGAGTAATCTTGATGGTGATCAGAGCGATCCCGCTGGCAATATTATGAGCGGCTTACAAGCATTGGCTAATCATTCTGATATTGATTTTAAAAATACCTCTCTGCTTTATCAAAGCAAACCTTATGGCCCGCAAGATCAACCTGATTATATAAATGCCGCCATTGAGTTTGAAACAACTTTAAAGCCTGAAGCCTTGCTTGATGAGCTACAAAAAATTGAGAACGAAAATGGTAGGGTGCGCGAAGGTGTAGAGCGCTGGGGTGCAAGAACCTTGGACTTGGATTTACTATTTTATGGTGATGAGGTGATTGATACCCGGCGGTTAACTGTTCCACATCCAAGAATCTGTGAGCGTGCTTTTGTGCTATATCCTTTGCGTGACCTTATAAGAGATCAAGATAAGGACGACTTGAAAATTACCCAAAAGACCACACTTAACAACTGTATAGCCAATTTATCAAAAAAGGCTAAAAGCGATATTAAGGAATACCAACATG
>Ga0256844_10000498_pt1 | contig 15188 bp, 15 predicted proteins | sample MusselsmetaG_FD_189100 | JGI IMG/M metagenome (GOLD analysis project Ga0256844, IMG submission 189100) | Mussel associated microbial communities from hydrothermal vent at the East Pacific Rise, Pacific Ocean - Mussels | ecosystem: Host-associated > Mollusca > Shell > Unclassified ... | reverse complement strand
AAATCAAGGCTATAAATGATGTTGTTGCTGAGAGAATAAACACACAGTCAGACGATAACATCATAATAGACAATAATCGTAAACTAGCTAAAGCCATACAAACGAAACTCTTGGGGGCAGTTGAAAACGACTTACTAGAGCCAAAGGATTTAAAAAGTGCAAGTGGAGTAGTAAAAGACCTTGAAAGTGTCGCAAACCCTAAAGAGAGTTCAAAGATAGAAGTAAACAATCAAAATATAAACCAAGTAGTCCAAGCAATAAAAATAGAATTTGTCTAAAAAATAGACCCCATGTAAAACACAACTGATAAGGAGTTTTAAAAGTGAACCTGCAGATACCTAAGATTTTTGAGCCGATGTATAAAAGTAAGAAGAGGTACAAAGGTTTAAGTGGCGGAAGAGGATCTAGCAAATCATGGACTATCGCAGATTACATTTTAGTCAAGAGTGTTCAAGACCCAAATCTAAGTACAGTATGCCTAAGAGAAGTACAGCTATCAATCAAACACTCCTCCAAGAAGTTGCTAGAAGATAGAATAAACACATTAGGACTAAATGCACACTTTGAGATACTATCAAATGAGATAAGGTCAAAGCTTGGTACTGGTCAAATAATCTTTAAAGGACTAAGAGACTATACAGCAGATAGCATCAAGTCGCTAGAGGGTTTTTCTTTAGCATGGGTGGAAGAAGCACAAACGATAACAAAACACTCTTTAGAACTTTTAACACCAACAATAAGAGCTGAGGGTAGTGAGATATTATTTTCATGGAACCCAAAAAGTGAAGATGATGCAGTAGAAGAAATTTTTAGAGATAATCCAAATTCTATCTTGATAAAAGCAAATTATACAGACAATAAATTTTGTCCTACAAGCATAAAAGAAGAAGCTGAGGAGATGGCACGAAAAGACTATGAGAACTATTTACATATCTACATGGGAGAATACAAAACAAGAAGCGACTCGCAAGTCTATAAAGATAAGTTTTCAGTAGAAGCTTTTGAAACTCCTCATGATGTTGATAGATATTTTGGGCTTGATTTTGGATTTAGTGTCGATCCTACAGCAGGGGTAAGTTGCTACATAAAAGATAAGTGTTTATACATAGACCGTGAAAGTGGTGGTGTTGGAATAGAAATCAACGATACTTATTTAGTAGTAGATGAAATTATCGACCGAAAAAACGATTTAATTTATGGAGATAGTGCAAGACCTGAGACGATAAGCTTTATAAAAAAGCAGGGCTACAATATCGTTGGTGTGAAAAAGTGGGCAGGGAGCATAGAAGATGGAATATCCTACATAAGAGGGTTTGAGCATATCTACATACACCCCCGATGTAAGAATACAGCTAAAGAGTTTGTGAAGTATAGCTATAAAGTTGATAGAGCAGGGAATGTAACAAGTAAGTTAGTAGACAAACATAATCACTATATGGACGGACTCCGTTATAGCCTTGGTGGACTTATTCAATCCTCTAAAAAGGTAACTTCATGGGATTATTAACAAAATAACCTACAATACTCTATTATTTAATATTATTTTAAGCAATACTATATTATAATACTGTATCTTAAAAGTTAAAAGGATTTATAAAATGAAAAAAGAAATTGAATTAGGCGACATCGTAACAGCAAAGTTTGCAAGTATAAACAAAAATGATTGTTTAGATACATACAAAGAAGAGTGTGCAAAAGAAGAAAAAACTGAGTACACAAATTGGAGAATGGAAAAATGCAAGGTCGAGGGAGTTTTTACACTTAATCAAGATGAGTGGGATGACATAACAAACAGTTTCTTAGATGAAAACATTTTATACCGTGGTAAAGGTGGAGCTATCTATACAGGAGATGACAAGAGACTTATTGACTCAGACAAAGAGTTTCATATTTTGTTGCAAGATAGAGAGTTGTTGGCTGAGTTCAGAAAAAACAACGCAAACTTAGTAACTATCCTTATCAACAAAAACACAGATGAAACTATAGCGGTTAACCCTGAGGGTTACGGATATGCAAGATATGTAGGAATTGAGGTAACAAAATAATGAGTGCATTAACAGTAAAACATCTAAAAGAAAACAATGAAGATTTTGAGTGGTATCCAACTACAACTGAGATGCTAGAGTGTGTAAAAGTAGATATACTTAAACTAGCTAAAACTGAACTCTCTCTAGGAATAGGAGCAGGTAGAAAATATAAAGATGATATGCTCTATTTTAAAGATGCTTGGAGTCCTGAGTATAAAGATAACCTATATCTTGGAGATGTAATTGACATAGGTGCAGGAGATGGAAGAGCATTAGCACACTTTACAAGCGATTATGGAAATATAGAAGTACACGCTAAACCTTATGCTATAGAAAAAGCAACACTACACGCAAACAATCTAATTAGACAAAATGTGAAGCTCATAGGTAGAGACTTTTCTGATATATCTTTGGTAGATAAAAAGTTTGGAGTAACATTTTGTAATCCTCCGTACAGCGAGTTTAAAGAGTGGACTAAAAAGATACTTAGTGAGGTAAACTCAAAATCTATCTACTTGATAATCCCTGAGAGATGGAAAAATGATGATGAACTAAAGTATCAGATAGAAGATAAGGGAGAGTTTGAAGTTATAGGATCTTATGACTTCCTTGATGCTGATAGAAAAGCTAGAGCTAAGATTGATATTATAAGAATTGATTGTAGAGTTACCTCAAACAGTCAAGATACTTTCAATGACTGGATAGCTAAGAACATAGGTACTTTTGATAAGTATGAAGAAGTCGAGTTCGAGGATAACATTGATTTAAGCGAAACAAACATAGAGGAGCATAACGACAAGATAGCCGAGGTACTTACAAAGTCTTGCAATGATGCACGATACAAGATGATACAAAACTATAAACAACTATCTTCTATAGATTTTGCAGTAATTGAACAGCTTGGTATCAGCAGAAAGCAGGTTTTAGAAAAAATCAAAGATGATATTAGAAGCTTGAAAAATAAGTATTGGAGAAAAATGTTCGACCATACAGATAGCATTACTAAAAGATTAACCTCAAAGATGAGAAACAAGATTTTAAGTGAAGTTATTTGGTTTAGTGAGCTTGATTTTACTATCTCAAATATCTATAGTGTAGTTATATGGGCAATTGAAAACTCAAACAAGTACACAAAAGAACAAGCTATAGAGGTCTATGACAAGATGATGAGCTTTGACAATGTAACTGCTTATAAGTCTAACACAAAGTGGACTGACGGAGGTTGGAGATACAATAACAAACAGATACCTGAAAAATGGAGCTTAAACCTTGATTATAGGATAGTTGTTGAGAATGGAGTAACTACAGACTACAATAGCAGGGTTACATCTTCAATCTATTCGGATCTTGCAACTGTAGCAGATACCATGGGATTTAAAAACAAAGGTTGCTATGGTGTTGACACAGGGGAAAAGGGATTTTGCTTTGCAGATGTAGAAACTGATCCTATGGTTCTTGAATACAAAAGATTTAAAAATGGAAATGTACACCTCAAAATTAATCAAGATTTTCTAATGATGCTAAATGTTGAGATAGGAAAGCTCAAAGGCTGGATTATGAAGCCTAAAGATGTTCAAGACGAGTGGAATGTAACAGAGGAAGAAGCAGTTAAGTTGTTTGGAAAGTCTATCACTTTACTTACTGATACAAATATTAAACTACTAGGAGTTTAAAATGGATACAATCAACAAACTAATCAAAGGGCTTTTCGCTCTTTTGATGCTTTTTATCGTAACAATAGTGTTAGTTATCAACTTTGGAGATGTAGAAAAGAAAGAAGATGATAACTCTACCAAACTATGCAAAGCTTATGCTACACAAAATGGCTACAGGTGGGTAAAAACAACTGATAAGGAAGTAAACATACAAACTATCAATCTCCGTGGAACTCTTGTCATAGGTAATGCTAAGTGCAAGATAGATAAGGAAAAAATGAAAGTAGAATTTTTAAGAGTTTTTACTAAAGATAAAGGAACAGACTTAGTACATAGCACTACACTTTAAAAAACGATATAATCTCTCCAAACAAAAGGAGAGATTATGAACTCACTCACTAACTCACTCAAAGGCTTTTCAAACTTCATCGAGCAACGACTCCGTGAAGCAGATGACTATGAAAAACTAGAAATAGAAGTATTAAAAAGCAAATTTGATGCAAGTCCGTTGATTAGAAAGATTATCGAAAAACCTATAGCAGAAGCTCTAAAAAACTTCATAACAGCAGATGACAAGGTTTTAGAAAAATATACTGAACTAAAAGTCAAGGATCATCTAAGAAATGCAGTTATCGAAGCTAGAAAAGTAGGAAACATAGCACTAATTTACAAAGATGGCAAACCTCTTGATAGTAACCCCTCAAACAATTTCTTAGGCTTTTTAACGATAATCATTGATGATAATACATTTACATACGAAGATGGAGTAAAATCGTTTAAAGTCGAAGTCATAGAAGATGGAGAAACTGTAGAGTACGAAGTTCATGAGAATAGATATATTGTACTAGGTGGAGAAAAACTCTTGCATAATGAGGATAGCTCTATCATAGAAGATGTTTATGAGTTTGTATCATACTTGGAGGATAGTTTCAGGGTACCTGTAAAACTCATGCATAGACTACAATCAGATATTATCAAAATGAATGGTTTAGCTGAAAGCTTGTCCAGTTGTGGGAATGAAAGCGAATGTCAAAAGATGTATCAGAAACTATTTGAGAGGATACAGGTGTCTTACAGCTTAATGGACTCATTTCATCTTATGCCTATTGATAAAGAGGAAGATTTAGAGCAGATAACTAAAAACATATCTCAATTTACAGAACTTCAAAACTCCTTGATGCTCATGGTTAGTGCCGTATCTGAGATACCTATGACTATACTGTTTGGTAAAAGCCCCTCAGGTTTCAGCTCAGGTACTCATGAGATGGAAAACTGGCATAATTTCGTAGGTCGTGAAATTCAATCTAAATATTTTACTCCGATCCTTGAATTTATTAACCCTCTACTTGGAATAAAGCTAGATATAGAATATGCAAGTTTAGAGCATATTTCACGAGAGGAAAAACTAGACTTTGATAAAAAAGAGTGTGACACTCAAAAAACTAGAGCAGATATAATAAGTACTCTTAATACAAACCTAGAAACAAGCTTAACAGATGAAGAGATTATAAAGTTTATCAATGATGGTGTCTTGGAGCATAGTAAAGGCTCTAAAGTTTGATAATAACCATACGAGAACCAAAACCAAGCCATAAAGCATACAAGAACTTAATAAAAGAGTGCGATAAATGGCTACAAATGGCTCAAAAAGAGTTGTTAGAAGATGATATAACAAATACATCATCTATCATCATAAATCGAAATATAACCACGATAGACAAGATTATAAGAAAACTAAAAAAGACTCTTAAAAGCTTTGAGGTTGTAGATATTGTTAAAAACTGGATGGATGATAACATAGAGTCAAATAACAAGAGGTTCGACAAAGAGTTCGCTCAGGTTAAAAACTTAACTATCCATAGGCATATTGATTTTGATATGGTTACTAAAAAAGATGTACTGAATGAAACTGTATACACCACCAAGCGGATAAAGAGTGTACCAAGAAGATTAGTTGAAAACCTAGAAAAAGCTCTTATTAGAAATGTGCTTGATGGATCCCCTATACCTATAAGAGATATTATCGAAAAGGAAATAGGCAAGAGTGCTAAAAACTTTGATTTGATAGCTAGAAATGAAACGCTCCAAATCAATAGAGCTTTAACACACGCTAAGACAATGGCTCTTGATGCTGAGGAGTGGATATATAAAACAGCAGGGGATGAGAGAGTAAGGACTACTCATAAAGAAGCAAATGGAAAGCATTATGAAATGAGTGGAGATACTCATGGAGATAAGCTTATGAGAGAAATAAACTGTAGGTGTTACAGAAAATACATTTTTGATATTTAAGATAAAATCCCCAAAATGAAAAGGGTTTATCATGATGTATAAAGAAGTGTTAGAGTTTGTGTTTGGTGGGGTTGTACTCACTTTTTTTATCATCTTAGGTCTTGGTATTATGGTACTAGCAGTCTTAACGGTTACACTTGGTGTAGCTGAAACACTTAGAGACATAGGCAGGATTTGGAAACATAGAGATAATGCTTTTACTTATAGTGACAATGAGCCTATGGCAACTCTCAAAAATGATGAAATATCTAAAAATGTTTAACTTCAAAAACACTTAACACTTATCTAATGTAAACTATCGCTATCAACATAAGGAGATTAGCGATGTTTATAAACATCTTCAACAAAGTATCTACAAAAAACAGAAAAAGCTCAAACGGAGTAGTAACCTTTGATGCAGTTATAGCAAAAGCAAAAATACACAAACTTCACAACTCAGAGATAATAGTACCTGACGATTTTAAGGATTTAGAGTTTATAGATTGTATGTACCCAAAAGAGGTATTTAAAAACTCTCTTGAAAGCTTGTCATTTCTTCCAGTAACTAACGACCACCCATTTATGCTTATCATGGATATGGAAGATAAGAACATGGCTAACAAATACCTTGGAAAAGGTATTACGAGTGAAGCTACTATCAATTCAGATGGAGAAATCCAAACTAAGGTATCAATCTTTGATGCTGAGATGGTAACGGACATCATGAACGACAAAGTAGAATTATCGTGGGGTGGTAAAGTTCAATACAATTGGCTATCAAAAGAAGAAGCAAAAGAGAAGGGTTATCAGTTAGAATTGAAAAATGAAATCATCGGAGACCATCTTAGCCTAGTTGACTATGGAAGGTGTGAGGGAGATTGTAAAATCAAGTTTGATACTGAAAAATCTACTAATACATCGTTTAAAGATGAAAATAAAGCAGTTGTTAAAACAATGCTCAACGCTATAAAAAACACTACAAAAACAGATAAAAGTAAAAAGTCTAAAATTGAACCACAAAATAAACAAAAAGGTAAGAAAATGGATATATCACTAAATGGTAAAACTCTAAAAGTCGATGAAGAAGTCGGTAACTTAGTTAATGACGCTATCGGTGCTTTAAACGGTAAAGTAAATGCTCTTGAAAAAGAAAATACTGAACTTCAAAAAGCTAATGATGAGTTACAAGTTATCAAAGCCACAGCTAGATTTGAAGATGTTATCAACAAAGCTAAAGAGATGGATGAAGATTTTGAGGTAGAAGATAAAGAGAAAGCAACTTTACTATCAGTTATCAATACTGTTATGGCTACAGATGAGAAAGATGAGAGTCGAGCTTACTCAGCGTTTAATGCAGTTTATAACTTTTATGTAACTAGAAAAAAAGATGCAACTATCGTTCAGGTAAATGCAAACAAAGAAGTAAAAACAGCTAGTCATGCACTAGATAGTGTTTATGATGATATTTTTGGAGGTACAAAGTAATGGCAAGAACAGTATTAGCAACAGCAGGAGCGTTAACACATGACATATTAGGTCATAGAGTAGCTTCAAGATATGTACTAAAAGACGAAAATTGTGCATTTGGAGTAGTAGTTGTAAGAGTTGATGGAGAGGATACAGGTGCTAATCCAGCAGATAAAGGAACTAAACCTATTGGTATTTCTATTAAGAAAAACTTGATAGCACCAACTTGTGATAATCCTGATTTTGAAATCAAAGGTCTTGATGCTCCTTATGGAAACAAAGATCCTCTTTTTTGGAAAAAGGGAGAATGTATCTCTATATTAGAAGAAGGCTCTGTATGTGTAAGAGTTTTTGAAGATGTAGCTATTGGCGATCCAGTTAAATATACAGATGCAGGAGATGCAACGGTTGCAGTAGATGGTAAGACTAAGATAGTGGGTATGTGTGGTAATAGTGGTGCTGATTTACCTGATGCAGTATATGAAACGAGTTCAAAAGCTTGGGGATATGCTATCGTCCGTATAAACAAGTAGATTTAAGCTTATATCGTAAATACTATGATATAATATATTACTTTTTAACGGAAGTAGGCAGGGAGTAATTACCCTGCCGTTTTATAATCGTTGAAAAGATAACCGTTAAAAGGAAACCTCAATGAGTCATAATCAACAAACTTTCAATTTATTTCAAACCAAAGAGTGTACTAAATGCAAAGAAGATAAGCCACTAAGTGAGTTTTATATAAGAGAAGGCAGAAAGAGCCATGGTTCTATATGTAAACAATGTGCTAAAGAGAAGTCAAAAAATAGATACTCCTCAAACAGGGTGGATATTCTGAATAAAGCAAAAGAGTATTATATTTCAAACAAAGATAACATTCTAGTAAAAGCAAAAGAGTATAGAGACAATAATAAAGATAAAATAAATAAATATGCAAAAGTGCATAGAGATAAAAACAGAGATAAGAAGGTTATTTATTCACGAAATTATTATAAAGAAAATAAAGAAAAGCTATTACAAGATGCTAAGGTTAAAAATAAAAATCTAAGTAACAAGCAAAAAGAAAAGAGAAACAAAAGGAGCATGGTTAGACACCATAGACTAAAAAGAACCAGCAAATACAGAAAAAGCAATATCGTAAGATGGCAGGTAACAAATACCATCACTAGATCCAATAGAAATAAAACTTTTTCAACCTCAAAAATATTTCCAAATCCTAAAAAGCTATTCGACCATATAGAAAGCCAGTTTGACCTATTTATGACTTGGGAAAATCACGGATTATGGCATGTAGACCATATAAAACCTATCTCATATTACAATAGTAAATATCCAAATTTATCAGATGAACTTTTTTGTAAACTTTGCAATAGACTTGACAACCTACAGCCACTTTGGGCTTTTGAAAATCTATCAAAAGGAGATAGATACACGCCTTAAACACTCTACAAAAACAGCCATTTTAAAAAAGTCTAAAATTGACCTACAAAATAAAACAAAAGGTTATACAATGGCAAATAACAAGAGCTACTTCCGTAAGCATGTTTCAACAGTCAACGGTAGAGTTGCTACAGCTTCAAGAAACGCACTAACAAGCGATGAAATAGGATATGTTAAACTATTCAAAGGTTTAATCAATACAGATGGAGATTTATCTACAAAACTTGAAACTTTAGTAGGTGGCTCTCTAGGTGTTCATGGAACTCCAAACAAGTCTAATCTATACTCTTCAACTGATTTTCCAGTTATCGAGGGAGATAAGGCGATTAGTAGAAGTTATAGTGATGGGTTTATGCTTATCTCTAAAGTTGCAAGTCAAGCAGGTGGTTATATAGCTAGTGAGAAAGGTGCTGAGGAAAAACTTAGAAACGATGTTGATGCACTTTTCTTGTCTCACTCTATGACTGATAATGACATCTTCATGGGTATCGGTACAGACCCTCAAGTAGTTACAGCAGGTATCTATGGTTTAGGTAACTCTCCTGAAATAGGAAGAAGTGATAACACTCTTGGTAAGAAGTTTGAAGTAGCTACAGCAGAAGAGATTTACAAAGAGTTAAAAGCTCAGGTTTACGACTTCATGAAAAATGTTAACCCTATTGGTGTTATGCAAACAGTTCAAACTAGAAAAGTAGACATTATACTTCCAACGGAAATATATCTACTTATCGCAATGGCTGAAATCGTTGTAGGTACTGAGACTCATACAGTTATGAACGCTCTTAAAAAAGTGTTTGTAAATGTTGGTGGAGTTAACTTTGTTGATAGTCCTTCTATGGGACAAATTCAGTCACTTCTTAAAGATGATAGCAAATGTGCTTTTATCGGTTATCTTGATAGATACTTCATGGAAGCTAGACTACCTGCACCAACAGCGTTTATGCTTGGTAGTGGTGGTTCAGATAGCCATGTTGACCATAAGACAGAGTATGAAAGTTTATTTGCATCAAAGAACCTTGGTTTAAGACTAAAGAATATTTCTGTAATCGGTGCAGATGCTAAACAAGCAAAAAGAAAAATCGGTAGAATAGTTCAAGGACTATAATCTATCTTTTGTGAGAGAATAAAACCTCTCACAAAAAACCTCTCACAAAATCCCCCTACAATATCCCTACAAAAAAATTTAAAAGGGAATACATGATATTAGTTAACAAAACATTACAAGACATAGTACTTATCGGAGAAAATGGAAGCGTAACACTAGAGCCATCTTTGGTTACTACAGTAGACGATAGCTTCAAAGACCTACCTATCTTATCAATCTACAAAGAAAAGGGCTTAATAGCTGTCTCAGGTGGATTAGGCGATACAAATGATGATGTTGAAAAAGTAGCAGATGAAATAGCTAAAGAAGCTAACACAAATGTTTTAGATTTACCACCTGAGGTTAAAGAGGATTTGAGACGCTTTGAAATCACAGTATCAAATGAGATGAGTGAAGAAGCAATCCTTAACAGACTTAAAGAGGGAAAAGTTGAACATGATGCACTTATTGCAGAAGCAAAAGAAAAAGGTGTAAAAGTTCACTATAAGAACACTATCTCAACACTTAAAGAGAAAATCGGTGCAGAGGGGTAAAATTCCTCTCTACTCACTCCAAAAACTAAAACCACCACACTCACTAAAATAACATCATAAACAAAATATAAAGGAAACTTCATGAATTATGATGTAAAAGAAAATGAGTACGCTCAAAATCCGTTCGGACTACCAAAAAAAGACACAGGTACAGGTACAGATTATGACGATACAGCAGTAAAGGCAGATATAGCAAAAAATGCTAAAGCTATAGATGATACCAAAAAACTTTTAGCTAGTGATGATACCACGCTTGATGAACTTCAAGAGGTTGTAGATTTTGTAAAAGCTAACAAAACCAAGCTTGATGCTATGACAATAGCAAACATAGCAGGACTTCAAGACAAACTAGATGAACTCAAAACAGCTAGTGATGCAAACAAAACAGATATTGACAAGCTTAAGACAGACTTAGCAAAAGCAGTAGCAGATATAGCAAAGCTTAAAAACCTCAAAGCTGAGATTATAGATAATGATATTGCAGAGCCTAAGTTAAGATGGACTGATAAAGAGGGCGTAACTCACGACTATCCTATTTCTCCCGTATCTGATAAATCGTACTGGGCAGATGGCTCTTTTGACATAAAGCATGTTCATAGAGAAAAGCCTATCATCATGGCTAAGAAAATGATAAACATTGATTTAGCTGATATTGTTGATGGAGATAAGTTTCATTTTATAATCCATGAGTCGCAGGGTGGATTTACAGCTAAGAACGGTAACGGCATGATAATCAATACTCTCATGGACGGACAAATAGCTCCTATGCCTGATATGATGCTTCCTTTTACAATATTCAAACAAGGCTCAGTAGTTGAGATGTACTTTGCAAACGATGCAAGTGGAAAGCTTCAAGGATGGATTAAAGAGGTTAGAAGTATCCCAACAAATATGCTTGTAAGAGTTGAGCATACAAACGGCTTAGAGGGAGAAGGCACGATACCAAGTAAGCTAAGTGTTAAGCTAAGTACAAATGCAAACAATATGCTTAGATTCGGAACTGATAAGGGTGTGTTTACTCCAAGTGGAGGTCACATTTTTAAAAATGGAAACTTTGATATTACTGGATACATGGCTAACTTTAAAGCAGGAGATAGCTTATCAGTAACTATTCAAGATGGCTTAGAACTTCAAAGCACTAAAAACTTCACTCCTATTGTAGATGGAAAGCAAACAGCTCAGGTAAAAAAGCTTGTAGTTAAAGAAGGCGATTTTGTAGTCTTAGGAATGAGAGGTACTACACCGACAGTTTCAGTTTTCAGCCATGTTGCAAGTGGTGGGGGAACTACTCCACCAACAAACAAGATACATGGTACAGCTACGCTTATGAATGGAAACTATAATGTGGGTACGGATTTCTTAGCACTAGAAGATGGACAAATTCAGCACTATATAGCTAGTAAAGATTTAAATCTCTCTTATAGTGGAGCAGGTGCTTTTAAAACTGTTAAAGATGGTGTGTTAAGTGGAGAGTCTACTACTGTACCTGTTAAAAAAGGAGATATTATAGTAGTTGTTAAAAAAGGTATCCTCTATATGGTTTACTTTATTCACTCAGCTAGTTCAGCAGGTGGAGAACAGCCAAAGATAGACCTTAGAAATGCACAAACAGACCTTTATATGGCAGTAAACAAATATAAAGAAAATGTACCTTTTAGTATGATTTCAAAAAACTATGCGAATATGGTAGCAACAGCAGGGAAAACAATCATAGAGGTCATAGGTGGCTATGAACAAGCACCAGTAACACAAAGATTTCTAAAAAGAGGGGATAAAGTAACTGGATGGCACGATGGAGGAAAAGTTTACTTTACAGTAGAGGGAAGAAATACTATGTCGGCATCAACTCACATGGTAAAAAATGCAGGGTTCAATATCCAAGATGTAACAGTAGATTTAATTAACGATGGTATCACTACTTTTACTATCCAAGAAGATATACAAGTAGCATCAAATAAAAACTTTACTCCTATCTTGAATGGTGTTCAGTCAGCAAATGTCATGACGATGAACCTAAAAAAAGGGGATTTTGTAGTAATAGGCATGAATAACAATGTTCATAGTGTTTCAGTTTTTAGAACTGAGTCATCTGCTCCTGAGGCTATCTTGGGAGATGTTGGTAATGTTATGGCGAAGAGTGGCAATCACTACATTGTGGCAAAAGGGAAAAGGGTGCTTATTCCTAGCGATGCTCCTGAGAGTGGACATTATACGATTTTCGCAACTGGTTCAGGAAGTGGTATAGATGCAATAGCCCAAAGAGCAAAAAATTATGTACTTAAAACACCTCTTGGAGGAACTAGAGCAAATGACAATGACCAAAACTTGTCGGTTGCAACTGGGGAGATGTGGCATTGTTCATGGTATCCGATGGCAGGAACAACTATTACTGAGTTTACACAACTTAGATAGCAAAAATCACTCTCATTTTTCAGACTAAAATGAGAGTGTTAAAAAAATACAAAAGGATAACAATGTTGACACCAACAATGATCGAATTACTATCTCTTATCAAAGATGGTTTACTAGATAACGAAATTCAACAAGGTTTCACAGCAGGAGACATCTCAGGATATGCAGGTGTGGATCTTAATGATGCAGAAAAAGCTTTAGTTGAAGCAGTAAGAATACAATTAGCTTCAATTAATGGTAATGGTAAGTATAGTTTAGATACTTCAAAAGATGTAGAAGAGGAAGCTCAAAAAGCTAATCTTTTAACTCACATTTCAACTTGTAACAAGGGGGGAGATGAATTTAGTTATCTTAAGCTTTTAGCTGATGCTGGGTTTCCTACTATCGACACTTATAGCGATGATATTAAGTATTTGCTTACTTTTATCAATAGCCTAAAAGGTTCTGAGTGTAAATATGACAAAGTTACAGCTAAATTTGAGAGACTTAACAATCTTCTTACTTTAGTTGATACTCGTGGTATTATCGAAAACAACGGTTAATATCGTTTGTGAGAGGGTTTCCCTCTTGCATAAAAAACTTTTTAAACAAAACCTTGACAAATAAGCTTTTATAAGCTATAATTCATTCATATCTTTAAAGAGTTCGCACTCAAGGCAGAGTATCACTTTAAAAAGTGGGACTCTTTAAGGATATACGAGATTTTATCTTGAAGCCTTGATGCGAACTTGACTTCACTTTAATAATCCCCTTAAATTTATCATTGTTAGATTTACCAAAAAAGGCTCAAAAGGTCACTATCTTAGGATTATCCCAACGATAGAAGTTTTCAGACTATGGAAATGAAAAATAATATAGTAAGCAAAAAAGAGAAGGTGTATTCTATATCCCGTCTGTGTGGTTTTGGTTGTTGTACTATAATGGTACAAGGTGGATAAGGCAGACCGTCCATCTATATAACAATCTTGAAGAGTAATACACTACTTTTCATCTATCAAGCGATGTGACGACTCACGATGAGAAAGTCTAGTTTTTTAGAAAAACTCCTTGGTGGGGGTTTTCTATCTGCACTACTATAACAATCTACAACAAGAAAGAGCATAAAAACTAATCCCCCCTAAAAATCATATAATAAGCTAAACAAAAGGCTTATCAATGAATTATCCTATAAATGTAGGCGATATTACAATAGACAATCCAACGGCTCTTATAGCTTGGATAGTAGCAATAGACGAAAGATACAAACAACTTGATATAAAATACAACTCTCAAGCAATAGAACTAGCAAAACATGAACTAAGATTATCAAAAGTTGAAAGCATAATCGCAGATAATCAGTTACTACTTGCAAAGCTCATGACAGAAAAAGCAGATAAAACAGAACTTGTAGTAGTGGAAGATGTTTTAACTGGAAATGATGCAAGTGTAGCAAACATCAAATCTTTAAGAGATGAACTCCAAAAGATAATCGCTAAGAAGATGTTAGCAGGAGACACAAACCCAACTATGGATATAACATCTTGTATGCTAAAACCAACTCCTATAAAAGTTTTATCGTTCACTCTTGATAAGGGTGTTTATGCCTTTGATGGTGTTATCCATCATGAAGGAAATGAAGATGCAAGAGGAGAGCTTTACTTTCAGGTAGGTGCTACAGAGATTGAAAAATCTATCATAACTTTTCAAGGCGATGGCAACGCTCCTATAACTACTCTCATTGAAATTACAGCAGATAACAAAGAAGTTAAGCTTATGGCGAAAAGAGTATCAGGATCAAAACTTGATATTATGTCAAATCAAAGAGTAAAATCTTATTGCAGGTGGATAAGAATATCATGAAGAAACTAGAAACAGCAGATGTAATGAGACATATTAGGGTTATGTTCCCTGAGTTTTCAAAAACAAAAGAGAAAGACTTCTTACCACTTTTAGAAATAGCACTCAAAGAGGTATGTCAAGAGGGCTATGGAGAGCATAACTACCTAAAAGCCATATCATTATACACATTGCACTTAATGACCGATATAAAGCAAAGAGGAGATGAATGTTGGGATGATTATAGACAAGATGTATTACAGGAAAAAGATAACGATGTATCTACCACATTTTCAAAGGTTGAAAAGATAAACGGTATTAAACCTACAAACAAATATCACTTTTTATTCTTACAAGTTCCAAGTTGTAAAATCAAATCATCTTTTGGCATACCTATTCAGACAGGTTGTGGTGGAGGAACTGGTGCTTGGAGTGGTACAGATAGAGTTCCTTATGTTAGAAA
>Ga0256844_10000497_pt1 | contig 15241 bp, 13 predicted proteins | sample MusselsmetaG_FD_189100 | JGI IMG/M metagenome (GOLD analysis project Ga0256844, IMG submission 189100) | Mussel associated microbial communities from hydrothermal vent at the East Pacific Rise, Pacific Ocean - Mussels | ecosystem: Host-associated > Mollusca > Shell > Unclassified ... | reverse complement strand
TGAACTTTTGCTTAATAAAGATTTTACTTTGTTTAATTTCTCCCGGGCAGATGCCTATAGTCAGGTATTGCCATTTTTATCTAAAGTCACCTTGTATGAAGGTATTATTGATTTTAAAAATAATATTCCCCAACAGGCAGTGACCTTGCTGGCACCTACTGCCAATTTAGTGGTGCGTGACGATTTGCATAAGTCCTTATCTATTTTATTATTACAGGCAATGGAAAAAAATCATGGCACTAATGATTTATTTGCCAAACCGGGATTTTTCCCGTCAGAACAACTGACGGCTTATCCGGTGACTGATGTGGCACAACGCTTTTTGAAGGTGGGACCGCCGTTTTTAATTAAATACCTGCCTTTTTGGGTGGCTACTTTTATTGATCGAATGGTGGTATTGACTGTACCGGTATTATTGCTGCTTTTACCCTTATTTAAAATTTTCCCCCCCCTTTATCGCTGGCGTATCCGCTCTAAAGTGTATCGCTGGTATGAGCAATTACAGGATGTGGATGATCAATCCCGCTTAGATGAATTAACCGATGAAAATCATGCGGCACTGAACCGGCGTCTTGAGCGTATAGAAGATGAAGTCAGCAAATTGCATACACCCTTATCCAACGCCGATCAGCTATATAATTTATTAGTGCATATTGACTTAATCAAACAGAATATTCACTCCAGAAAAAGAGATAAGCGATGAATCCAGGCCTACATTCATACCTGTTGAGCATGAAACAATACCTGTTAATCACAGTGGCTATGCTATTGTTGTTATGCTTGGCTAATCCGCTTTTTGCGGATCAGGAACTGTTGAATCTGGTGACAGAAAAAAAGCTTCAGGAAAAAATTAAAATTCTTGAGGAGGGCAAAGATCTTGATGAGGAGCTTAAGTCACGCATATTAGGCAACTATAAGGTCACACTAAATTATCTTGATGAAATGAAGGTCACCGATAAGCAGATTGATTTTTATAAGAGTTCCTTAGTCAATACGCCAAAAAAAATAAAACTCTATGAACAAAAATTAAAAAAACTGCTTAAAAAAAGTGCTGCTATAAAAGAACCTGAAGCTCAGGAAATTATAGAAAGTATTAAAAAAACTTCATTGGAAAATCTTGAAGAAGAATCAGTTGCCCAGTCAATTAAACTGGTATCATTGTCATTGAAACATTCTGAGCTCAGTCAGTCGCTTAAAAATGAGTCCAATAGTTTACCCCAGATTAGAAAAGAATTAATTGAAGCCAATAATATTCTGGAAAAACTTCTTGAAGACCGGCAGGTGATTCCTGATGATCATTCTATTGCCCATAAACAGTCAATTCAATGGCGCATTGATGTGCATATTGAATTGTTGCGCAAGCAGATAAAAATGTGGGACAAACAACTGCAGAGTCAACCGGTACGTCTTAAGTTGTTAAAAATCAGTAATGAAATATCCGAACTTGAAGTGAATAATGCACAGGAAAAACTGGATGTTTTACAAAAAAAAATAGAAATAAAACGCAGTCAGGAAATTAAGAAAAATCAACTGGCAATAAAAAAAGAACAACAGGATGCTCATGGCAAACATCCTTTGATTCAGTCACTGGTGTCCTTTAATAGTGCTTTAAATGAAAAAATAAATGCCAAAACAAAAAAATTGAGTTTTCTTGAATCCCGTGATGAAGAAATATATAAAGCCATTAAGCAGCTTAAACAGGAGCAGACTAATACGCGCAAGAAGCTGGATATTGCCGGATTAAATCAAATTCTGGGGCAGGTGCTTTATGAGCAGAAAAAGAGCCTGCCTGATATTAAACGTTATAAAAAGGAATTAAAAAAAAGGCAGAATCTTATCTCAAAATCCGGTCTTGAGCATTTGCAATATCAGGAAGAATTGAGAAAAATAAAAAAACAAAAAGAGTACTTGGCGGCATTATTGAAAGACATTCCGCAACAGGTCAGAAAAAAAATATACAATGATGTTAAACAATTAATTTTATCTCGTAAAAGCTTGCTGGAAAAAGCAATTAATATTGATGAAAAGTATTTAAAAGCAATTGGTGAAATTGATTTTGCTCAGCGTCAGTATATTATTGTGGTCAGTCGTTATTCTGAATTTCTTAATGAGCATCTGTTCTGGCTGCGCAGTGCGGCTTTTTTAAATATAAGTGACCTGAAAAAAATACCTGACCAGGTAGGCTACTTTTTATCACCTTCAAAATGGCTTAGATTTGTGCATGATTTTATTGCCATGATGAGTACCTCTTTTTATATTTTTCCTCTGTTGTTAACTATAAGTTTCTTTTTGTTTAAAAGAAAAAGATTACATGAATTATTAATTAATACCGGTTTAAAAACCCGGCGTATTAGTAAAGACAGTCTGCTGCATACCTTTAAAGCATTATTTTATACCTTATTAATGGCTACACCGCTGCCTGTTTTGCTATACATTATCAGCTGGCAGTTAATGACTATGCCTGAAGCAGCAGAATTTACCGATGCTGTTGCTCTGGGGATGCAGTTTATCGTGCTGCCCTTATTCTGGCTGCAGACCTTTCGTTATATGTGCTTTCCCGGGGGGCTTGCCGAGGTTCATTTTAAATGGCCTGCATCCATGAATAATGGCTTGAGAATGGAAATGTGGCGCCTGATGATTACCTTTTTACCTATTTTATTTATTACGGCTTTACTGGTTTCACGCGGTGACACTTCGGTAAATAGTGCTTTGGGACGAGTTTCATTATTCCTGACTCTGTTTACCTTCTTTATTTTTTATTATCGCTTATTAAAACCTAAAACCGGCCTGTTATACCCTATAGCTGAAAAAAATCCACATCGTTTTTATGCGCGCTATAATACCTTGCTGTTTGTGCTGGGGCTGCTCAGCATCAGTGCTTTAATTGTCTTAAACTTTATCGGTTATGTGTATACCGCAGGTCATATGACCGCCAGCTTAATTTATACACTATGGTTAATCTTTGCTATGGTTATTCTGCAGCAAATTTCTGTTCGCTGGTTACTCATTACGCAACGCCGCTATGCACTCAGTCGGGCATATGAAAAGCGTAAGGCTTTGCAGAAGAAAAATAATCCTGACCCTGATGCCGAGGATGACAGCAGTGAGCATTTGAATGATTTTGATGAGCCTGAAATCGATATAGTTTCATTAAGTGAAGAATCCAGTAAATTGCTTAATCTGGTGCTGTTTATCCTGGCTATTGTCGGTATCAGTGCAATCTGGTCAGATGTGCTGCCGGCATTAGGTATTTTTGGAAAAATAGTGCTATGGCATCATACCGGCATTGTTGATGGTGCTGAAAAAATATTGCCCATTACCCTGTGGGATGTATCTCTGGCTGCATTTATTCTGCTGATGACCCTGGTCAGTGCCAGACGATTACCGGCCATTATTGAAATCTTACTCATTCAAAGTTCATCAATCAGTTCCGGTAGTCGCTATACCATTACCACCCTGGTCAATTACACTATTATTGGTCTGGGGTTTTTTACTATTTTCCATATGTTGGGTGCCGAATGGGCCAAGTTGCAGTGGTTATTTGCCGCTTTAAGTGTCGGCATTGGTTTTGGTCTGCAGGAAATTGTCGCCAATTTTATCAGCGGCATTATTATTCTCTTTGAACGGCCTATCAGAGTAGGTGACTATGTGAGCGTAGGGGATAATGAAGGTATTGTCAGCAAAATTAAAATTCGTGCAACCACCATTCTTACCCGTGACAGAAAAGAGTTATTAGTGCCGAATAAAGAATTTATTACCGGACAATTATTAAACTGGTCTCTTTCAGATCCGACGGCAAGGCTTATTATTCCGGTGGGCGTTGCCTATGGCAGTGATGTGCCGCTGGCCAGAAAACTGCTTATAGAAGCTGCTCAGGAAAATGAACGTGTATTGAGTGAGCCTGCACCTCAGGTGCTTTTTTATAACTTTGGTGATAATACACTGGATTTACAATTGCGCTTATTTATTGGTGATGTTGATTATCGCCTGCGCACCATCAGTGAAATCAATGAGCTTATTAATCAGAAATTTACTGCCGCCGGTATTAATATTGCTTTTCCACAAAGAGATGTGCATCTGGATATTCAGCATCCGCTGGAGATTGTATTACATAACAAAGACTTATAAAAAGTCGCTCTATTAATGTTGCTTTTATTGGTTAATTTGGCTTAAAAAGCTTCAATTTTGTCTATATCTGACCTATTATCCGTTGATTGGTCTTTAATCTGTAAAAACACTAGTTAAGCCGCTGAAATATGATAATTTAATAGGTGATTTGTGTTAAAAATTGTATCTTATTTTGTTTTCATCCTGATGTCACTGGTCAGTCATGCTGCTCCAGCAAAACACGCAATGAATCAGACTATTCGTCTGGCCACCACCACCAGCACAGAAAATTCAGGTCTGCTGCATTTTTTATTACCCGAATTTGAACAGCAAAGCGGCTATAAAGTGCATGTCATTGCAGTGGGCACAGGTAAGGCCTTAAAAATGGGCCAGGCAGGCGATGTCGATGTGCTGCTGGTGCATGCCAAAGAGGCTGAAAATGCCTTTATCAAGCAGGGATTTGGCCGCAAACGTTATGCTGTAATGTATAACGACTTTATTCTTATTGGCCCGGCAAATGATCCGGCCGCAATCAGCACGAGCCCGTCTGCAGCCATTGCCTTAGAGCGTATTGACGCTGCTCAACAGTTGTTTATTTCCCGCGGTGATGACTCCGGTACACATAAAAAAGAAAAAAAACTCTGGGCGGCGGCCACTATCAGCCCCGCAGGACAATGGTATAGAGAAATCGGCCAGGGCATGGGCAAGGCCATTCAAATGGCTGATGAACTGGATGCCTATACACTGACTGACAGGGGAACCTGGCTCAGTTATAAAGATAAAACCCGGCTTAAATTACTTTATCAGGGTGATAAGTTGCTGTTTAATCCTTATGGCATTATTGCTGTTAATCCAAAGCTGCATGCTGACATTAATGCCAGAGGTGCTGATGCCCTGATTCAATGGCTGATCTCAGCACCGGCGCAGCAACTGATAGGTCAGTATAAAAAACATGGCCAGCTGTTGTTTACTCCTTCAGCAGGCAAGTAAATTTTGTGTCCAGTCACGTATTGATGGACATCTGCAGCACAGGGACGTGCTGCATTTTTAAAGACGACTGGTCTTTAAAAATACTGTAAAAGAAAAATAACCCCTTTGTTTCTTTTGCACCTGGTAAATTGTCATTAAGGCAATTTTGCGGATGAAATCTAATTAACACATTACGGAGAAGTATGAATGGAAAAATCCCTTGTTATTAATCCAGACAAATGTACTGGATGTTTACAATGTGAACTGGCTTGTTCTTATGAACATGAGGGAGTGTTTAATCCTTCTAAGTCGCGTATTAAAGTGTTTACTTTCCATCAGGAAGGTCGGTTTGTACCCTATACCTGTACTCAGTGTGCTGAAGCCTGGTGTCAGCAGGCCTGTCCGGTTGATGCCATTAGTGTTAATCCGCTCACGGGCGCTAAAGAGGTGAATGAAAGCAGTTGTGTCGGTTGCAAAGTGTGCACAATTTCCTGTCCTTTTGGCACTATTAACTATAACCAAAGCAGTGGCAAGGTTATCAAATGTGATTTATGCGGTGGTGATCCAAAATGTGTTTCTGCCTGTCCTACCCAGGCGATCAGCTATATTGATGCCGATCAGACAGGTATGGATAAAATGCGTCAGTGGGCAGCAGAAACTGATAATTCATCCGCAAATAATACAGCAAGCGCTTAAAGGAGAAGTATAATGTCTTGGGCAGGAAAATTATTACGTGTTAATTTGACTACGGGTGAAATCAGTACTGAAACGCTGAATGAGCAATGGAAAAACGATTATCTGGGCTCTCGTGGTCTGGCATCAAAATATCTGGTTGAAGAAATAGATGCCAGCTGTGAGCCTTTAAGTGCAGAAAATAAAATGATCATGGCCACCGGTCCACTGACCGGTACTATGGCTGCAACAGGCGGTCGCTATGTGGTGGTCACTAAAGGGCCATTAACCAATTGCATTGCCTGTTCAAATTCAGGTGGTTTTATTGGTGCAGAAATGAAAAGTGCCGGCTGGGATATGATTATATTTGAAGGCAAATCCCCGACACCGGTTTATTTATATGTCGAAAACGAACAGGCACAGTTATTACCGGCCGATGATATATGGGGTACTTCGGTATGGCATACCGATGAGTGGCTGCATAAAAAACATCAGGACCCGTCCTTGCGTATAGCTGCGGTTGGCCGTACGGCTGAAAATGGCTGTCTATATGCCGGTATTGTCAATGATTTACACCGTGCTGCAGGCCGTTCCGGTGTCGGTACAGTCATGGCCTCAAAAAACTTAAAAGCAGTGGCTATTCGCGGCACACTGGGGGTTGGTAATCTGGCCGATCCAGCTGCCTTTATGCAGGCTGTTAATGACGCTAAAGCTGTACTGGCAGAGAACCCGGTGACAGGTCAGGGTCTGCCTGCCTATGGTACTCAGGTGCTGATGAATGTTATTAATGAAATTGGCGCCTTGCCGACCAATAATATGAAAGACGTACAATTTGACGGTGCGCATGCTATTTCCGGTGAGGCCATGCATGAGCCGAGAAAATCTGATGGCAAGCCCAATCTGACCACCAATGCTGCCTGTTTTGGCTGTACTATTGCCTGCGGACGCATTTCAACCATTGATCAGGGTCACTTCAGTGTACAGAACAAGTCACAATATTGGGGTAATTCCGGTGGTCTGGAATATGAAGCGGCCTGGGCTTTAGGTGCGGATAATGGCGTTGATGATCTGGATGCCTTAACCTATGTCAATTTCCTTTGTAATGAAGAAGGTTTTGATCCCATCACTTTTGGTGCGACTGTTGCAGCAGCAATGGAAATGTATGAAGACGGTGTGCTGAGCAAAGAGCAGACTGGCGGTATTGACTTTAATTTCGGCTCTGCAGAAGCATTAACCAAAGCGGCCGAATGGGTGGCAAATGGTGAAGGCTTTGGCGTAGATCTGGCCTTAGGTTCGAAACGACTTTGTGAAAAATATGGTCGTCCGGAACTGTCAATGACAGTCAAGGGACAGGAGTTTCCCGCCTATGATCCGCGTGGTATTCAGGGCATTGGTTTAAATTATGCTACCTCAAATCGAGGTGCCTGTCACGTCCGGGGTTATACCGTTGCTTCTGAAGTGCTCGGTATACCTGAAAAAACAGATCCTTTGACTGCCGAGGGCAAGCCCGGTCTGGTTAAAGCTTTTCAGGATGCCACCGGAGCAGTAGATTCTGCCGGCCTGTGCCTGTTTACTACCTTTGCCTGGAGTCTGGAAAACATAGCACCTCAGATTGAAGCTGCCTGCGGCGGTGGATGGACGGCTGAACGTCTGGTCGAAGTCGGTGAACGTATCTGGAATATGGAACGTGATTTTAATCTCAGAGCCGGTATTACTGCCGCCGATGATACCTTACCGCCGCGCTTACGTGAGGAAGCAGCAAAAACAGGCCCCGCTAAAGGCATTGTGTCAAAAGTAGCAGAAATGATGCCAGAGTATTATGATTTACGCGGCTGGGATAGTGAGGGTGTACCCACTGATGATACTCGTCAGCGGCTGGGCCTTAAAGACTAAATCTCACTATTTGTATTAATAATTAAGCCTATGACTATTATTTCTGGTCACAGGCTTTTTTATTTTTTTTCGGGTAAACAATGGCAAATATCTGCTAAGTTAAATTAAGGAAGTTTTTATAATGCATTATATTATTGTTGGTGCGGGACCATCAGGTGTGGTGGCCAGTGAAACTATTCGCAAAATGGATAAAAATGCACAAATCAGTCTTGTTTGCGGGCAACAGGAAGCACCTTATTCACGCATGGCGATACCGTATTTTCTGGAGCAGAAAATTAGCGAAAGCGGCACTTATTTACGCCACCAGGAGGATCATTTTACACAGCTCAATATCAGTATTTTCAAGCAGTCGGTCACTCAGGTCAATAGTGCTGATAATGCATTGCAATTATCTGATGGCAGTACACTCAGCTACGATAAATTATTAATTGCCACGGGTGCTCAGGCTGTGTCGCCCCCGATTGCAGGGATTCACTCTGACAATGTGCATAATTGCTGGAATCTTGAAGATGCACGCAATATAGCTCAAAAAGCTGTTGCCGGATCTTCTGTGGTGTTAATGGGAGCCGGTTTTATTGGCTGTATTATTCTACAGTCATTGCTGTCGCGAGGCGTTAAACTGACGGTAGTGGAAATGGGCGATCGCATGGTACCGCGTATGATGGATGCCACAGCAGGCAGCCTGTTAAAATCATGGTGTCAGTCAAAGGGTGTGACTATCTTAACTTCTGAGCAGGTGACAGCTATTGAGCAAACCCCGGATGCTGAGCATGCATTGCGGGTTGAATTAAAACATAATCCAGCACTGCAAGCTGATTTGTTGATCAGTGCCACGGGAGTGAAGGCTAATATCTCATTTTTGCAGGATTCCGGCATTAACGTGGATCAGGGAGTGCTGGTCAATGAATATATGCAGACTAATATCCGTAATATTTATGCCTCTGGAGATGTGGCACAGGCACTGGATTTTTCTGAGCAGCAGGCGCATGTACAGGCGATTCAACCGACAGCCGTTGAACATGGTCGCATTGCAGCCATCAATATGGTGAAGGAGAATAGCTGCGTTCATCAGGGCAGTCTGAATATGAATATTCTTGATACCATGGGGCTTGTCTCCAGCTCGTTTGGACAATGGATGGGGGTTGCAGGCGGTGAGCAGAGTATTCTGCTTGATAAAGATAATTTTCGTTATTTAAATATTCAGTTTAAGGATGATTATCTGGTGGGCATCAGCAGTCTGGGCCATACTCAGCATATTGGTGTGGTACGCGGCCTGATCCGCGGCAAAGTCAGACTCGGCCGCTGGAAACAACGTCTGCTGGATGATCCCGGGCGTTTGATGGAAGCTTATCTGGCCACTTCACTGGCTCAGGCTTAATAAGCAAATAACTATTTTGGCCACTGCCAGGTGTCGCCACAGGGCAGTAGTCAGCCCCATAGTTGTGCAGACACCGGGAAGTATTCACTTTTTCCTGCTCCATGACTGGCTGTAATGGCAGTTTTCTCTATGCTTTAGCTGAGCAATAATACGTGCCTGGCCGCAACTTCATTTATAAAGGATGGATACACTATGGATATTACTCTGAAATGTTTTGCCGGCTTATCACGCCATTTACCGGCTCATGCCAAAGCTAATGCCGCCCGGGTGGATATTGCCGCAGGTATGAGTGTCCATGAGGTGATAGATTTTTTTAATATCGATCGTGAAGAGGCCTATCTGGTGATCCTTAACGGTGTTTTTATCTGTCCACCGGATCGCGATACAACGATTTTACAACAAGATGATACTCTGGCATTGTGGCCGGAAGTGGCGGGTGGATAAGCACCTGCCGCCGCCTTTGGTCGTGGTGGTCAAAGATATGGCCTATAGCCGTAGAGAATTTCTGGCTCAATTCAAATTATTTGCCAAACAGCGGCAATATCATGTGCATAATAATCAACTGAGCCTGGCGCTGAAAAACTTTATTGTAGATGCACAAGGTTTAGAAAACACATCTGCTCAAGTTGTGATTAAACTCAATAATGCCCATAACCGTAATATTGGCGCCTTAAGTATTCCCCGTCTCAGCGTTAACTTTGAGTTTGCACATTGCAGCCGGGTCGAACAAATTGCTTTTATCAAACAGTTTGATTTATCCTTTCGTCGTGGAGGTGGTTAATGGATTTTACTGATAATGAGTTGATGCGTTATAGTCGACATCTATTATTACCCGAGATTGATGCTGCGGGGCAAGAGCAATTAGCGGCTGCAAAAATACTGATTATTGGTGTCGGCGGCTTAGGTTCGCCGGTGGCATTATATCTGGCCGCCAGTGGCATAGGTGAAATAAGCATTGCCGATCATGATACAGTAGAGTTAAATAATCTGCAGCGTCAGATTGCCCATGATGAAGCAGCTCTGGGTCAGGATAAAGTGACCTCCTGCTATGAACGTATGCAGGCTTTAAATTCTGACATTAGTATTAAAACCATTGCGGCAAAACTCAGTGGCAACTTATTGGCTGAGCAGGTTGCCCTGGCCGATATCGTGGTGGACTGCACTGATAATTTAAGCACCCGTTTTGAAATTAATGAAGCCTGTGTAAAACACAAAAAATGGCTGGTTTCCGCCGCGGCTATTCGCTGGGAAGGGCAGATATCTGTGTATCATTGCGGGCATCTAGAGAGCCCCTGTTATCATTGTTTTTATGGTGGACGTAAAGATTCCAGACAAAATTGTACCAGCAGCGGGGTCGTATCTCCTCTTGTCGGTGTACTGGGCAGTATGCAGGCAATTGAGGTGATTAAATTAATTATTAATCAGGGTGAGGTGCTGATGGGCCGGGTGTTATTGTTTGATGCACTGACCATGCAGTGGCAGAGTATGCAGTTAAACAAAAATCCTCAGTGCAGCGTCTGTGCGCCATGAGTGATTTATCGCAGGCCAGTATGCAGGCTATCACCATGCTTGTCAGTGGTGATCAACAGCTCTGGTCAATTATCCTGCTGTCCTTTAGTGTCTCCTTAAGGGCTATTTTATTTTCTGCGCCGGTGGCAATTATTATTGCTTTTTGTCTGGCCTATTTTCACTTTCCCGGACGACAGATCCTGATTGCCCTTTTTAATACAGCAATGTCTATTCCCGCTGTCGTTGTCGGCCTGACACTGTATTTGTTATTATCCCGTGCCGGGCCGCTGGGTGATTTAAAACTTCTGTTTAGTCAGGATGCCATGATCATCGGCCAGATAATATTATGCTTTCCCTTGCTGGTGGCCCTATGTCATGCTACTTTACAGGCGGCTGACAGGCGTGCCTGGGAGACTGCCATTACTCTGGGCGCACCTGCCTACCGGGCAGTTTTAACGGTCTTAAATGAAGCTCGATTTGGTTTAATGGCAGCAGTCATTGCCGGTTTTGGCCGGGTGATTGCTGAAGTGGGCAGCTCAATGATGGTAGGTGGTAATATTCTTGATTATACGCGCAATATTCCCACGGCAATTGCTCTGGAAACCAGCAAAGGCAGTTTTGCTCAGGGGATTGCGCTGGGACTGGTGTTATTATTAATGGCATTAATGCTTAATTTAATGCTGACTTATATTCAGGGCAGGGGGACAATTCATTCATGAGTAAAGCAATCAGTGATGATGAGTTTACTATTGCCGGCAGCACAATAGAGAATATTGTGCTCAATAACATCAGTCTTGTGCGCCAGCAGAAAATCATTTTAAAACAGTTGAATATAGCATTGTCCTCTGAGCATTTTATCCTGATGACCGGACAAAATGGCTCAGGCAAGTCGACCTTATTAAAAATAATGTCAGGTCTGCTCAAACCAGACAGTATTATTGTGAATTACCAGCAACAATCACTATTTTCCCGCTTCTGGTTTATGCAGAAGCAATTTTTGCGTGAGCACTTTTGTTATCTGCATCAAACGCCGTATTTATTTAGCGGCAGCGTATATGATAATATCGCCTATGGACTCAAGCATAAGAAGATCAGCAGACAGCAACAGGATTATCAGGTGAATCAGGCATTGAAAATGGTCAATCTTGAACATTTGAGCCAGCGCCATAGCCATGCCTTATCCGGTGGTGAAAGACAGCGCATTGCGATTGCCCGCTCCTGGCTTATTAAGCCGACGTTTATGCTGCTTGATGAACCCTTTGCCAATATGGACAAACACTCACGACAGACCACCTATGATATTCTCAACCAGCTCAAAACAGAGAATATTGGTATTATTATTACCAGCCATGATGCCCATAATGGTGAATTGGACTTTAACCGTCATTTGCACCTTTATCAGGCAGGCATGACTGAAAACAGCATATAAATTTTCCTGTTAATTTATTATTTATATTATAGAAGAGAACAATGCAGACAACACAAACAACAATCAGTGCTAATGATGCCTTAGCCATTATCAAACAAAAAATACACCCGTTAAAGAATCAGCAGACAGTCATTTTACCCAATGCGCTGGGTAAAACTCTGGCAGAAGATATTATTTCACCGATGAATGTACCGGTGTATCAAAATTCCGCTATGGACGGTTATGCATTTAAGGCAGCAGATATTGATGCTCATAGTGCTGAAAACTGTTTGACTATTGCCGGTACTGCTTTTGCTGGTACACCTTTTAATCAGACATTGGCTAACGGTGAATGTGTGCGCATTATGACCGGAGCAAAAATTCCCGAGGGTGCCGATACCGTTATTGAACAGGAAAAGGTCACCGTCAAAGATAACATCATTGAATTAACAGATGTGCTAAAAGCAGGGCAGAATGTCCGTCATATAGGTGAAGATATTGCCCGGGGAAGTGTAGTTCTTGCAGCCGGTCAGGTGATTGGTGCTGCGCAACTGGGTGTGCTGGCCTCTCTTGGACTGGCGTCATTAAAAGTCAGGCGCAAAGTCCGTGTGGCAGTTTTTTCCAGTGGTGATGAAATACGCAGTATTGGTGAGACACTGGACGGCAGTCAGATTTATGATAGTAATCGCTATACTATCAGCGCTATGCTGCAGGATCTGGGGGTTGAAGTGATAGATATGGGGGTGATTCCAGATAATAAGGAGGCCATTAGTCAGGCTCTTATAGAAGGTGCTCAAGAGGCTGATATGCTGATCACCTCCGGTGGCGTGTCTGTCGGTGATGCGGATTATATTAAGCAATGTCTGGATGATCTGGGCGAGACCTATTTTAATAAACTGCATTTAAAACCCGGCCGGCCGCTGACCTTTGGGCATATAAATAAGACGCATTTTTTTGGCTTACCGGGCAATCCGGTGGCAGTTATGGTGACGTTTATGTATTTTGTCCGGCCGGCACTGAAGTATCTGCTGGGACATACTGATATTGACTTAGCGCGATTGCGCATTCCATGTATGACTAATCTGCGAAAATTACCCGGACGTACCGAAATTCAACGGGGTATTCTGTTCAATGATGAACAGGGACTGGTGGTCAAAACCACAGGCAAGCAGGGCTCCGGTGTTTTAAGTTCCATGAGCAAGGGCAATTGCTTTATTTATCTTGACCATGATAGCGGTTCCGTCAGTGAAGGTGATAAGGTTGTTGTACATCCTTTTAATATGTTTTAGTTGAATAAATGTTAGCTACTTAAAATATTATGAAACTTGAATTCATTATTGGAAATATTATTGAGCAAGATGTTGAGGTTATAGTTAATAGCTGGAACCGTAATATTATTCCGTGGTGGTTATTATTACCTCAGGGTGTATCGGGTGCAATAAAAAAATATGGCGGTGTTCAACCATTCAAAGAGGTTGCTAAATATGGTGCAATTCCATTAGGTGAGTCACGAGTAACAGGACCTGGCAAGCTAAATTATAAAGCAATTATTCATGTGGCAGGAATTAATATGTTTTGGATTGCCACAGAGTATTCTGTAAGGCGGTCTGTAATTTCAGCAATGCAAATGGTGAATGAAAAAAAATATAAAAGTGTAGCGTTTCCATTAATTGGTTCTGGGTCGGGAAACAGAGCTAAGGACTGGTCATTAAATATAATGAATACTGCAATAAAATCTATTGAAAGTGATGCTAAAGTGATATTTGTCCAATATGGGTAATGTTGCTAACGAATATGATGATAACGTAATACTTCACGAACTTGAGCCATCAATTTGATTTTTGGATCAGGCCGAAATTTAGATTTACTTTCCATAGTAGTTGCCTTAATATCCTAATAGATGGAATATGGAGCATGAGATCCAATAAGTGGAAATATTTTACATGTTATCTGTACAATATTCAAATAAGTGGAAAATATCATATTCTATATGAGGTAATAGCCAGTAATATTTCCATGTATCACAACTGTTGGCTTGAGTGAAAATTAAAGTTTATCATGTGATTCAATAATCGTAAACTGGAAGTAATGAGTGACACTGATGCGAGCAAAGGAACTCATGTATTTGTATTCCAGATTGATAGTTGGTAGATGATGAGATGAACAAGGTTAATCGTGTGATTAAATGTTTGTTGTCTCCTCCGCTTCGCGGAGGAGACAAAGCTAAGCGGGACACCGCTCAGTTTTATATTAGGTAAAAGTCTTTCATACTATTGATTTCATACCTTTAATAATTGTTTTCTAATTAGAGAAGCGTATCACCTGAAGGCTAAATAATAATTTTCTATGGCTCACAGTTTAATTATAGATTCTCATACAAAGATCAAATTCTTACAACAAGTTTATTCTTGTTGCTGATTTAGACTAATTTTGGGATAATGAAAATTATATTTTTAGTTATTTATTATCAATAATTCCAAATGCTTATTTTTCTAAGAAGATCAATGAACAAATTAAGCTATATTTTAAGATTAGGAGTTTTTACATGAAAAAACTGTTTATATTAGTTGCTATTATTGCTTTGTTTACTACAGGTTGTGACTTTTCTTCATCAGAAAAGAAAGGCAATACTTCTGAGAAAATATCTCTTTACGAAAAAGTTCTAAAAAATAAGGTCATACACGTAGGATATATTACATATCCTCCTAATTTTATAAAAAATCCTGATGGCACATATAGTGGTATTTTTTATGAAACTATGGAGCAGATAGGTGAAAAATTAGGTGTGGAAATTGATTATGCAGAGGAAGTCACTTGGGGTGGAATGATAGAAGCAATTAAAACCAAAAGAATAGATATGGTTGTCACTGGGATATGGCCTACTAGTGAAAGAGGTAAGCATGTTGATTTTGCTAATCCACTATTTTTTAGTGCGGTTAAAGCATATACCCAGAATAACAATAATAAATTTGATGGTAACTTAAAGTCCATTAATAATAAAGATGTGAAAATTTCCACTATTGATGGAGAAATGACATCAATTATTGCGGATTTAGATTTTCCAAATGCAAAAAAAGTTCCTGTTTCTCAAATGCTAGGTGTATCACAAACTTTACTCGATGTAAAAACAGGAAAAACAGATATTTCATTTGTAGAACCAGCAATTGCTTTAGAATTCGATGCTAAAAATCCTAACTCAATAAAAGAGATAAAAAATATAAAACCATTAAGAGTATTCCCAAATGCAATGATGCTACCTAAGGGTGAAGAGGAATTTAAATCCACATTAAATATTGCTATTAATG
>Ga0256844_10000496_pt1 | contig 15272 bp, 11 predicted proteins | sample MusselsmetaG_FD_189100 | JGI IMG/M metagenome (GOLD analysis project Ga0256844, IMG submission 189100) | Mussel associated microbial communities from hydrothermal vent at the East Pacific Rise, Pacific Ocean - Mussels | ecosystem: Host-associated > Mollusca > Shell > Unclassified ... | reverse complement strand
GCTGCGGCCATATCATCAACATGCAGAAATTCACGCATCACCTGACCTGTGCCCCAGACTTCAACAGAGGCTGCATTGTTTTGTCTGGCTTCATGAAAACGCTTGATCATCGCCGGTACCACATGGCTGTTCATACCGTGATAATTATCCCCCGGGCCATAGAGATTGGTGGGCATCAGCGAGCGATAATCCGTATCATACTGACGATTATAGGACTCACATAGTTTAATACCGGCAATTTTGGCCACTGCATAAGGTTCATTGGTGGCTTCAAGTACACCGCTTAATAATGCCGACTCACTCATCGGCTGTTGCGCATGCTTGGGATAGATACAGGAACTGCCCAAAAATAGCAGCTGACTGACACCGGCACAATAGGCTTCATGGATAACATTGGCCTCTATCATCATATTCTGATAAATGAATTCTGCCGGGTATTCATTATTAGCATGAATACCGCCTACTTTAGCGGCCGCCAGAATCACATAATCAGGTTTTTCACTGTGCATAAACTGGCGCACTGCCTGCTGATTACACAAATCCAGCTGCGCATGCGTGCGGGTAATAATATGCCTGGCTCCCAGAGCTTCCAGCTGGCGGATAATAGCTGAGCCCACCATGCCGCGATGGCCGGCCACATAAAAAGTTTTAAGTTGAAAGTCAGACGTCATAAGTTATAAGTCGTTTTAATTATTGTTCAAAGACTTCATTAGTCCACTAATCATTGCTGATACTTCTTTGCTCTGTGAAAACCAGGATAAACCTAAAGTTCCAGGAATATAAGCAAGCTCAATTCCTACATAAAGCTGTGTTTGCAATTTTGCCAGAAATCCTTAGCATAATTTAAAAAATGATGCTTAAGACTTATAAATTACGATTTGCTTAAACACTTCTTTTATTCATGATAATCAAAGGTCTTAAAGCCTTCTTTGCGGCATAGGTCATCACGCTGGGCAATCGACAGATCTTCTCTGACCATTTCGGCAACCATTTCTTCGAGCGTAATTTTAGGCACCCAGCCCAGCTTTTCTTTGGCCTTAGTGGGATCGCCCAATAATGTTTCCACTTCTGTGGGGCGAAAATAGCGCGGATCAACCTGCACCACCACCTGGCCAACCTTTAAATCACTCTTGCCAGCCTCTACGATAATGCCCTGCTCAGCAACGCCTTTGCCTTGCCAGCGCAGGCGAATGCCCAGCTCTTTAGCCGCCGCATTAACAAAATCCCGCACTGAATACTGCACACCGGTGGCAATACAGAAATCTTCCGGCTCATCCTGCTGTAGCATCAACCACTGCATTTCCACATAATCTTTGGCATGCCCCCAGTCACGTTTGGCATCCATATTGCCCAGAAATAAACAATCCTGCAGCCCCAGACTGATACGGGCAATAGCACGGGTAATTTTTCGGGTGACAAAGGTTTCACCACGTACCGGAGATTCATGATTAAATAAAATACCATTACAGGCATACATACCATAGGCTTCACGATAGTTAATCGTAATCCAGTAAGCATATAATTTAGCTGCAGCATAAGGTGAGCGGGGATAAAACGGGGTGCTTTCTTTTTGTGGAATTTCCTGCACCTTGCCAAATAACTCGGATGTCGATGCCTGATAAAAGCGGGTGGTTTTTTCCAGACCAGAAATGCGAATGGCTTCTAGAATACGCAGTGCGCCCAGGCCCACCGTGTCAGCAGTATACTCAGGACTCTCAAAGGACACTGCGACATGACTTTGTGCCCCCAGATTATAAATTTCATCAGGACGCACCTGCTGAATAATACGCACCAGATTCATTGAATCACTTAAATCACCATAATGCAGAATAAAGTGCCGATTAGAGACATGCGGATCTTGATACAGGTGATCGATTCGATCGGTATTGAAAGAAGATGCCCGGCGTTTAATACCATGCACTTCATAGCCTTTTTTCAGTAGAAATTCCGCTAAATAGGCGCCATCCTGCCCGGTAATACCGGTAATTAATGCTTTTTTCATTGTCTGATTTTTGTCATTATTTTAAAGGCCGGATTATATCATATTGTTGTTCATTTCTGTGTTATGAACTCTTTAAAAAGCTTATCTATATTCTGGCAACGTTGTTTATTCAACATTTCTACCCTCACCCCAACCCTCTCCCTGCAAGGGAGAGGGTGAAAAGATAAGTCACCAAAACGTGCGAGAGGAAGGCTGGGAGGGGGGTGAGATAGTATTAATTTTCCCGAACTTCAAGCAACTCAAAGTCCAGATCACCAATATGCTTAAAACGGACATAATTTAAGATTTCTACCCCCTCCCCAACCCTCTCCCTGCAAGGGTGAGGGAGAAAAGATAAGTCACCAAGACGTACGGGATAAATGCCTAACTCCTTCCCCCTCTCAGGGGGAAGGCTGGGATGGGGGTAGGCCGACGTATAATCTCAGTTCTCTCTGACTTCAAGCAATTCAAAATCAAGATCACCTATATGCCTGAAGCGGACATAATAATTACCTGTACCCTCAAGTGTCACCTGAGGGAGAATCAACCAGGTACCATCATAGGTGGCAATATTGGGATAGAGTTCAGGGTTAACAGCAATTTTTTCATAGGACAAGGTTTCAAAAACAGAGGGTTCATGTGACTTTAAATGGATTTTGACCCGGTAGACATCATTACCCACTCGCAACAATGGAATATAAGCATTTTCATTGGCATCGGTATAATTGGTGATCACATCAGGTGTGGCTGAAATAGTATACGGCTTATGCCCGATAACATTACCGGAATTACGATATTGACAGGTATACATTGTGCCTGTCCAGAGGTCTGAACCATCCGGGTTTTTAATCGGACTACAGAGTGTTTTGGCACAGCCTACCCGCAATGAATCATCCCAAACCACCTGTGTATAATGACCGACAATTTCACCATCTATTGAGGCATTGCTACTATAACTATAACTGGTGTATTCTCCGGCCCAGCGATTTACCGCATCGCTAATGGAACCACTGCCTGTGTGTGCATAAAGATTTTCACCGCCGGTATTGGAATGCTGCCAGACACACTTATCACTATGTTCCTGTGCTGAAGCTGCAAGTGAAGCATCCCAGTACATATCAGCAATAAAGGGATTAGGCACCGGTTGTCCGGCAAGATTTCCCTGATTGAGCGCATTGCGCCAGCTATTATGTAAGTTAACAGCTGTCTGCGGATCAACAGAAGCGGCTAAAGCACCTGAGGTGCATAAGAAACCAATGATTAAATAAATATAACGCATAATTATCCTTTTGTTTTGACCTTTTAAAAGCCCCTCAACCCGTCTTCTCCTGTGAAAAGACAGTACAGAGTTGTCCGGCCTGCTATTAGAAGAAGGGTATAATAATAAGAAGTATCTTAGTAGTTATCTGACTAAAGATATAAAAATTGGTTCACAATCTCGGATAAATTGTTCATTTATTAAGCATTTAGTGAAATATATCCCCATAAAATATGCTACAGTAAGCCTATTATTCTTGCTAAGAGAAATATCCAGTGAAACACTTAATAACCAGCCTGACAATATTATTGTCCGTTCTTTTTTCCTTCACAACCTTTGCAGCTGATTTTGTGCCCATTGGTAAAACCTCCAGTTTCACCACACCCGCCATCAACTTTGAACTGCGCAACAATAACCGGAGTTTGCAGAAAAATACCTTTTTATCCAATGAAGACATCAGTCTTGATTTTAGCCTGACTATTGCCCCTGAGGATATCGGCATCGTCAGCGATCTTTATCTGGTGGCAGTGTACAACAATCAGTTTTATATGCATACTCAGTCAGCACAATGGCAGCCCTGGGATGGCCAGATGGCCAGCTTACAGGCCACTGCTCATAAAACACTGGCAGCACAGGAAAACCTTACTGTGCTGAACAAAGAGCAGCTTGCAGCAGGTGAATATCTGGCATACACCGCCTATAAAACCACACGCGGTGACATTAACTATAATGCTGAACCTGCAGCATTTATCGTCTCTGAACAAAGCAGTGCTGCCCTGCACCGGGTAAAACATCCATTATTTTTAACCGCCTATTTAAATAAGGCACAAATTAATAACCGCGGCGGTGATTTAATCACAATGTCTCCAGGCAGTACTTTTTCCGGTGCGCCGACCAGTACATCATCTGCTGTGCCCACCTCTCAAACCAATATACAGGAAGCCGGTGTAGATGAGGGAGACACCATTAAAAACAGCAATGGCATACTCTATGCCTTGCAAAAATGCTCCTCGGACAGCACACAAAGCTCAGCCTTATGTTTAAACAGTTATCAGATGCAGGCCTCGCCGGCGATGACGACCCGCCTGACTCAGCAGGAAATCAGCACTAATTCGTATAATACCGGCCAGCTTTATCTAAACGACACCCGTCCTGCAGAGCAGCTGGTCTGGGTTGAAAGCAGTATGCAACAGAATCATATCTGGAGTTTCTGGTTTGATCCCCAATACTGGCTGGACAATACCACCCGCCTGCACTTTTTTGATATTTCCCAGCCCGGGCAAATAGTCACCGGAGAGACTGTATCTCTGGATGGTGCATTAGTTGCCAGTCGTCGCATCGCTGATCAGCTGTATCTCATTACCCGGAAAAACTATAGTCCGCAAATACTCCCCGCCAGCCAGTCACCCTTGCCGGATATCAATTTTGCAGCAGACAATAAGCAAACACTGGTGGCGGCCACCGACTGCTATGTACCTGCTTCGCGCAGTGACCAGAGTTATGACGGTACTATTGTCACCATTACCCGTTTATCCATGACAGATCCCACTGATTTTTCCTCTCAGTGTATTATCGGTAATATTGAAACAGCCTATGTCTCCACCAAAGCCATTTATCTGGCCAGCAGCCGCTACCCCTACAATATCCTTAACGGTATTGCACGCTATGATCAAACGCCGGACTATAACACCGAGATCCACAAGTTTAGCCTGGCAGATAAGAAAATTACTTACTCAGCCTCCGGCAGTATTCCCGGACATCTGGGCTGGTCAATGGATAAGAAACCGTTTCGTATGGGCGAAAGTAACGACATATTAAAAGTGGCTACCTCATTAGGTGAAAGCTGGACAATGACCTCAAGAACCCGTGTCAGTGTATTAAAAGAAGATACCAGTAAACATCTGCTGCAGGAAATCAGTTATATCGATAACCTGGGCAAAGCCGGAGAAAAACTCTATGCAGCCCGCTTTATCGGTAATCGCGGCTATCTGGTGACTTTTCGGGTGACAGATCCACTCTATATGCTGGATTTTAGCGAGCCTGAAAATCCACAGGTATTAGGCGAGCTGAATATTAACGGCTATTCTGATTATTTACATCCCATTGGCGATAATTATTTGCTGGGTATCGGTAAAGACGCCATAGCAGATGAAAACACTGATCGAGGCGCCTGGTATCAGGGCATTAAATTATCCTTATTTGATGTATCCAGTGCCGAGAACCTACATGAAGTACAATCTATTATTATTGGCAAGCGCGGCAGTTCATCTGAAGTTTTATATGATCATCATGCACTGGCCTGGCTGCCTTCAACCAATGCTGATAATTTTCGCCTGGCCATTCCTGTATCAGAGCATACAATAGAAAATGAAAATTATGACTATAGCAGGCCTTCCGCATCCTACCAATGGACACAAAGCGGTGCCTATGTCTTTGATATTAATATAGGACCAGGCCCGTCATTACAGCTGGCAGAACAGTTAATTACAGAAAGCCGCGCCAATGGCGATCAACAAAGTTACAGCGCAAATGAACGGCTTGTTTTACAGGGCGATGCCCTGCATTTTATACATAATGCAGAAGTGCATTCTACAAATTTGCAGTAATGCCACTGATGACTATGCCATTTTCTGTCAGTTATTTTGCAGTTTTTGATGCTCTTAATTTGACTTTAAATGACTTTTGGACAGTTTCACTATCAATATGAACAATTAATATCTGAGCCGTTTTCTTAAGCCTCGAAGTCGGCGCCCAATTCGCTGTGCCATAGTAATTTTTTGTTTCGGCAATATTGCATTTTTAACACTGTCACCCTGTTGTTCAGAGCATGGATTAACATCTACTTTGTGCCGTTTTAACAATTGCGGATTGGCAGCATATTTATGATGACGCTGAATAGCATGTATCAAATAAGATTCTATCTTTGTGGTTGTCACGGGTTTTGGAATGTATTTAAATATTTGCCCACTATTGATCAATGAGACAATGGAAGAGAAATCCATTAATTCTGTCTGGACAATCGTTAATACCAAGGGGTGCTCAACTTTTAAAATATTGATAAATTCAATAATATTTTCTTTTCCACAACTTATATCTGCAATCACTACACCAATTCTCTCGTGCTCCAATATTGCCAACGCCTGTTCGATGGAATAAGCACTGAAAAGTTTCTGCTCACGAAAAGTCTGAGACTCTTGCAAAATATTTTGCATATTATCATCCTGATCCAGAATCAGTATCCCCGTTCTGGGCAAGCCAAAGTCCGGCTGTTCTACATTTTTCTGCGCAAAATTCTTAACATCTAACGGTGTCTCATCAGCCCATAAATCTGCAGAGATGGATGCAGCATTATTGACCAGCATTTTGATATGACCATTTGACCATGGTTTATTGATAAAACGATAAATCTCACCTTCATTAATGGAGCCAATCACTGCGGCCAAATCAGAATACCCTGTCAGTAATATCCTCATGGTATTTGGTGAAATTTCAGTTGACTGCCTCAATAAATCAACACCCGTCATTTTGGGCATGCGTTGATCGCTGATGATCACATGGGCCTTCTGCTTTTCCAGCAACTCAATGGCTTCATTTCCATCGGTAGTCGTTAACACATTAAAGTCTTTTTTGAGCAGCATTTTCAAACTGTTTAAAATTCGCGGCTCATCATCAACACAGATTATTGTTTTTTTAGCATTTGTAGTCATTATTACTTCTCGGACACTGGCAATACAACAAGAAATTCAGCACCCTGGCCTTCTGTTGATTTAACTTCCAGCCTGCCGCCATGATCTTCAATAATCTTATATGAAATAGACAGCCCCAGGCCAGTACCTTCACCCACTTCTTTGGTGGTAAAAAATGGGTCGAAGATAAGAGCCATATCTTTTTTACTGATTCCTTTCCCTTCATCAATCACTTTTGCATAGACATTATTTCCATCAAACCCTGTCTCCAGAGTAATGATCCCCGAACCATTCATCGCCTGAGCAGCATTAGTAATCAAGTTTAGAAATACCTGATTAATTTGAGAGGCTGCACATTCAACTTCAGGAATATCAGAATAATGTTTAACCACTTCAATCTGATCAGTCAAAACATTCTGAGCTATGTTTAATGTACTATCGAGTCCCTCATTCAGATTGAAGTCTATGGCTGCCTTTCCATCCATACGGCTGAAATCCTTAAGACCTTGCACCAGTTCAGAAATTTGATTCAGGCCATAATCACTGTCCTTGATCAAATTTAATGAATCATCTAGAACTTCTTCTTCATTTAGTTTATGAAGCATTTTAAAAAAGCTGTCCATACCCTTTCTCAACTCAGCAGGTGCTGATTGTTTATCATTCAATAACTGATGCAAAAGACTGCACTTATTACTTAACCCTTTAAGTTCACTGAGTTGCTCTCCTACAAATTCGACATTACTTTTTACATAGCCTAGAGGTGTATTCATTTCATGAGCAATCCCCGCAACCATTTGTCCTAGAGAGGCCATTTTAGAAGACTGAACAAGCTGCGCCTGCGCCAGTTGATTTCTCTTATATTCACGAATCAGGAGCATCAACATCAACAACAGCATAATGGTAAAAACAACCAGTATGGTAATATTTTCAACCCATATTTGCTGATACCTGTCATTAAACAAATTCTTTGAGGGTAAATCAATCAATCGCCATAATGTACCATCTACATTCTTGCTATATCCAATACGTGAGATGTCCTCAGCAGACAAAACAGAGGCACGTAATAACTGATTACTCCCTCCGGAGCTTGCAATTTCAATTTTATTCAACGCATCCTGTTTAAGCAGAAAGAGTTCGTGTTCAGGTAATTCACTATCCCCCAGCAGGCGGGCAATTTCTTCCAGTTTAAAACTGACAAACAACACCTTTCCATCACCCCAGGAATTAATCACATCAAAATGGTAACCTTTACCGCTGGGATGCACATAAACGTGAGGTTTATGTGCATCCTTAACAAAACCTTTAATATCGGTGCGGCACATATTGCCGACAAAGCCCTGCTCATCATCCAGCAAAACATCTCCATGCTCATCAGCCACGGTAACAGCATGATAGTTTGGGAAATATTTTCCAACCAATTCATTTAACGCGGCAATGGCATCGAGATCGTCGGGGTGATCGATAATTTGCTGTAATACGCTTTCATTTTGTTCGGCAAATAACCCCACCAGGCGACGCAATTCCTTAACCGACAATGATATTTCATTTGCTGCAGAGGTAACGGAGGATTGCATCAAACTGTGCTGATTGCTCGCAAAATCAGATTCACGGATCTGTATATTATAAAATAACAACCCCGCAACCATCAAAAGAACAATAATGACAAAACCATAATAATATGTAACCTGTTTTGCTGCTTTTAAACCCATATTTTTACCACACCTTGATTTATTATTTTTCCACAAAGACCCTATTGATAATAAAAGCTATTCTTATCATCAATACAGCTTCGTATTTTTGATTCAATAAACGACCTGTTATTAATCTACTACCTGCACACAGTATAACAATATTAGGATATTTCCAGATAATTTTTTGTAGTTCATGCTGATAAATACTCGAATATATCAGTTCTAACACGTTAAATCTGAATCCGTGGTTTAGTTTAAAAATTTTACACCCGTATAGTAATATAGCGAGGTAGAATACTCAGTGTAAAACACTTGAAATTTTGCAAACCAGCAGAATCTTATAAAATGGGCTGTCGAACTTTGCACTCAAACTTGTTGTGCATGCAAAAGTCTTACAAAATCAGACCAGCATTTTATATTTTCTCACCTGCCGGCTAAAATCATTCCCAGAAGTATGCAGCACCCTGAATAGGATAGGCCACTCCGGTTGGAAGATTCACACCCATAGCAATTACTTGCTGAGTAAGATCCAGCGTATCGACCTCAAACGAGTCAAGATCAATGCGAAAAAACTGGCCCGTGCAACTAGCAACACCATACACATATTTCTCACTTGGGCTCAGACCCGTCGTATGACCAATCGTCTTCAAACCACTCAAATTACAGCTATCTGATACTTCAATATTTGCCACAACGGTTAAATCATAAGTATCAATCACAGTCATAAACGTGTCATTATGATTGGTTACCAATGCAAGGTCGCGTCCAGCCACAAACCGGGTATGGCCACTGCCTGTCCCCGTTGGGAGTACTGCCACTATATACATGCTCATAGAATCAATTACGAACATATGACCTTCTCTTGATCCCATAAAAATATAACCACCATCGGGCGAAATATCAGCATGATGTCCACCCATATCAGCAGGGTCACAATCACTGCAATCCAGCCAGACGATTCCGGTGATAATAATTTTATTGTGTTTTATCTTAAAACGCATCAAGCCGGGAGTAACACCCTGAGAAGGATTCCCTTCCAGCGCCATAAAATAGGTATTTCGTGCTTTTCGACCATAAACACTTGCTGGAGCACGTAATAGGTGGTGGGCCGTGGTTGGCAATTCTATACTATCGAGTAAGGTGCCATTTTTATGATACAATTCCAGTTTTTTTGCAGGGCGATTCAGTTGAAAAAAACGGTTGGCCTTATGCCAGAAAGGATGGCCCGTCGCATTGCTTCCACCAAAATCTGTATTTACCTGAGGATCCCAGACTTCACCCTGACCCACCACTCTTTTTACTTTATCCCGGTTAACCTTGATCACTGAACTATAAGCCGCATCTGCACCTGAAACTAGCGCCAGGCCCCTGCGTGAATTATAACTGGTTGATCGAGGTTTATGCGTTAAAGCAATAGCTCCCATAGGAAGATCCAGATCAAAGTTATCAATCACACCAATTGAATAGCTGTTACGCGTACTGACATAGGTTTTCTGATCATTTGCCCGATCTATAGGATAAGGTTTGCTGCCTACATCAGCCTGAATCACCTTTTCCAGCTGCATTTCATCCACATCAATAACATACACCAGATCATTCGTTGCATCTGCATAATAGGCAGTGCCATTTTCCTGGATCTCATCCGGCTCATCCGCAAATGAAGCATTCATTATGAGCAGAGACCCCATAATAGCAGCATTAGCAACTAATTTAAATTTTTTCATAGATTCCTCCTGTTGGAATTATTTTTTAGAGCATGATTACAATATCCTTCATACAGGCAGCTAAATTACTAACCCAAAAGATAAAAATAAAATAGGATGAGATAAAATATTATCTTATATCCCAAGTAGCTCACAGATTACATTAGCGGCATCATCTTCCTATTATTGATAGGTAAGTATAGTAATAATCAATCATCTATCAACTGAACCCCTTTAAATAATATATTATAGCAATGCAAAATTATTTAAACGGAGAGTAAAATCAAAACAAGGTTTGACCTATAAAATAATGATTTTAATAAAAATAACTTATTATTAACAGCTGAATCCGGATACATTACAGCATGGCGTAAAAATAAGAAATTTCCTACAAAAAATAAATTAAACACCTTCTTCTATCTGCTGCTGAGGAGAGATATTTATAGTTTATCTTAGTTCAGGCACCAAAAATCCAGGTGAGGAGGGTTAACAACAGGCCTTTTTATTCTTTGACGAAATGGCCTATAATAAGCTTAAGTATTTGCCTTATTTTAACCTACAGGAGTATAAGTTGATGAAGACTTTTAGAAACAGGATGTTATTACTATTGTTATTTATTTTACCACTGCCCGTCTATGCTGCTGAATATATTGCTGTTGACCGGGTCATTGGCTTTTATAAATCCGCTGTACATTTTAGCTTAAGCAATAGCGAAAGTTCAGAACAAAAAACTGATTTTTCTACCCAGGAAGCCATTAAGCTTGATTTTATTATCGATGTGGCGCCAGAAGACGTTGGTTTGGATAATGATGTTTACCTGGTTGCAGTTTATAATGGCGAGCTTTATATGCATAGCCAATCAGTATGGCAAACATGGGATGGCCAGGCAGAGAGTTTGCAGCCTACCTTCCATAAGACTCTGGTGCACCAGGAAATAATACAGGTGCTTGATAGCGAACAACTTCCTGTAGGCGAATATCAGGTTTACGCAGCTTATAATAATCACCGTGGGGATATTTACTATAATGGTGAAGCAGCAGCATTTAGAGTGACAGAATCAGTCGCGGCGAATTAAAAGCCGTCAAAGTCAAAAGCACCCCCTCCTAACCTCCCCCTGTAAAAAACCAGGGGGAGGGATTTAGCGCAAAAGCTCCGCCAATCACAAATTCGAAAAAAGGGACTTAGTACAAAAGCTCCTTCCCCCTCTCAGGGGGAAGGTTGGGATGGGGGTCGCCTATAGATGGCCAAGCATTTCTTTCAGATCAGCCTTCCAGTGCGCTGCTGTAATTGCAAAATTTTGCTGCAATTTAGTGCCATCAAGTTTGGAATTTGCCGGACGCTTTACCGGTGTCGGGAACTCTGATGAGGGAATAGGATTTAGCTTTATTTCTTTATCTAATATCCCCAGCTCCTGTGCCTGCTGAAAGATTTCCTGAGCAAACTGAAACCAGCTTACTCCCGGATCACTTTGAAAATTATACAGACCCCAGGGGCAATTCGGCTGATTAAATTGCTTACTGGCAATAATATTTAATAAACAACGAGCAATTGATTGTGCTGACGTAGGCGCACCAAACTGATCATCAACGATACTGAGTTCATCTCGCTGCTGTGCCAGTCTGAGCATAGTTTTAACAAAGTTATTACCTTGCAGGCCAAATACCCAGCTCACTCTGATAATAATATGCTTCTTCCAGATAGCGATAATCTGCTCATCTCCTGCCAGTTTTGAAGCACCGTAAACACTATTTGCCCGTGGCGTATCAGTTTCTATATAGGCTGTTGGTTTTTCACCATCATAGACATAATCAGTAGAAATATGCAGTAGTGGAATATCATGAGACTGACACACTCTGGCCAGATTTTCACTGCCTGTTGCATTCACAGCATAAGCAAGTGCCTGCTCTGTTTCTGCTTTATCAACAGCAGTATAAGCTGCAGCATTGATAATAATATCCGGCTGAATTTTTTCAGCCGTCACTGTGACTTGTGCTAAGTCAGTAATATCCAGCTCTTTAGAGCCATAGCCATAAAGCTCATGACCGCAAAGCTTTCCCTGAATAAGCAGTTCAGAACCGACTTGTCCTGCAGCACCGGTAATTAAAATTTTCATATTATGAATAAAGTACCTGCTGATAATCAAATAGGTCAGTGGTGTTGGCAAATAACGGCTGACTCTTGTCTTTTTCTGATAGCTGCAGCAGCTCCGGCTCCAGAATCCAGTCAATAGACAGCTGTGGATCATCAAAGCGAATACCGCGATCGCAATCAGGAGAATAATAATTATCCACCTTATAGGCAAAAACTGCGCTCTCTGATAACACTACAAAACCATGAGCAAAGCCACGGGGAATAAACAACTGGTGTTTATTTTCTGCCGATAATTCAACGCTGACATGCTGACCAAAAGTGGGAGAGCCACGGCGAATATCGACCGCAACGTCAAGTACTTTACCTTCAATAACGCGCACCAGTTTACTCTGTGCATGTGGTGGTAGCTGGTAGTGTAAGCCTCTTAACACGCCCTGACTGGAACGGGATTCATTATCCTGAGTAAAGGTTGTTCTTACTCCGCTATGCTGTAGAAACAAATCATGACGAAAGGTTTCACAAAAGTAACCTCGCTCATCACCAAAGACTTTAGGCTCAATCAAGATAACATCAGGTATTGCAGTTTTTATAAATTTCATAGGCTTAAATAAGATCTTCCTGTGCTCGTCGTAACAGATATTGACCGTATTGATTTTTTTTCAGTGGCTGCGCCAGGTCAATTAATTGTTCTTTACTGATATAGCCCATCTCATAGGCAATTTCTTCCAGGCAGGCGACTTTTAAGCCCTGACGGTTTTCAATAGTCTGAATATAGTTCGATGCTTCCATCAAACTTTCATGTGTTCCTGTGTCCAGCCAGGCAAAACCTCTGCCCATTAGCTCTACTTTAAGATTCTGCTGTTCCAGATAGGCCTGATTAACAGAGGTAATTTCTAATTCTCCTCGATGCGAAGGCTTAACCTGCCTGGCAATTTCAATCACACTATTAGGATAAAAATACAGGCCGACAACGGCATGATTACTTTTCGGCTGCGCTGGTTTTTCTTCAATACTCAGCACATTGCCCTTGCTATCAAATTCAGCCACACCATAACGTTCCGGATCTCGGACATAATAACCAAAAACAGTGGCCTTGCCCTGTCTGGTGACATTTTCCACAGAATGCTTGAGCATTTTTTTAAAGCCGTGACCATAAAAAATGTTATCCCCTAATACCAGACAGACATCATCATCAGCAATAAAATCCTCACCAATCAAAAAGGCCTGCGCCAGACCATCCGGAGATGGCTGTACTTTATAGGAAAAGCGCATACCAATATCAAGCCCGTCACCCAGTAAGGCTTCAAACTGAGGCAAGTCATGTGGTGTAGAAATAATTAACACTTCGGTAATGCCCGCCAACATCAATACAGACAACGGATAATAGATCATTGGTTTATCATAAATAGGGGTCAGTTGTTTACTAACACCCTTAGTTATTGGATACAGACGTGTACCTGAACCACCGGCTAAAATAATACCCTTCATGACTTATCTCCGGTGTCAGTACCCAGACGTTCACGCTGATAACTGCCATCCTGCACATGCTGACACCATTCACTATTTTCAAGATACCATTTAATGGTTTTTTCGATGCCGGATTCAAATGTTTCTTCTGGAAGCCAGCCTAAATCATTGTCAATTTTGTCAGCATCAATTGCATAGCGCATGTCATGACCGGGGCGATCAGCAACATAGGTGATTAATTGTTCATGGGGAATATAGGCAGAATCAGGTACTAACTTATCCAATAGTGCACAAATTGTTTTCACCACTTCTAAATTAGTTTTCTCATTATGACCACCAATATTATAAGTTTGTGCATCTTTACCCGTTGCCAGAACCAGACGCAATGCCCGTGCATGATCATCAACATGCAGCCAGTCTCTGATTTGCTGACCATTACCATAAATAGGCAGGGGCTTGCCTTCCAGAGCATTGAGCGTCACCAGAGGAATCAGTTTTTCCGGAAACTGGTGACTGCCATAATTATTAGAACAATTAGTGATCACTATTGGAAAGCCATAAGTACGATGCCATGCTCTGACTAAATGGTCGGAAGATGCTTTACTGGCAGAATAAGGTGAACTGGGATCATAGGCAGTTTCTTCGGTAAAAAAACCTGTGTCATCCAGATCGCCGTACACTTCATCTGTAGAGACATGATGGAAACGGAAATGGGCTTTTCTATCATCATCCAGTTGATTCCAGTAGGCTCGGGCAACTTCAAGTAAAGTACAGGTACCCACAATATTTGTTTGAATAAAATCTGCTGGCCCGTCAATAGAGCGATCCACATGGGACTCAGCAGCAAGATGCATAATGGCATCGGGTTGATATTGTTTAAAAATCCTATCCATTGCTTCTTTATCACAAATATTAGCATGCTCAAAATGATAGCGAGTATTATCCTTAACCTCAGTCAGCGATTCAAGATTCCCGGCATAAGTAAGTGCATCCACATTAATAATGGTATTTTCAGTTTCTTTAATATACTGACGTATCACAGCTGAGCCGATAAATCCTGCACCACCGGTAATAATTATATTCACTTTTCTTCCATATTAATGAGTTAAAATTTTGCGCCTATTATAGAGCAAATCCGGATAAAGTAGAAGTCAGCAATTGTATCCTTAAGCACTATCTACTTCTTACAGACACAGGGTCGGAGTCACATGGAAAAAGCCATTTGACTCCGACCCTGTGGGTGCAGTTATAATGAATACACCACCGGCTAAAAGTGTGGGGTTTTAGCTCCCCCCTATTTGTGACTCTAAAAATAATTTGTTCCTTATCCTCGTTAGAGAAAAGGGCTTTTTCATCACCTACGAATACAATATGCAAAAAAAAAAACACCTCCAC
>Ga0256844_10000495_pt1 | contig 15284 bp, 19 predicted proteins | sample MusselsmetaG_FD_189100 | JGI IMG/M metagenome (GOLD analysis project Ga0256844, IMG submission 189100) | Mussel associated microbial communities from hydrothermal vent at the East Pacific Rise, Pacific Ocean - Mussels | ecosystem: Host-associated > Mollusca > Shell > Unclassified ... | reverse complement strand
CTCACAAAAATCTCTGAAATCCAAAATGTTGTCAAGGAGAATAAAAACTTTCTTCAGATTATCGCTGTTCTCAGTGCTTACACTCAAAAAGAGTTAGGTTTTATGTGCGAAAGTTGAGTTATTAATTTAATCTTAAATTTTGAATATCATTTAAAGTTAACTGGCTTTTGATTTTTGTTAAATGTGGGGCATCATTTCCTAGTGCTACAGAACTTACAGTATTATTTCTAAGAGCTATACAAGTTGCAATCCTTACACCTTGAGAATGTTTGCCTACTGTCTTTAATTTTGGTCTTCCATCGTTATCTATCCATCTGATTAAATAAACTTTATCAACCTCTTTTTCTTCTTCATTTACAACTGGCTTGTAAAAGACTCCTTGCGACCTTGTAGCAATTCTTTTATTTAAAGTTTTTAACTGTATCATTTCACTTCCTAATATATAAAATTTGAATTTTTCAAGTCCGTTTTAGTCCGATGAGAGTCCGACGAATATGAGAAAATTTGACAAAGTCCGACGATAATCGGACTTTTATTGTATTACACAAAAACACTATAAAGCCCTTGGTTACGAGATTAGACAAGGTTTGAGGAGATTAGAATGAGCATATACCGAGAGTACGACATACGTGGAATATATGAAAAAGAGTTAAATGAGCAGAGCGTTGTTCGTATTGGATATGCACTTGCATCTAAAATAGATGGTGAGTATGTAGCGGTTGGTTATGATGCAAGAAGTCACTCACCTATACTTTTTGAATATCTTGTTCGTGGTCTAAACGCAGGTGGCAAAAAAGTTCTTGATATGGGAATGGTTCCAACTCCTGTAAACTACTTTGCAAATTATCAAGATTGGGATGGTGTTAGAACCTCAGCTTCGGTAATGATTACGGGCTCACACAACCCAAGTGAGTATAACGGCTTTAAAATTACAGTAGACCAATCTCCATTTTTCAGTGAAGATATCTACGCTTTAGGACGTGAATGTGAAACGATGGAATTTCCACCAACTGTGCCAAGAGATGTTACAAAGATAGATGCTGTAAACCGATATATAAACTTTATAGTGGCAGTATTTGACCATCTAAAAGGGATGGATACTAAAATAGTTTACGACTGTGGAAATGGTGTTGCAGGTGTTGTAACTGAAGAGATTTTTTCCCGCTTAAACCTTAAAACAAAAGGCCTCTATGTTGAACCAGATGGAACTTTTCCAAACCATCATCCAGACCCTTCAGAAGAACATAACCTCCAAGATATTAAAAAGCTTTTAGCAACTGATGGTGACATTGCATTTGCTTACGATGGTGACGCTGATAGAATTGCAGTTCTTACTCATAAGAACAATATAAAGGGCGATATGATGGCTCTTTTATATGCAATGAAGATGGATAAGCCTACAGTTATCGGTGAAGTGAAATGTTCCCAAGTTATGTATGATGAGTTAGAGCGTCGTGGATGTACTGCTATTATGTATAAAACTGGTCACTCAAACTTAAAAGTAAAGATGAAAGAGACAGAAGCAGACCTTGCTTGTGAAGTAAGTGGACATATCTTTTTCAAAAATCGTTATTTCGGTTACGATGATGCAATTTATGCAACTCTTAGAATGTTGGAGCTAATCAACGATGGTATTGATTTAGATGCAGAGTTAGCAAAACTACCAAAAGTTTTCTCAACTGAAGAGATTAAGGTGAAAACTACTGAAGAAGAGAAGTTTAAAATTATTGACAGAGTAAAAGAGTTACTTAAAAATCCTCCAGCTACCTTTCCTGCTATAAAAAATATCATAGATGTGGATGGTGTTCGTATAAACTTTGAAAATGGTTGGGGACTTGTGCGTGCAAGTAACACAACTCCTGTTCTCGTTACTCGCTTTGAATCAACTTCACAGAGTGAAGCTAAACGCTATGAAAAAGCTATAAACGATTTAATAGTGGAAGCTAAAGAGAGTTTATAACTCTTTTTTAGCTCCATTCAAAAACTCAATTAAGAAAGATTTTAAACCATATTTTGCTATAATTACATCAAATTAATTATCTCTACTTTAAGGTAAACAGATGAAAACTCATACTCTTTTAATGCCACTTGACATGCACCTACATCTTCGTGATGCAGTGATGCTTGAAAACGTTGCTCCACTTACCGCATACTCTTACAGTGGTGCTATTGTTATGCCAAACCTTGTTCCTCCTGTTGCAACTCTTGAGGATGTAAAAGCTTATAAAGAGAGAATTATGGCCGCAGTTCCAAATGACTATTTTGAACCATATATGACTCTCTTTTACAAGAACTACGACAAAGCTTTTTTAGAGAGTGTAGCAGACCATATCACAGCAATAAAACTTTATCCTGCAGGAATAACTACTAACTCTGAGGGTGGCGTTTCATCTTTTAACATCCAAGAGATGAGAACTACCCTTCAAGCAATGAGTGACTTGGAAATTCCTCTTTGTGTTCATGGTGAGACTGATGGTTTCGTTATGGATAGAGAGGCTGAGTTTATGAGTATTTATGAGCTCTTAGCTAAGAACTTTCCAAATCTAAAAATCATTATGGAGCATATTACAACTAAAGCTGCCGTTGATATGTTAGATAAGTATGAAAACCTTTATGCAACTATCACTGTTCACCACCTAATTTTAACTTTAGATGATGTTGTTGGTGGAATGATGATGCCGCACCTCTTTTGTAAGCCCATTGCAAAACGTCCTGAAGATTTAGATGCTCTTTTAACAGTTGCACTGGAAGCTCATCCAAAAGTAATGTTTGGTTCAGACTCAGCTCCACACCCTCAACATGCAAAAGAGTCATGTGGTTGTGCTGCAGGTGTATTTACTGCACCTATTTCACTTCAACTTCTATGTGAAATATTTGAACAGTATGACAAACTAGATAATTTACAAGCATTTGTTAGTGACAATGCACAAAATATTTATGGAATATGTCCAGAGTTCAAAGAGATAACACTAGAAAAAAGACCTTTTGTGGTACCTCAAAACTACTCTAGTGTTGTACCGATGTATGCTGGTGAAACGATTTCATGGGCAATTGAGAGCGTTGATTAAAATCCTTTTACTTGAAGATGATTTCCTCTTTGGAGAGACTCTAACAGATTTACTTGAAGATGAAGGCTATGATGTCACGTACTCTCCAAACGGACAAAATGCACTAGATGCTACTTTTAAGAATAGATTTGATGCTTACTTACTTGATATAAATGTTCCTCTTATAGATGGTGTCTCACTTCTAAAAGAGCTTAGAGATGCAGATGATAATACTCCGGCTATTTTTCTTACTTCACATAAAGATAAAGAGATGTTAGAACGTGGTTTTTTAAGTGGTTGTGATGACTACTTAACAAAACCTTTTGATAATGATGAACTACTACTACGTTTAAAAGCACTCCTAAAACGCAGTGTTAAAGATGAAGTCCAATGTGTTAACTTACTCTGCCATGATGTAACGCACAAAAGAATTCTATACGATAAAGTAGAACTAGAACTTTCAAAAAAAGAGTATGAATTACTCCTGCTTCTTATGCAACATGCACCTTCTGCAGTACCTAAAGAGATGATTTTAGATGGCTTGTGGAGTAGTTTTGATGGTGGAAGCGATGGGGCTATTAGAGTTTATATCAACCGTATTAAACATCTTCTTCCTCACGTAACAATTCAGAATATTCGAGGTATAGGTTACAAACTTGTTCCGTAATCTACGTATAAATATTTTTGTATACTATTTTGCAACAGTTGCTACATTTTTAGGTGTACTACACTTTTTACTAACTGTTTTACAGATTGAAAATATTTATCTCATTGCTATTGTAATGCTATGCTTTGTTGCTCTATCTGGTGTATTTATTTCAAAGTTAGCTATTGACCCTCTCTCAGAATATGTTAAAAATCTTCAAAACCTCTCCAAAGAGACTCTTCATGAGTTAAACCTACCAATAAGTACCATTATGTCCAACTCTCAAATGCTAAGTAAAAGTTTTGATGATAATAAGACACAAAAGAGGTTGAAGAGAATCGATGCTGCCTGTGAGATGTTGAAGCAGAGATATAATGAACTTGAGTATATGATTAAGATGCAGAGTAAACAGGATGTAAAAGAGAGTTTTTTGTTAAATGAACTTATCGAGCAACGTATTGTATTTTTAACCAATATCTATCCTCACGTAGAGTTCAAATTTGAGCTAAAAGAGACAGAGATTGTCAATGATAAGACCGGTCTCTCAAAAGTCATTGACAATATTATCGATAATGGGGTAAAATACTCACAAAATTCGAATGTTATAGATATAAGACTCAATGCCCAAACTCTTGAGATTCAAGATTATGGTTTAGGGATGGATGAAGTAGAACTTTTACAAATTTTTGATAACTACTACCAAGCAAATGATAATATGCAGGGTTTTGGTATAGGGCTTAGTATGGTCAAGCGATTTTGTGACACGAATAACATAGACCTAAGTTTTAAATCATCACCAAACAATGGAACAACAGTACTACTAAAATTTAAATAATATTAAGGAAATATCAATGCAAACAGATAGTGTTTTAGCATATGCAGAACAGGCGTTAGACTATGGAGTAATGGGAATACTTGTTTTAATGAGCATTGTTACTCTTTGGCTATTTATAGAAAGAATGATGTTTTACAAGAGTGTTAGAATTGAAGACTATGACCATAGAGATAATTTAGAATTGGATTTAACAGACAATATCGGAGTTATCAGTGCTATTGGTTCAAATGCTCCTTATGTTGGACTACTTGGAACTGTTGTTGGTATTATGATTACATTTTACACTATGGGAGATGTTGGAGCCGTTGATGCAAAAAAAATCATGGTTGGACTTGCACTTGCACTAAAAGCAACTGCTATGGGTCTTGTTGTTGCAATGCCTGCAATTGTAGCGTATACAATCACACTTCGTAAAGTTGAGAGAATCCTTACAAAGTATGATGTTACACAAGATATGAAAGAGAAATAAACCTCATGGCAAGATGTAAAAAAGCAAAAAAAAGATTTGATGAGATAAATGTAATCCCATTTATCGATATCATGCTTGTTCTTTTAGTTATGGTTTTAACAACAGCTACATTTATAAAACAGGGAGTTATTCCTGTTGAACTTCCAGAAGCAAAATCATCTAAAAAAGAGGATGTAAAAAAAGAGGTAACTGTTTATGTAAACGCCAAAGGTGAATTATTTTTTGAAAAAGAAAAAGTTGATGCTAAAACTTTAGAACAAAGACTCTCTTCTATTGCAAAAGATCAAACTGTAGTACTTAGAAGCGACAAAGAGTCGCGTTTTCAAGATTTTGTTACTGTTATGGATATCTTAAAAAGATTAAAACACGAGCAACTTTATATAGTTACAAAAGAGTAGTTAATACCTACTCTCCATCAACTTAAACCTTGAAGCATTTACTTCTACTATATTCTTTCTAAAATTTTCGGCTTCATCTACTTTAGAACTATTCGTATCAAAAACTTTTTTCTCAACCTCTTGGATATCATTAAAAAGAGTACTCGCGATAAAAAATAGTACCATGATGACTACTACACTAGCATAAGCAAGAATATAATTTTTTATATGACCTGATTCAAAAGGGTTTTCCATTTAAGCTCTCTATTATTTTTTAAGAGAATTATATACAAATAATGCTAAGATTATTAAAACTATTTAAGGAAACTACATGCAAACAACAACTTTCAAAGGTACTACTGTAAATTTAGCTGGTAATGCACTCAATGTTGGAGATAAAGCACCATCGGTAATCGCAACTGGAACTGATTTGAGTGACGTAGAGATTGGTGGAGCAAAAGATAGAATTCAACTTATCATTACTGTGCCATCACTTGATACTGACACTTGTGCGGCAGAGACAAGAAGATTTAATGTTGAAGTAAATAACTTAGATATATGTGAGACTACAGTTGTATCTATGGACCTACCTTTTGCAGCTGATAGATTTTGTACTACAGAGGGGATTGAAAATCTCACTGTAGCATCTGATTATATAGACAAAGAAGTTAGTAAAGCTTTTGGTATTTTAATGGATGATAATAAACTAAAAGGTTTAAGTGCTAGAGCTGTATTTGTCATAGATAGAAGTGGTGAGATTGTTTATAAAGAGATTGTTCCTGAAGTAACAGATGAGCCAAACTATGAAGCAGCTCTTGAAGCTATTAAAGAAGCTAGATAATCTCTAGCTCCTTTATTTAAACACTATGAAGTTGTTTAATCTTTTTATTTTCTAAACTAACTTTTTCTATCTTTTTCAGAGTTGATTTATCCAAGTTACTATTTATCTTTTGAACCATTCCAATGATTGTCTCATATGAACTTAAATCTACCTCTTGTGAGTAGAGTGCTGAAGAAGCTATATATTCAATTATTCTGTCATACTCTAACATACTTAGATTACTCAAAATATTTTGTATCATTAAATCATTTTCAAAATCTTCACCAATTAAAAAATTAGAAACTTTTTTTTGCGCTATCTCTTTGTCTAAGCCTCTTTTATAAAGATGTTGACTCACGACTGTAGAGAATGTACCCAGTCTATTTTTATTTGAATTTATTTGATTAATTTGAGATGGTAACACTGATGCAAAAATGATATTACTGATAAAAACTGTTGATATTAATATTCTTTTATTCATATACTTTTCCTTAATGTTTATACATTATTTTAGTGAAGCAAAGCAAATGAAATATAAATGATAATTTTAAATTTTTAAAGGAGGTTTTGAGGCTTTATCTTAAGTTAGACTATCCCTGCCGTGTCCTCATCGGTCACTTTGTGACAACGACTGCGGTTCCGACGCTAAAAACGAGAAGAAATTCTCGTTTTCTTTACGTGTCTCACATTCCCATACCAGGCATGCCCATTTGAGGAGGCATTCCTCCACCCATATCAGCACCAGCCGGCACTTCTTCTGGGATTTCATAAATAGCAGCTTCAGTAGTTAATAACAGAGATGAAACTGATGTTGCGTTTGTAAGTGCTACACGAGCAACTTTAAGTGGGTCAATTATTCCCGCTTCAAACATATCAACATATTCACCAGTTGCAGCATTAAATCCAATATTTTGATTATCAGCACTCTCTACTGCGTTTACAACAACACCAGTATCAAAACCTGCATTTTGAGCAATCTGTTTCATCGGAGCTTTTACAGCACGAAGAATTATCTCACAACCAATTTGCTGATCACCTTCTAACTCAAGAGAAACTTTTGCAGCAGCACGAACTAATGCAGCTCCACCACCTAAAATTATTCCCTCTTCAACAGCAGCTTTTGTTGCACTAAGTGCATCATCTACTCTATCTTTTTTCTCTTTCATCTCAGTTTCTGTTGCAGCACCAACTTTGATTACTGCTACACCGCCACTAAGTTTTGCAAGACGCTCTTGCAGTTTCTCTTTATCATACTCACTTGAAGTAGCATCAATCTGAACTTTAATCTCAGCGATTCTAGCAGCTACAAGAGCCTCATCACCTGCACCATTAACGATTACAGTATTATCTTTATCAATCACTACACGTGAGGCTTGACCTAACATTTGAATATTAGCACCCTCGATAGTGTGACCCGTCTCTTCAGAGATTACAGTTCCAGCAGTTAATGTTGCGATATCTAGTAACATAGCCTTACGTCTATCACCAAAACCTGGAGCTTTAACAGCAGAGATATTTAAAACACCACGAAGTTTATTTACAACTAAAGTTGAAAGTGCTTCACCCTCTACATCTTCTGCGATGATAAGAAGTGGACGATTAGTTTTTTGAACCTGTTCTAAAACTGGAAGTAAATCTTTAAGTGAAGATATTTTACTATCCGCTAAAAGAATCCAAGGATTTTCAATCTCTGCAATCATTTTCTCTGCATTTGTTATGAAATAAGGACTTAAGTAACCACGGTCAAACTGCATACCTTCAACTACCTCAAGTTCATCAGAAATACCTTTAGCCTCTTCAACAGTGATAACACCATCTTGACCAACTTTTTCCATTGCCTCAGCAATCATATCACCAATAGCAGAATCTGAATTTGCAGAAATAGTAGCAACTTGAGCAATATCTTGTTTACCACTTACGGCTTTAGAAGCATCTTTTAAGTTTGCTAAGATTGATTCACAAGCTTTATCCATACCACGTTTAACTTCAACTGGATTTGCTCCAGCAGTGATATTTCTAAGACCTTCTGAGAAGATAGCATTTGCTAAAACTGTTGCAGTAGTTGTACCATCACCAGCTTCATCAGCAGTGTTTGATGCAACCTCTTTAACAAGTTGAGCACCCATATCTTCAAGTTTGTCTTTTAACTCTATCTCACGTGCTACTGAAACACCATCTTTAGTTATTATAGGTGCACCGTAACTCTTTTGAATAAGAACATTACGACCGCGAGGTCCCATAGTTACTTTTACTGCATCTGTAAGTTGTGCAACACCACGAGCTAATGCATTACGTGCATTATCTGAAAAAATTATCTCTTTTGCCATTCTAATTATCCTATTATTCCGAAGATGTCATCAACTTCTAGAACCATATATTTTGTACCTTCAAATGAAACTTCATTTCCAGCATATTTACCAAATAGAACTTGATTTCCATTTGCTAATTCTGTAACTTCTTTACTAACAGCTACTACTTCACCGCGAGATGGTTTCTCTTGTGCGTTATCTGGAATGATTATTCCTGACATAGTTGTTGTCGCTTCTTCAACTCTTTTAACTAAAACTCTTTTTCCCAATGGTTGAAAGTTCATCAAATATCCTTCTAATATTTATAGTATATATTTTATAAATGGGATTTTACCATAATAGGTTTAAAGTTTTAAAAAGTATTTTATTTGATTTTAGAAGTGAGGGATTAAAATACTAAACGCAACACCATCTTTGATGTTTTGAACTTGAAGAAGACCGCCACTATGCTGTTCAATCATCATCTTAGACATATAAAGACCTAAACCACTTCCATTTTTCTCATCTTTTGTTGAAAAATATGGTTCAAAAACATTATCTATAATATTAGGAGCAATACCACCACCATTATCACTAATAATAATCTCATAATGTGCAGGCATATTGTTTGTTTCTATTGTAATTTTAGGGTTATCCGTCTTTTTTTCTAGAAAATTATCTTCACTATTTTTTACAATATTCAATATTACTTGCATTATTTCATTTTGGTGCATTTCAACTTTTTCTTTTACATTAAAGGTATATTCCACTGTAATAGCGTGAGATATTAATGAACCCTCAACTATTAATAGTGCTCTTTCAATCGGAGTCTCAAATATTACAAGTTCTTTTTTCTTATCTGGCTTAAAAAAGTTTCTAAAATCATCTATTGTTGTTGATAGAAACTGAACATATTCATTGATTCTATTATGTTTTGTATTCAAAAATTTATATAAATTTTCATTTGATTCTTGGTTGTCATATTTTCCAGTTGCAAGCTTTGTCTGAATACCAAATATAGCGCTGCTAATAGCGCCTAAAGGTTGTCTCCACTGGTGGGCTATCATACTAAGCATCTCACCCATCTGAGCCATACGACTCTGTTGAAGTAAAAGTCTCTCTTTTTGCTGAATCTGTGTTAAATCCTGCATAGTAATAATTCGAAGTTTTTTACCCTTATGAACAACATTCTGTGAGTTTGCCAAGGTTGGAAAGTTTTCTCCACCAATTTTTTTCATAGAGAGTTCAGATGGTTCACCACTCCTATCATTTAAAATCGAATCTAACTTTTGTCTATCTTTTTCATCTACAAAATCTGCTAATCTACGCCCAAGCAAATCTTCTTTATCTTTTGCCATTAAAAGATTTATACCAGCACGATTTATATCAATAATAATCTTATTTGAGTCAGTTATTATAATCATTTCCATCGTTGTATCAAGCAATTTTTGAAAATTTTCAACTGAATCTAAGAGTTTAGTATTTTGTTCTTCTAGTTCTGAGGTAGCTTCGGAGACCCTTCGTTCTAAGTGATAATTTAAAAAGAGTATCTCCTCTTTTTGTTCTATAGATTTTAGCATGATTTTATATACTTTAAAAGCAACAGGAATGAAAAGAAATAGATAAGATAATAAAAAGAGTGCCGATAGATTAAAGATATATGTATCAGTTAAGAAAATTAATGAAGTGGTAAATATAACAACAATAGTCACAATAAAAATAAAAACTGCGTGAAATACAGGAGTTAAAATAGCTATAGAAGCTGTAAACACCATAAAGAGTGCTGCTATCATCATGAGTATCAAACTCTCATCTGCATATATCACTGTTAATGTTGCAGCTACACCCCATAGCATTGCGTTTACAAATACTGTTACTAATTGAAACCGCAATAAATGCCTAGTCTCATTTTCATCCGCAGTAAAAAGAACCTCTAAAAAATCTCGAGTTATATTGGTTCTAATAACATACATAATAATCTGAGAAAAGAGCCACGCGAAAAGTATCCCAAGAGGTATAATATCTTGAAACAAAATAAAATATGCAACAGGCATTGCTAGGTACATACCAATAGAACCTATCTTATCCAAAAGTAGTAGCTCAATCAGTTCTCTATTGTAGTCTATGCCCCTTAGTGTTTTAATCAACTATATTCCTTCAAATTCACTTACTTAATGTATCAAAAATATTCTTAAACTCTTGATTTCTATGTAAAAATATATTTACAAGGTTAGGGTCAAAACTTTTTGAACTCTCTTCAACAATCCGTTTTGTTGCTTCTTCGTGAGTAAAGGCCTCTTTATAGACTCTCAAACTTCTAAGTGCATCATAAACATCTGCTATAGCAACAATACGTGCCGCTATTGGAATATCTTCGCCACTAAGTCCTTCTGGATACCCAAGTCCATTCCATTTTTCATGATGATACATAGCTATATCACTAGCAACTTTCATATAGCTGTCTTTGTTAAAATGTTTTTTGAAAGCTTCATTTGCTTTCTTTAAGATATCAGAACCCATTTGAGTATGTCTTCTCATAATTTTAGTCTCTTCCTCATTTAAAGAAGATGGTTTTGTCAATATACCATTTGGCAACATTAACTCACCTATATCATGTAAAAGAGCTGAAATAGGTATCATATCAGCTAACTTTTCGTCTATACCTACTGTCTCCTTAAGTTCATCCAAAACTGCAATTGTATATTTTTCAATTCTTTTTGAATGAGTCTGAATATCACCATCATGCTTTTCAATTAAATTACTAATCATTTCAATAGAGAGCTGTTGCGTGTATAGAACCTCTTCTGAAAGATTAATCACTCTAGTTTCAAGATTTACATTCAAATCTTCTAAGTCTGCTTTATATTTTTTCACATCTCTTTCATTGGCTATATCTTTAGACATTTTATATAGCATAGTCATAAGGTCTTCAGGATTGATAGGTTTTAGTAAAAAGTTATTTACACCACTCTGTATCATCTGAATTAATTTAGTTGCTTCGCTATATGCAGAGACAACTATAATTGGTTGAATTTTATTTAGATTATGGATATCTCTAATTAAATCCATTCCATTCATTACAGGCATGTTAATATCTGTAATAATTATATCATAATATTTTGATTCACGTTCTTTATGTTCATTATATTTGTTAAAAGCTACTAGACCATTTTTTGCAGTGTCGACTCTATAGAAAAGATCTTCTAAAAATCCTGTTGTCTCTTCTAATAAATCTACATCATCTTCGACATATAGAACTGATAATTTCTTAGTATACTGAGATATTTTCTCATAATCCATATCAAGCCTTCTGCTAAATTATTCTATATTCTATCTATATAATTATTAAATTAATATTATTCTTGGTTTTTTATTACTATCCGTTATATACTTAGTAAAGATAATCAAAAAAAATTATAAAATTATCCCACATAAAAGGAAAACAAAAGCTTTTGACAGCTATAATTCCGCTCACACAAAATAAGTGTCAGGGTAGCTCAGCTGGTTAGAGCACTGGTCTCATAAGCCGGGGGTCGGGGGTTCAAGTCCCCCCTCTGACACCATTTATAGTGAAACTTTTACATTCCGGATTAGCTCAGCGGTAGAGTAGGTGACTGTTAATCACTTGGTCGCTGGTTCGAATCCAGCATCCGGAGCCACAAATAACCCCTAAAACAAGCACTTCTTCCAAAATTTAAGTTTAATATTCAATAATCACTTCCAACCTATTTCCACCTTTGGAGTATTTCTACAAAAAAACTATACTGTTAACTTCTCATAATCAAAGCAAGCTAGCATATACATATGCTTATTCTCATATACATTTTTATACAAAAGTCTCCACTCTGTTCGCTTCATAGTAAGCATTTTGGATACTGTTTCTTCTTTGACTTTGTACTCTACATCTTTTAGTTCATTGAGAAGCTCTTTCCTTAGATCTTGTAAATATGAACAATACTCATTAATAGATCCATTTTCTAAAAATATATTATGCTCTTCTAGTATGCTAAATTGAGAAGTCAATTCATTAGCATAGCTATGAAGAGTATAATAAATATTGTCCTCTTTTCTCTCTGACTTAATTCTTTCAGCGAACCTGTCTCAACATACTTGTCGAGGTATAGCAGGCTTTCCAAATTTCAATTTGAAGGACAATAACATCAAATATTTGAAATTACTTTTATAATAAAGTAATAGCAAAAGGAGATGACAATATGACAGCAGTTTTATCATTGAAGTTTTATGGCTTCGCTAATAAGAAAAATGGAGAACGTGGCATATTGAACGGTTGCCTCTCTGCTTTATCTCGTCATAATCTTCGAATGGAGATTAATAATAAATACGAGATAAAGAGGAAACAGCAAACTGTTATCAATCAAGAGCAGTCTAAAAACAATAAAATTGTGAAAGGCTTAGACTACTCAAAGATTGACACAATCAAACAACAGCAAAAAAGTACTAAGACACGTAAAAATGGTGTTGGTGCTTTTTCATTTGTCTTTGACTTTAAGGAACAAGACAAAGAAGAGTTTAATATAGAGGCTCATAATGAGTTGATAAAAGAGTACTTGTCAGATATAGGCTTATCGGATAAGTTTGAACTACTTGAATTTGTGTGGCATATGGACGAGAAGTCTATCCATTGTCACTTACTGTTCAGTGGCTACGATCAAGATAAAGAGAAATTTTCTGTAAATGATTTCTTCTCTCCAAAAGGAGAGAGTGAGCCAATGAGAGATAAGCAAGGCAATACAATCTATAAAAAAGTAGCCAATGGCAAGGATAGAGGTAAATATATCCTTGAAAATGGGCATAAAGTACCAAAGCTTCAAGCTAAGAGGCGTAATGGTGCGCAGTGGTTACAAGATGAGTTTTCAAGCTATTTGAAAAAAACAACTTTGTATATAGCAATAAAAAAGAGTTTAGCTCTATGCTCCAATTTCCAAATAGGGTATGGCGGGGATTTAATGAAGAAACAAAGGAAGCTGTTTATTACTTTCGTGATTTAGAAAATCTCTACTATGAAACAAAAAAGCAAAATCCAAATGATCCAACTCTTCGAGAGATACATAATGAGATGATGCAGGGTGTCAGTGTAGTTTTAGCTGAGGCTAGAACTATACAAGAGCAAAAGAACAAAGCTCTTACACCGAAGCAGGATTAATGAAGTTTTTTAACTTTGCTTGGGAATATAAGTACATCATAATGCCAATATTTTTATGGATAGGTGTATTTATGGACTATGCTCATATCTATTTGAATTTAGAAAAAGAGTATGTAGGCGTTTCGTATGGGGTGGAAGTGAATTTTTCAGTTCTATACAATTTAATATTCAACACAATAAAAGGGGTTATATATGGAATATGAGTTAGCAGGAAAAATGATTTTTATCGCAGTAGTGTTTTTTTATTTTGGGTGGCTGTTTAGGGCTTCAAGAATGGAAAAACAAGTAATTGCCTCTAATGAAGCAACTGCACAAAATATGCTTGATCTTCAAAGTGAGATTTACAGAGAACTAGAATTTAGTAAGATAGATAGAGATAATGTACTCCAACAGCAAGAAGAGGTATTAAAAATTCTTAATGCCTATGATAAGCAATATATGGAATTAAACAAACTCTATAAAACAGAAAACAGAGGTCCAACGGATGCCAAAGCAAAACTTACACAACTACGAAAAACAAATAAGGGTATCAAAAATGAGTAGCTTACATCTCCACTAGTGAAGTAAATAAAAATGTTCTCTATCGGTTAGAGCAGAGAAGATTAAAATTTTATTCACTTGAAAATCTCTTAGAAATTTATAAATATGAGCAAAAAAAGTTAAGACCGCAATATTTCAAATTGGCGAATGAATTTTCTCAAAAAATCTCTTTTACTGAGTATTTTACTGCTAATAGCTATGTATCAGATAAAGAGTTTCATAGACAGCCCATAAAAAAAGAAAATCTCATAGAAATGATAATCATTTTTTATCAAACAAAATTTCTAATTTCTTCTTATCTCAAACAGATACAAGAAAATGAGTAAAGGGCTAAATTACCCTATATACTCATAAATATCACTATCAATCTTATAGTAATCTTCATCTATACTCTCCATTGCTTCGGCAATTTCATTAAGTTTAGTTAGGTTTGAATACTCTTCAATCTCCATATAGTCGCACTCAAAGTCAGTTATAAAATACTCTTCGTGAAAATACTCATCTTCACAGATACTTTTACCCTCTTGTAATACATTCTCTATACTCTCAGCAAGTAAGTCCTCATTCATTGGTAGTTGATACCAAGCTCCTACTAAATGTCCGTTATTGTATGCCTCTAGATCTGTTATATATACTTTCATCTCTTGTCCTTTAAATGAAAAATTTACCTTTTTGAAGATTTTTGAGGGAATTGTGTTTTCTTCTAAACTCCCTAATTTTAGGAACTTCAAACAAATCTCTTAATCTTTTAAGGTTTTACCTCTTCGTTAGTTTCATCGGGTTTGTAGGAATGTGGGGAATAAATTTTTACTTATAATGAAGTATTTTAATTTAGCATCAATAAAGCAATTTTTTACACTGAAATGACAAAAAAAAACTGAAACAAATGATAGGTAATTTACAAAGATTATTGATTTGGTTGTAGTTATGGTGTGCTAACAAAAATTAGGGAGTTTAGAAGACTGTTTTAGTGTAGGTAAATCCGATGAAAAATAAAACCAACCTTAAATTCTACAGTCAATAAACTGGAAGAAATATTGCTTAGACTCCTAAAATAAGGAGTTAATCATCAAATATGTAAGAATAAAAGAGTTGTTA
>Ga0256844_10000494_pt1 | contig 15291 bp, 15 predicted proteins | sample MusselsmetaG_FD_189100 | JGI IMG/M metagenome (GOLD analysis project Ga0256844, IMG submission 189100) | Mussel associated microbial communities from hydrothermal vent at the East Pacific Rise, Pacific Ocean - Mussels | ecosystem: Host-associated > Mollusca > Shell > Unclassified ... | reverse complement strand
GAAGCCCTTGAGAAACTTGGCATTAACAATATTCACACTGGTGAGATGCTCACGCAATGCCTCAAAGACGACACTTGGTCGGTCATGACAATTTAGTCTAGAGCAAGCCCTCATCTGAGAAGCTATAGTAGCCATGTTTTGAAATAATCACATGGTCTAGCAACTCAATCCCCAGCAACTTTGAAACTTCTTTGAGTCTCTCTGTAATTTGCACATCTGCCCTACTTGCCTCCAATGTACCTGATGGATGGTTGTGTGCAATAATGATACCTGCAGCCCTGTCCTGAATGGCATCAGCAAACACTTCTCTTGGATGAACCAAAGACTGGTTTAATGTGCCTATAAAAACCGTGCGTATATTAATAATATGTGAGGCACCATCTAGCGTAATCGTAAGAAAATGCTCTTGCTTTTTTTGTGCGTATGCTCTTAATTCATCATAAACATCTTTTGCATCTATAACTCTTTTGTTTGTACGCACCAGATAACGCTTGCTTAACTCCAAAGATGCAAGTATCTGTGATGCTTTAGCCTGACCAAGTCCATGGATGCCGCAAAGTTGCTTTAGTGTTAACTTTTCAAAGCCGCTATCCATGAGAGTAATGATCTCTTTGGAAAGTTTTCTTACATCTTTTCCCTGAACACCCGAACCAAGCAAAACAGCCATTAATTCATCATTTTTAAGAGACTGTACGCCTTTTAATTGTAGTTTTTCTCGTGGTTTGTCATATCTGTATAACTCATGGATTGTTTTCATATCATGAGTATACATGGAGAGTAAAAAAAATATAAGATGTATGTCATATTGTCATACAAATTTGCACTTAGATGTAAAACTTACTATACTTATGGACAATAAATCATTTAAAGGAAAGAAATGAAATATATCTTATCTATTTTTATCACATTGGTTTTTACTGGATGTGGAGGTGGAACTTCCGTTGGCAACAACAGCAACAAAAGTAAAATAGAGGTCTCTGCTGCACTACAAAATAATGTGCAAGAAGAGAAGAAAGAAAAATATTTAACTGTCTATATACACGGGTATGCCAAGGATGGACATAAAAAAGAAGGTGTGTTTGGAGAAAGCGAGCACGACAGTGAGCTTGACCAAATTGTAGAGATCTCTGGATACAGTACACTTGAGGATTACGACAAAGAAAATTTTGAGCACATTGTTGCCATGACTGAATACTATGGAGACTCTATGCCTTCCTACTATAGTGCACAAGATATCAAAGAGGTGACCAATATCGAAGAGGGTATACCAAAATATGCACTCATTGTCTCAAAATTCATACGACATACTATGGACATCACGGGGGCAAATAGGGTGAATATTGTTAGTGCTAGCATGGGCTCTCTTGTAACACGTTACCTCATCGAATATAATTTTGAGGATCTCTCTGGTTTTAAAGAGATAGATAGTTGGCTCTCTTTGGAGGGAGTAATTAGAGGAAATGTCGCTGCAAGCGATAAAGCACTTTATGAACTTGTCAACAAGACCAAGCAAGGAAATATTGATATTGACAAGATGAAGTATAGCTGGGTCAACAGTAAACTTAGTAGCCAATCTCCGTATTATAATGACATACGTATTGGTTTTGAAAGCTCTACTAAGGATAACTTGAGCCACAGCGCACTCTCTTATTGGCTCAGGGTTAAAGGAAAGTATAGCCCCAATGATGGCACGCAACTTGTAAAGGATACAATGTTTACAGGTGACAAGTTTACACATACTTACTTTCATGAAAATCACCTTTCCATCAAAAACAATAGGGCAGCATGGGCATTTGCTACTACTTTCCTCTTCTCTAAGAAGCGTGTAAAGATTACACTCCTTGACAGTGACATTGACAACTTACATGAAAAAAGTTACTGGTTCTACAAAAATCCTGCCGAAATTGTTTTTGGAAGTTCTGTCTATTCTATGGCTGCAGAAAGTCAATTTAGTTTTGATGGTGCCATTGACACAAGAAGCTTTTCAGGAAGAAATCTTCCTCTTTTTAAATACAAAAAAAGAGGAAGCAAAACGCTCAATCAAATACTTTTTGACAGCTATATACTCAACAGTGAAGACACATTAACACTTTCGTTGACACCTTATGAAATAGACCTTGAGTCTGACTATGGGGTTTATGAGCCCTCGAAGCACAACAAAGAGAGCCTTGGCAAAGAGAGCGTTGACTTACCGCTACAAAATGGAATCTATGAGATAGGAAGTCATGAGTGGAGTGCCAGAGTTAAATTAGAAATACTCTAACGTTATTTTATGAGCAAGGAAAATTATTTCTTGCTCAATGCCTCTATAGTAAAGATTCGCAAGCAACACCATCTTTATTTCTATCCATTCTTTTCCAGCCACTGTTTCTATTTTCATACCATGCCTGTGCTTCTTCCCAGCTATTAAATGAACTACATGTTCTACTTCTGTTGCTTCTCGTAGGTTTTACTATAAAAGAAACATCACTACATGAAACAATGTGATCTTTGAGATGATCTGATTTTGTATCGACATTGTTATCATTTTTATAGTAGAGACATCTCTCATAGTTTTTTTCTTCATTGTAAAGTACTTTGTAGAATCCTTCAGGTACTGCCACTTTGTGCTTACCTATACGCTTTGGATGCTCCAAATACTTTACAACATTGATTACGTTTACTTCTCCTAGCTGAACGGCCACAAAACGTGCATACCTTTCAGCCTTACTCCAAGTGTATCTGTTGACTCTTCTTGCTTGCGGAATACTATTTGCAAGTGAGTACGTTTCGTTCAAGCTCTCTTGACTCCAGTCAAATGCTGCATCGCAGGCTAAGTGACCTTTGTCGTATCCTGTTTTTCTATAGTCTGAGTTATATGCCCTGTACACTCTTGGAACCTCTTTTTCGCTCTTGAATGATGGACGCTTGTCTATGTTTAATGCATTAACAAGATCTCCAGAGAGTGTATATGAAACCGCCTTTGCCGACTTATAGTTGTAGTCATAGCAAATCGTTAAAGATTCTTTACCTATGACCTGACTACAGTCAGCATCGTTGATATATTTATCTGCATCAAATGCAAAAACTGAACTTACTAAAACCATAAACAGCAGAGTTGCTTGTTTAAATACGTGCATAACAGTACCTTTGAAAAAATTTGGGGAAATTATTTTGTTGGGGAAATGTTTTGGATGGTATTGTATTGCAAAGGATAGCGCTATCACAATGGTACAATATCGTCCATGCAACTCGGCTATCTCTTGGAGACCCGCAGTTTTCCGTCTTCATCTCGCAATGAATTTGGCAAATTGGGGAAGTGGTATTATAGGTGATAAATGCTTTATACTCCCTTATATAGGTCACATGTAGCTTATATCTATAAGAAATTCCCTATTCATTTTCTCTAACCCTTTAAGTATATTACACTATAATTTATAACTCCTCTTCTTTATGTTTTCTTCATTGAAAGTATAAGTTTTGGTAAATTAACAACAAAAGGATGGGCATGAGAAAATTGATGTTATTGCTTTTAGGCGCAATACTCATAGGTATCTTGACATTTTTCTGCTTCAGTGGAAAAGCTGGTGGAATACAAGATGATTTGATATCAAAAGCACAAACAGCGCTGACTGGAAACGGTTTAGGCGAAAAAGTTGCGGTTGGGATTGTAGGCAGTGGATATGGATTAAAAAGAATCCTTACCCTCGATGGCACAGTGGAAAGCGAAGCAGCAAAAGCGGAAGCTGGAAAGCTAGCAGCAGCACAAGAGGGAGTAAGCGGGGTTCAAAATAACCTTATCGTAAAGAAACCTGCTCCCAAAGTAGTGATTCCTTCTCCATATATTATGGATGTCATCAGAGGAAGAGATTCTAAAGTGATTCTTAAAGGGTTTGTTCCTAGCGCTAAAATACATACAAGCGTAACAAGCAAAGCGAAATCTATGTTTGGCGAAGAGAATGTACAAGATTTACTTCAAGAAGTTAAAGGTGCACCTGAAGGGTGGATGGAAACAGCTCTTCTTGGTATGGATAAACTTGGCGTTGTTGATTATGGTGAGTATCATATAAGTGACAATAACTTTGGTTTCAAAGGATTTGTTGACAATATGGATAAAAAAACACCTCTTGAGCAAAGTTTAAGCACTTCACTCAATAAGTCATACAAAGGTGCTTATGTGATTGATGCTCCTGAGCCTGCTCCTGAGCCAGAGCCTATTCCTGAGCCTGTCCCAGAACCGGTACCTGAGCCAGAGCCTGTAGCAGCTGCTGTCTCTTGTCAAGAAGAGTTTACCAAAGTACTTATTACGCATAAAGTACACTTTGAGTACAACAAAGCTGTCATTTCGGCAGATAGCTATGGTCTCTTAGATAACTTAATGGAAATTGCAGGGAAATGCCCTGATGCTTCCATAGAGATAGGCGGACACACAGATTCTGATGGAAGCGAGGCCTACAATAAAAGGTTAAGCCAAAGCAGAGCATCTGCCGTTAAGAGTTACTTGACTAACAAGGGTATGTCTGAAAATAGATTGACTGCTGTAGGCTATGGAGAATTAGATCCTGTTGCAAACAATGGCACTAAAGAAGGCAAAGCAAAAAATAGAAGAATTGAATTTAAAGTAAAAGGGGTTAAATAATGAGTTACTTACTAGCACAAATATTATTATGTCTGCTAATTGCAGGATTGATCGGAGCACTTATCGGGTGGCTCCTTAGAGGTAGTTGCGGAAGCAAAATTAGTCAGGCAAGATCTCAATGGGAAAATGACATGCAGGGTATCAAGGGTGACTACTCTTCACAGACTGCTCATTTAGAAAAAGAGCTTGGCGAGTTAAAAAATAAACTTGCTGACACAGAAGTTGAGCTCTCTAATTCAAATGATACATGGACAGCAAAACTGAGAGAACACGACACAAAGTGGGAAGGTGAGGTTCAAGGACTTAAGAGCGCATCAAGCAACTCGGATGGTGAGATTTCTAATCTTAAAACTAAACTTGCTGCAGCTGCGGCTGCAACAGCTGGTCTTGTTGCTCTTGAAAGCAAGCTCTCTTCTGCAGAATCAGATCGTGATGCTGCAAGTAGAAAACTAAGTGATCTTGAGGCCAAGCTGGCTACTGCTCAAAAGGGCGGCGATGAGGCTAATGCACTTAGAACTAAACTCTCCTCTTTAGAGACTGAGCACAATAGCACAAAAAGCAAACTTGGTGACTTAGAGTCTAAATTGGCTACAGCAACAACAGCTTCTGCTGGTCTTGCTACGCTTGAAGGAAAACTTTCTTCTGCTGAAGCTGACCGTGATGCTGCAAAAAGCAAACTTGGTGACCTAGAGTCTAAGTTATCTGCTGCACAAAAAGAAGCAGGTGAAGTAAGTGACCTTAAGTCTAAATTAGCAGCAGCTACTGCAGCTACTGCTGGTCTTGCAGCCCTTGAAAGTAAACTCTCTTCTGCAGAGTCAGATCGTGACAGTGCAAAAGGCAAGCTTGGTGATTTAGAGTCTAAATTGTCTGCTGCACAAAAAGAGGCAAGCGAAGTAAGTGGTCTTAGATCTAAGCTCTCTTCTACCGAAGGTGACCTTAATGGCGCTAACAAAAAAATCTCTGACCTCGAAGGTAGACTTGGCACGGCAAACAAAGATGCTCAAGGACTCAAGGCAAAACTAGACACAACAAGTGCAAAACTTGACGATGCTAGCCTTGGCAAAGAAAATTGTCATGAGATTGAAGAGATTGAAGGCATTGGACCAGCTTATGGTAAAAAACTAAGAGGCTTGGGCTTGGGTACTACTTGTGATTATGCACAAAAAGTACTTGGCAATGGACCTGAGATAAGTAAAATCGCCAAAGAGCTTAATGTTGAAGTAGCAGCAGCAAGTGCATGGGCAAGCATGGCAGACCTTCTTAAGCTTCCAGAAATGGACGGGCAGTATGCAGAGATACTTCAAGCAGCTGGCGTTCACTCTAGAGCAGACCTTTCAAATGACAATGCTGGTGAAGTACATGGCAAAATGGTTAAATTCAACAGTGAGCATTCTATTGTTCCTGAAGTACCAGGCACACCACAAGTACAAAACTGGGTGAAGGCTGCACAGTACCAAATTTCAAAATCAGGCGTAGCTACAACAGATACACAAGATTGCTACGAGATTGAAGAGATTGAAGGTGTTGGACCAGCATATGGTAAGAAACTAAGAAGTATGGGCATGAGCACTACATGTGATTATGCAAAAAGAGTTCTTGGCAATGCCAACGAAGCAAGCAAAGTTGCTAGCGAACTAAATGTAACTGAAAATGCTGCAAAAGCATGGTCAAGCATGGCGGATCTTTTAAGACTTCCAGGCGTTGATGGTCAATTTGCAGAGATTCTTCAAGCTGCTGGCCTCGCATCAAGAGGAGACCTAAAAAAGAGTAATGCAAGTGATGTACACAGAAAAATGACTGCATTCAACAACGAGCACTCTATTGTTCCTGAAGTACCATCTTCATCAATGGTAGACGCGTGGATTAAAGCCTGCTAACAAGCTTTAATCTTCTAAGGTCTTGCTTCTCGCAAGGCCTTATCCATTAGACATCAACAGTTCAAACTCTCTTATATTACACTCTAACAATCTTTTCAATATGTTTATCACTACACTTAGTTTCTTCTATACATAGCCTTATTTTATTGGCAATAGCACTAAACATTTCCATCTTGGTCATGTTTACTTTTGATATATCTTCATGATAAAAAATAACTATTTTTTGCGTATAGGCTTCTAACTTTTTAATACTCTCATTTATAGCCTTTGTGTGTCCGTGAGCTACTTCAAGCAGAAATGGCTCAACTATAATAAGTGTAACTTCTCTACCTATGCAACGTAGATGCTTTGCAATCATCTCTACTGCTTCATGGCAGTGTGCCTCACTTTCAAGTGTGGCAACAACATAAAGTTGCTTATGTCCTTTAACAAATAAACTTAGTGCTCTTTTGCCTAAGTCATTATAATCCATGTGTGCCATCATCGCATGATAATTAGATCTATTTTTAGAGATGGTCTCTACCAAATTCAGTCCACCTCTGCCGACACCCAAAAGACAATGTTTCTGACTATTGTCGTCGTCTTCTATGACAAAGTCTTTTAGCTTCACACCTTTAGGTAGCCTATAGGTGCAAAATTTCTTTATCTTGTCTAAAGATATACTTCTCGCGTTAAGCCTAGAGTCCATACACATACTCTTTCAGAGGTTTGGCTTGTCTTCTTATCTTTCGTATGGCCTGGTACTCTATCTGTCTCACTCTCTCTTTAGAGATATTTAGTATCGTGGCTATCTCTTCTAGTGTGTATTCAAATGGCACTTGTGGGGTTTCATATTTTTTACTGATTTTTCTCATAAAATTCCTTTGAAGTAAGACTATTTCTGGAAGATATCTGAAAACAATTTAAAATTTACTTTAACGAAGAAATATATATTTTACTCATCAGTAGGTTTTTTATTTTTTAACTCTTCCCAAGGACTTCTCTATAATATTGTCTCATAGGTTCAACAAAAATATCTCTCCAATTTTCTTCATTAATTAAATTACTCTTTGCGTTATTGCATAAAGGACACGCTAAAATGCAATTATCATAATCGTAGACTTTGGTTGAATCTTTTCTTTCAATTTCCAGAGTTCCTTTTGATCTTTTTTTTCCTTTATTTAATGTCAAATTTCCACCTCTACCTTTAACTATTTTATGCAATTCTTCTTGGGTTATAGCACAATATCCACACTTGCTATTTTGCTCCTCAAACCACCCCATGCATTCCTCATAATTACCAAAAAACTTTACTCTATCCTCATTAAAATACAAAGTATAGTACTCATGATAATGCTCAAAATGCTTTTTTATTTTTCCTAGTTCCTCTAAAGTAAAATCGTTATTCATTTTTGCAATTACTTCACGTATGAATTGATTAATGCCACCTTTATTATTATATTTTTCCCGAGCATTATTTTCAGTAATTTTTTTATCAAGATAGTTATCGTACACTCTTGCAACAGCCTTGTAGTCTGTTACTCTTTTTTTATATCTAATCTCAAAATATATTGCTTTTTCTGTTGTCATCTATGCTCCTGTCACCTTTAATGCTCATATTAGACCCTTTCCGGACTGAATCAAACCTTAAACAAATTCTTAACAATTAAAGGTCTAATTCAACTTCAAATTCCTATGATGCTCACACTTATTTCAACCACGGAGAAAAAACTATGCACCACATAAAAGCCTTTTACGAAAAAGAACTCTCTAAAGCCTCTGATGCTTTTGATGTTCTTTATATCGGTATCTCTGTCCTGGAAAATAATTTAATAAACGACAAAGCATGGGTAAAAAAACTTTTTATGCTCTCTCTATCTAAAACCCATAATGCAAATGATTTTTTTGACATCTTGAAAATCATTACTGCACAAGACTGTTTTGATGACAAAGCATGGTCTAGGGAACTTTTCACCCTAGCATTGCAAAAAGTAGAGACACGCACTTCACTCAAATTTATTGCTAACTGTATCGCTGATGAATACTATGTAGGTGACACGCAGATGGCGACAATCATCTACGCATACTGTTCAACCAAACTATGGACTTTTTCTGACCCTTTGGTATTTTTACCTATGCTCTATCAAGAGTTAGCCCTGCAAAACCATTAAAGGTTTGATTCAGCTTTAAAAACCTAAGATGCCAACACTTCAACACTAGGAACACTTTATGTCACAGATAAAAACAGTCTATTTTTCAGAATATTTACGTCAAGACCATCAGGACATATTTGACTACCTAAAAACAACGCTAAATAGGTACAAGTATGAAGTAAAAACCCTCAAACAAACTAAAGATATATGGGTAAGAGATTTCATGCCTATACTATTGAATGGCAAGGCAATACAGTATCAATACAAGCCTGATTATCTCATAAAAGATAAGGTGTGTCATAGGTATATGACAAATCCAGAGTTGCCCATAAAAGAGATAGGAATTAAGACAGATAAGCTCGAACTCATTTTAGATGGGGGCAATGTTGTAAAATACAATGACACTGTCATTATGACCGACAAAGTCTTTACGGAAAATAACAATTTAACACACGAATCACTGTATGCTAAATTTCCATACATCAAAAGGCTAATTGTTATTCCTAGAGATCCTGACAGTGAAGAAATATATGGTCATGCAGACGGCATGGTACGCTTTGTCTCTAAAAATCATCTGCTCATTAACTCACAATACCCAGATGCATTCAAAAAAAAGCTACATCAGCACCTTAGCAATTTGGGATTTACCTGTACTGAACTAGAAGTTAAAGAAGATACAGAATACGCATGGGGATACATAAACTTTTTACATCTTGATGGGCTTATTATCCAGCCATCTATCGACAAGGTTAATGATATCCATGTTAAAGAGCAACTTGAAGCACTCTACCCAAACACAAAAGTAGAACTTTGTGATGCCAGAACATTGGTAAAAAAAGGTGGTGTCTTTAACTGTATAAGTTGGGAATTGTAGAGAGAGCGACCCTAACTGCACAAATGAGTTATCTCTAAGGTCTTGCTTCTCGCAAGGCCTTATCCATTAGACCTCAACAGTTCAAATTCTCTTATATTACTTTCAAGACTCTTGGCTTTTTTACTGTCTTTAGGCAATTCTTTTAAAAGATTTTTATATTGGTCTATGTTGTTTTCATTTAAAAATGGTAATATTTCTTCACTTATCTTTCTTCCAACTAAAAAACTACCATGTGCTATAGTCTCTATAAAAAGATCTGTCACTTCCTCTGAAATATTGTCATATCTTGACAACTCTTTCAAGGCTTGAGAAGTACATTTTTCATCATGCGACTCTTGAAGCATGTGCGTAATGCCACTTTTAATTTTTTGGCTTGGCTCTAGTTCAGAGATAAGCTCTAAAGCTTTTGACTGAACAGCACCACCAGGATATTCTAAAAGCTTCAAAGAAAGCTCTTCGGCCTCTGAGTCCTCTATGAGTCCTCTTTTTTGCAACCCTATGATCTTCCCAGCCTCTATGACAATAAGCTTCTCCTTGAGGAAATCAGAAGCCCTAGGGTCCCTATTGTCTACAGGACAATTATTTTGCTCTTCACAATGTATCAAGGCTTCAATTTTCTCTTTACGACTTTTAAACTTGCTTTGTGTCTTTTTATACGTGTGCTGTACGGCTGTGTTCTTTTTTTCTTCTTTTTTAATATGTACTGGTGGCTCTTTGTTTTCGTTCACCACAGTGATCTCTTCTTTTGCTTGTGGCTTAGTGGGCATATTGTCTTTCGATAATACTGTCCACCAAACCAGACCCATAGAGACAATTGTGGTCGATATTGCTATTTTTTTTATCATTTTTTTACTTTATTAGCTCACTTTTAATCCAGCCTACCAAAGCATCTCTATCTAGTCTTATTTTGCTCCAGCTAGCATTCTCTTCTAGGACCACAAAACTATCTATTGTCCAATCACAATTTCCAGTACTTGTGCAATACTCATCTATTTGCTGTCCAATAACATAGTCAACTACATCACCAGAAGCATCTGCACTACCTCTCAAGTGTGTCCACCACTCTGCGTTTTTAAGCTGCTTAACAACAGGCACGATTACAGGAGCTTCCGCGGTTGTAATCTCTGCCCATTTATGAAGTGTATTGGCTGGCATCAAGTCGCCTCCATAGATATAACCCACAACATCATTGTAAGCAATTTTATAATAAAGGCTATTCTGCTTGCCTTTTACAACACTTTCCAAAACTTTTGTTTTTGCTGCTGAAGGAATAGAACCAACTCTTGTTCCTCCTGGTGTTTGTCTAATATTGATTGCTCCTGAAACCATTATCTTGATCATGTCATTGACTTGAGGAATAATCTTTTTTATAGGTGCATCACTACTTCTCTTTGTCCAAGCAGCATAACTATTTTTGTCTCCTGCATAGACATAACCAATACCTGCACTACTCTCTACTCTGTAGTATCTCTTGTTGCTGTTTTTTTCTTTTACTTCAAAATCAAGTATTTGATAGGTATCATTTTTTTGTAATGTTGAAATAAGTGCTCCGCCTGGTGTTGTACGAAGGTTTATATTTCTCTCTAGTTTAATTGTTTCCCCTACTTTATAGACACCTTCTATGTATGTATGGCAAATATCTCTATCGTTCATTAATTTTGGATAAGAAGCAGAGTCTGCAGCGGAAAGCGTTAACATACCACCCTCTATGTTTATACCTTCTTTTGTTGCCAAACAGAGTGCATCTCTACTCTCTTCAATACATACAAAAGCATTGTCTTTAGAGAAACAAAACTCTCCACTGTTTAATTTCAATAGACGGTTATCCCAACTGCCTTGTGTGCTATCGTTAGAACAATGCTCATTTCCTTCCATATAACACGGAACATTCAATGGGCTACTTGCTTCCATATCGTCTACTTTTCTTTCCCATGATTGATTGTCTAGTTTTGCTTTATAGTTTTTATCGTTTCTTGCCCATCTGTCATTAGGTCTTGTCCATCTACATACTTTAGACGGACCTCCATTGTAGACAGAGTAAGCCGCTCTTGTTCTCTTATAAAAATGCTCTGAATCAGAGGTGTCGCTTGGTACACACCAGGCTCTTGGTGCTCTTTTCCATGCTTCATAATACTCCTCAAAAGAGTACATCATGTTTCCAAATATCTGCCAACCTTTTCCCTCTTGCAGTGCAGCAAAATGCCATCTATCATCTACTTGCATCATTCCGTGTCCGTGTCCAAAATCACCTCTTAGCATTTTAATACGTCCATCTTTTGCTTTTCTGTAGTGAGACATATAGCTCTCTTGGTGTCCCATTGCCAATGCTGCTCTTACCCAAGCATCTATCTCCTCTTGGCTTGCACTTGGTTTTCTTGAGTGAAGATAATAGATAGCCGCATCTTTAATAATATGTACCATGGTGTCTGTATATCTTCTCTCCTCTTCATGTCTCTCTTCAAAGTCATTAAAAATCAAAGTAGAGAATTCACTTTTTACATACTCTGGGTCTCCAAATGGGTCCACATCGCACCCTACTGGAAGACGTCCAAATGTTCCCCAAGAACCAAAGCTTTTATGTGTACATTTCCAGTAGTCAGGCGTATTTACCTTTCCTTTAATGCTTACTGTAGCCGAAGAAACCATTCCCTCTTTGCTTGTATTCTTATCTGCTTTGGATGCCATCATCTCTTTATCATTAAGAAGCTTTTCTACCTCTGGTGCCGAGGCAATTGTTGAGTCTGGCGCAAAACTATTTGTATTATTTTTTACCGTTCCTCCACATCCTGTCAATAGTACGGCTGTCACCATCACGCTAAGTTTTATTATATTGTTAAGCATCTCTGCTCCTTTTTTAATTGGTTTTATTATATTTTCATAAATGTAACAAAAATTTGTCAAACAAAAGTCAAAAAAAATGTCAATAATGAACATAAAGCAATTTATAGTATACTAATAGGAATTATTTTGGGTAGAAGGTTTTACTATGAAAAGATTCTCTTTTTTATTGGCTATTATGATCTCGTTATTTGTTTCTGGGTGTAATACACCAAGTGTTTCAATGCCCTCTTTTGGTGGGAAAAAAGTAAAAAAAGAGTACTTCACTGGTGGTGGACTTCGTAGTGAATTCATCATGAATGATGCCACAGGCCAAAATGGCGTAAAGAAAACATATGGCTATGATGGGCACATGAACTCTATTGTGAAAATCAAAAATGGCGTGAGAGATGGCATAGAAACATGGCTTGATGAAAAAGGCAGAGTCATCATGAGAGTGCCTTATGTCAATGGAAAAAAAGAAGGCGTGCAAGAAGCCTACTATCCAAATGGCGATGTCATGAGAAGAACAGCTTATAAAAATGGCTTACTTCATGGCAAGGCAATCATTTATAGAAAAGATGGAAGCATTCACAAGCAAAACACATTTAGATTTGGCAAAATGGTGAACTAGGCTACTGGTTCTCATTTGCAAATCCTACCAAGCTACACACACATCGTTAACCCCAAACTCAAACACACATATCTCACCTTTGATAGCGAGGGAAACCTTGTCATCAAATCTCCTCACAACAATCAAAAAGAGATAGAGAGACTTCTTATAAGCAAATCTGCATGGATCGAGAGGTCTCGAAAAAAGATTTCTGAAAAAAAAGGAAATCTCTCACATCTATCAAAACTTAAAAATCTTTTTTATAAAGGAAGTGAGTATCCCCTCTTTCTAGAACAGTACGGCAAAAAAAGAATAAAACTTCTATTTTCAGAAGAGGTCTTCACTCTTTTTTATGCTGAATATGATGAAAAAAAACTTCTTAAAAAGATAGATACTTTCTATAAAAGCGAGTCGCAAGAGTATCTTCCTTATATTGTTGAGGCATGGGCAGACAAAATGAAGCTCTACCCAAAAAGTCTCTCTTTTCGAAAAACAAAACGTCAATGGGGAAGTTGTTCTGGAAGGAATGATATTTGTTTCAATACCATGATGATGAAGCTTCCTGTAAGTGTCATAGAATACATTGTTGTACACGAACTTGCACACATCAAACACAAACACCATCAAAAGAGTTTTTGGGCACTTGTTGAGCATTTTCTTCCTCACTATAGAGAGGCACGAAAAGAGCTCAAATCTTACACCACATAATTTACTCCTCGCTAACACTTAGGTAATTTTCTTAGCCTACAATTTGCTTAGGTACTTTTAAAAAAGTATCTAAAAAGAGAGGTAACTCTCACAATCTTAAAGGAGATACAATGAAAAAACTTTTAATGTTATTAGCCGCTATGGCAATCACAACAATTTTTGCTCAAGCGAATGAAGCCGCCGATATGGCAGATAATGCAGCTGCAGCAGTTCAAGAAGAAGCAAAGGATGCTGCATCAAGCGCTGTAGAAGCTACCGCTGACGAAGCAAATGCTACAAAAGAAGAAACGACTGAAGAGAAAAACTAACTTTTCATCATTATAATCAGCCATTTCCCCTATATATAATTTGACTGCCCCTCCCTTGGGGTAGTTCCCTCACATAAAATTCAGAAATATATCCATTTTCATTCATGATAAAAAGTGTAAATTAATAATTGATTGTTTAAAAAAGTAGTGGCCGGGAGAGGGGGATTCGAACCCCCGGTGGCTTCCACCACACCGGTTTTCAAGACCGGCACGTTCAACCGCTCCGACATCTCCCGACAGTTAGTATAAATATTTGTGGAGGAGCCACCCAGATTCGAACTGGGGATAGTAGCTTTGCAGGCTACGGCCTTACCACTTGGCGATGGCTCCACGCACACATGGTGCCCGAGGCCGGACTTGAACCGGCACGGTCGCAATGACCGGGGGATTTTAAGTCCCCTGTGTCTACCAATTCCACCACTCGGGCATACAAGGAGTCGCACAAAAGTTATTTATATTTAAAATTTAGTCTATATTATGGAGCGGGCGAACGGGATCGAACCGTCGACCCTCACCTTGGCAAGGTGATGCTCTACCGCTGAGCTACGCCCGCATTTCCATACCATCTTTTAAGTTTTACCCTAAAATTGGAATGAGATTATAACGAAATAAACTTTTAATGTAAAGAGAGAACATGACTTTATAAGCAAAAAATGATCTACTACTATATTTTGAGAATCATTTGCTATAATCCATTAAAATACAGACAAAGGTTTTTTTATGAGAAGTAATGAAATTAAAGAGGGTTTTAGCCGTGCACCCCACAGAAGTTTACTACGCGCGACAGGCGTCAAAGATGAAGATTTTGCCAAACCTTTTATTGGTGTTGCAAACTCTTTTATAGAGATTATTCCTGGTCACTTTTTTTTAAACAAAGTGGCTGAAGTCATTAAGGAAGAGATACGTGCAAATGGATGTGTCCCATTTGAATTCAATACCATTGGTGTAGATGATGGTATTGCAATGGGGCATGATGGCATGCTTTACTCTCTTCCAAGTAGAGAATTGATAGCAAGCTCTGTAGAGACCGTTATGAACGCACACAAGCTTGATGCAATGATTGCCATACCCAACTGTGACAAAATCGTTCCTGGGATGATTATGGGTGCATTACGCGTCAATGTGCCTACCGTCTTTGTCTCTGGTGGACCTATGGCTGCTGGACACAAAAAAGATGGAACCCCTATAGACCTTGCGACTGCTTTTGAGGCAGTAGGTCAATTTGAGGCAGGAGAGATAGACGAAGCCGAGTTAACGGACATAGAGTGCAACGCTTGTCCAAGTGGCGGATCTTGTTCAGGCATGTTTACAGCAAACTCTATGAATACGCTCATGGAGGCAATG
>Ga0256844_10000493_pt1 | contig 15312 bp, 10 predicted proteins | sample MusselsmetaG_FD_189100 | JGI IMG/M metagenome (GOLD analysis project Ga0256844, IMG submission 189100) | Mussel associated microbial communities from hydrothermal vent at the East Pacific Rise, Pacific Ocean - Mussels | ecosystem: Host-associated > Mollusca > Shell > Unclassified ... | reverse complement strand
AATTGCATGACTACTGATAGTCATGCTGTTCAGATCATAAGCAAATTCAGTTTGTTCTGCAGCACTGGCAAAATATAATTGCCAGTAAGCATTGCCTTGCTCAGTTTTGTCTTTGCTGAGTGCATCCAGTAGCGCCAGTGTACGATAACCTGCAGCAGAGGATGTAGGCTCAGGCCATAGATGACCAATAAAAAGCAGGCGTTTAGTCTTCATCGATTGCTATGATACCTTCTAATGAATGACTAATAATTTTCTTTGCCAGTTTAATAAAAGCAATGAAATAAGCCTGTTGCCTGTCTTCTTTACGAATGGCAGCATAAAGAGTACCCCAACAACCTGTTTCCCCCAGTGGCAGAGCAGCGATGTCATACTGCTGCAGGATATTTTTATTTAATACCCAACAGGGTAGGGCAGAAACCCCACGATTACTGGCGATTAATTGTAAGGTCATAGCATTGACCTGTGAATGACGTACTAAGCTGGGTTCAACTCCTGCAGGTGATAAAAAGCGGGTAAAAATATCCAGCCTTTCCCGTTCCACGGGATAAGTGATTAAGGTGTCATCATACATATCTTCTGCCAGAATGCAGGTTTCTCCTGCCAGTGGATGCTGTTTTGACAGAGCCAGTAAAATTTGATATTTAAACAATGGAATATAACTAACTTCATCATGATGGCGAATATCGGAAGTAATGACCAGATCAGTATTAGCACGTAATAATGATTCTGTCGGATTGAGATCAAAGCCGGTAGATAGATCCAACTCTACATCGGGCCAGTCCAGACGATATTGATCCAGTGTCGGCATAAGCCAGTCAAAGCAACTATGACATTCCACACCGATACGTAAACTACCACTATTACCCGTTTTAATACGCGATAATTGTTGCTCTGTTTGTTTCACCAGAGGTAAAATTTTATCAGCCAGTACCAGTAATTTTTTCCCTGCAGGCGTAAAACGCATGGGTCGGGTTTTTCTCACCAGTACGGGAGTACCCAGATAATCTTCCAGTACCTTTAATTGGTGAGACAGAGCAGACTGGGAAAGATTTAGTTGTTCAGCAGTAGCTACCAAACTGCCTGTTTGCTGCAGACCAATCAGTGTTTTCAGATGACGAATTTCCAGATCCATATGCATCAGCCTGTTTATTAATAGAATATCTTATTAATTCTAGCGTATTTTGTCTCTGCTGTAGAGTCTAATACTCATAAATACAGCGGAGAGTGTCAGTCCGATTAACAGGCCAATCCAAAAGCCCTGAGCGCCCATTGCCGGGACAATATGATTACTGAGTGCTAAGGTATAACCCAGGGGGAAACCTATCAGCCAATAGGCGGTAATGGATAGCAACATCGGAATTGTGCTATCTTTGAGGCCTCTTAGAGCACCCGCAGAGCAGAGCTGAATACCATCAGAAAACTGGTAAAGTGCGGTATATATCATCAGACTGCTGGCCAGTTCAATAACGGCAATATTATTGCTGTATATGCCGGCAATACCGGAGGAAAAATTAATAATCATCAGGGCTGCAATAGTTGATATGCTCAGGCTGATAATATAACCTGATTTGATGGTATGCTTTATGGCCTGCCATTGTCGGGCACCACTATACTGGCCAACCTGAATACTCAGGCTAATGGACAGGCTTAGAGGTAAGATAAAAATCAGTGATGAAAAACTCAAAGCTATCTGGTGGGCAGCAACAGTGACGACACCTAACGATGCCAGAAATAAGGCGATAATGGAAAACACGCTGCCTTCAACAAAAAATGTAATGCCAATGGGAATTCCGAGTTGTAACAGTTTGAGCAATTCAGGTAAATGAGGTTTTAGCCCATGCGCTAAAAGTTTAACGGGTAGCATTTTTTTACTGTTTAACACATATCCGAATAAACATAAAAACATAAACCAATGGCTGATAGTCGTTGCCCAGCCAGCCCCGACACCCCCCAGTTTTGGGGCTCCCCAATGGCCAAAAATCAGTATATAGTTCACTAATATGTTTACCATAAGGCCTAGTATTCCGGTGACCATAATGGGGATGATATTGGCCATACCTTCATTGAGATAGCGTAAAATATAAAAGCCAGCGATGGCTGGCATACCCCATGCGATGGCCTTAAGATAGCCGCTGGAAATTGTGAATAAAGCCGTTTCAAGTTGCATAAAATGAAACAGCTTATCCATTGATATTAAAATAATAAAACCACAAAGGCTGAGTATCAGGCCAATCCATAGTGACTGACGAATAGTATGGCCAATCTGTTGATAGTTTCTGGCTCCGTAGAGATGGGCAATCGTCGGCGTAATTGCCGTGAGTATTCCTCCGGTTAATAACATTAATGGGATCCAGATACTGGAAGCCACTGCGACAGAAGCCAGATCAAGTGCACTTGCGTGGCCAGACATCATGGTATCCACCACCCCCATAGACATTTGACTGAATTGTGTCGCCACTACTGGTAGTGCCAGCAGGATTAATTGTCTTAGCTGTTTTTTGACTGTGCTGTTATGCGTTGAAGATAATACTTGCTTCATTGTTTTTATTGGTAATATAAAATATATGGGCTATTATTTTAAGTAGTGCCTGTCCGTAGATTAGGATGGATGCTTATGGGAATAACGTTGTTAACCCTTGCGCGTATAAATCTGACCACAGTTTTTATCCATTGCTTGTTTAATCTAATCCTGATCTTAGCTGAATCTTAATATATATGATACATATTGCCTTTATGAAACCTGCTGTGCTTAAAGTCATTATGCTTATCGTAGTGATAATGGGATTGTTTCCGTTGCTGTTACAAGCAGGTCAACTGCAAACGGTCTCATTGCAATTGCAATGGAAGCATCAATTTGAATATGCGGGCTTTTATGCGGCCATAGAAAAAGGCTTTTATCGGGATGAAGGTCTGCAGGTTGAATTGCGGGAAATTCGAGCTAACAATGATCCAGTTGCTGATGTGTTACAGGGCAGAGCCGATTTTGGTATTACCTACTCCAGTTTGATCACTGATTATCTTGCGGGTAAGCCGGTAGTAATGCTAGCCAATATTTTTAAAAATTCAGCGCTGGTGATTATTGCCCAAAAAGAATTTTATTTACCTTCTGATTTAAAGGGTAAACGTATTATGGGTAGTGAAGTTGAGTTACGAAACTCAGGCTTAACCATGATGTTTAACCGCTTTGATCTGGTTGCAGATGATTTTGCAATGATTACTCCAGAACATTCGATTGATGCTTTTGCAGAAAAGCGTATTGACGCAATGACCGCTTTTATTACTAACCAACCCTATTTACTTAATCTTAAAAATATCAAATATACCATTCAAAATCCTACCAGTTATGGGTCACAGTTTTATGATGTTAATTTATTTACATCCCTTGATGAGGCCAACAAACATCCTAAACGGGTTGCGGCATTTAGACGGGCAAGTATTAAAGGCTGGAAATATGCATTAACTCATAGTGATGAAATTATTGAACTGATTTTAGCAAAATATAATAGCCAGCAAAAAACTAAAAATGCTCTGAAGTATGAAGCTGAAATTATCAAAAGTCTGGTACTGCCAAGGATTTATCATGTTGGCAGTATTGATTGTAAAATATTAAATGAAATGGCTGAAAATTTTATCCGTCAGGGTATGGCACCTGAGAATAGTGATTTAAGTTTTAGAGATTTTCTTTTTGAACAAAATTGTGCGCCTTTAAATGACTCAGGATTCAGCCCAGAAGAACAACAATATTTGCAAGATAAAGAAAAAATAAAAGTGTGTATTGATCCAGACTGGATGCCCTTTGAACAAATAAAAAATGGTCAATATATTGGTATGAGTGCAGATTATCTGCAGTTTATTGGGAGCGTTATCCAAACACCTATTGAGTTACTGGTAACTGAGGACTGGCAACAATCAATCAACTATGTTAAATCAAGAAAATGTGATATTTTATCCCTGGTAATGGCCACTCCGGAACGAAAAAAATACCTGAATTTCACACAAGCCTATTTAACTATTCCATTGGTTATAGCAACTACCACAGATAAACTTTTTATTGCTGATTTAAATGATGTTGCCGATAAAAAATTAGGTCTGGTAAAAAATTATGCTTTTACAGAACTGCTTAAATTAGATTACCCTGATATTGATTTTGTCGAAGTGGATTCAGTGCAGCAGGGCCTGGAACAACTGGAACAAAAAAAACTTTTTGCCATGATTGATAATCTTAGTAGTCTGGCCTATCAAATACAAAAAAAATATGCAGGGACACTGAAAATTTCCGGAAGAATAAATAAAAACTGGTCTCTGGGTATCGGTGTACGAAATGATGACTTGTTATTATTGTCAATACTTGAAAAAGCCATTAATCAGATAAATGAAAAGTTGAAACAAAAAATTTTAAATCAATGGACCAGTATAACCTATGAACAGGAGACTGATTATTCTTTTTTATGGAAGCTGCTGGCAGCGATTCTGGTCATTTTTTTATTAATGATTTATCGCTATAAAATGGTGACAGCTTATAATCATGAGTTGCAGCAATTAAATACAAAATTAGAAAAATTAACGATTACAGATACTTTAACACAGCTATATAACCGACGTTATCTGGATTTAAATAATCAGCATGCAATTAATCTGGCCAAACGCTATAAAACGCCTTTTGCATTAGTACTATTAGATATTGATAATTTTAAACAAGTGAATGATAACTATGGGCATCTTAGAGGGGACAAAACACTCAACCGGGTGGCATTCATTTTATCATCACAATCCAGAAAAAATGATATCGTCGGGCGCTGGGGTGGTGAGGAATTTTTAATTATATGCGCACAAAGTTCGTTACAAGGTGCACACACAATGGCAGAAAATTTACGTCTTGCTATTGCCCAGGAAAAATTTATTGCTGAGCAGACGGTAACTATTAGTATTGGTGTTACTGAATATCAGAAAAATGATACCCCGGAAATAATTATAAACCGTGTCGATCAGGCTTTGTATAAAGCAAAATCCAGGGGTAAAAATCAGGTCGTGAGTCTATAATGAATGCTCTATTGAAGAAAGAGAATAGCAACTTGAGTAAATATATTATTCTGTTAAAAATAACTTTTTTTAGATGTTGATAAGCAGCGTTTTTCCCGGTTTGTGATGAAATGTTTATCTTTGCTGAAGGTAAGCTTATTTCATGGTGCAGCACGATTACCCTGCTTACTATAGATATTAAAGCAATATGTCTGAATATCGATGTATGGCCTGCTATCTTGCGTGCATTAATAGTTTAAATTAACGGGCACTTTTCTAGTGTGTTCTTCTAAATTACTCATCAGTATTGAATACTCGTAGGTTTTAATGGTTTCCTGGCCACTCTATCGGGGGAGTGATATTGGTAAAAATGTCCGCCTTTTTCAATTAATACTCTTTAGCCTGGAAAATTTCACTGTTTAGAGTTTTTACCGCACTTTGAATCATTATAAATGACATTGTAATCTGCTTCAATATTTTCTATACTGGGAAAGATTTTTGTCTTTCATTTATTTGCTGTCTGTAAGTTTATGAAAAACAAGTAAATAAAAACGGGTATGTAAAACGAACTCTGGAATATATGAATGACCTATAAGTTTGTATCGGTTAATTCATTATTATTAAATAATAAATTACTTATCTCTGAACTGATTTAGTGATGAGTAGCTGGCAGGAGATGACAACATGTCAAATCAGAACTTACAGACAAGCTCTGAACAGGATATTGATCAGTTAGAAACTCAGGAATGGCTTGAGGCTTTAGAAAGCGTACTGGAAACTGAAGGGCCTGAACGGGCTCATTTTTTAATTGAACAGATGATTGAAAAAGTACGTCGCTCAGGTGTTAATCTGCCACATTCGTCAAATACTGCTTATGTGAATACTATTCCTCCTCATCTGGAGGAGCACATACCGGGTGATATGGCAATTGAGGCTCGAATTCGTTCATTAATTCGCTGGAATGCTGCGGCTATGGTGGTAAAAGCCAATCGAAAGTCCTCTGAACTGGGTGGCCACATTGCCAGTTTTGCATCGGCGGCAACACTTTATGATGTTGGTTTTAATCATTTTTTTCAGGCACCTACCCACGAACATGGTGGTGATTTATTATTAATTCAGGGTCATTCTGCTCCAGGCATGTATGCTCGCTCTTTTCTGGAGGGACGGCTTAGTGAGGAGCAACTGGATAAATTTCGTCAGGAAGTTGATGGTGGTGGTCTGTCATCCTATCCTCATCCCTGGTTAATGCCTGACTTCTGGCAGTTTCCCACAGTTTCTATGGGTCTGGGACCCATACAGTCTATTTATCAGGCGCGTTTTATGCATTATATGCAGGATCGAGGGCTGTCAAATACACGTATGCGGAAAATCTGGACTTTCATTGGTGATGGTGAAACAGATGAGCCGGAAACGCTGGGTGCTATTTCTCTGGCCTCACGGGAAAAACTGGATAATCTGATCTGGGTAATCAATTGCAATCTGCAGCGTCTGGATGGCCCGGTACGCGGCAATGGCAAGATTATTCAGGAACTTGAAGCTATTTTCCGTGGCGTTGGCTGGAAAGTTATTAAGGTGATGTGGGGCAGTTACTGGGATCCGCTGTTAGCCAAAGATAAAGATGGCTTGTTAAAACGCCGTATGATGGAATGTGTGGACGGTGACTTCCAGAATTATAAATCCAAAGATGGAGCTTATGTCAGAGAACATTTTTTTGGTAAATACCCGGAATTAAAAGCCATGGTTGCCAATATGTCGGATGCCGATATCTGGCGTTTGAATCGCGGCGGGCACGATCCCCATAAAGTTTATACAGCCTATAAAGAAGCAGCCGAAACAAAGGGGCAACCGGTGGTTATCCTGGCACATACGGTTAAAGGTTATGGTATGGGAGCCGCGGGTGAAGGTCAGATGCGTACCCATTCCCAGAAAAAACTGGATGCTGAAGAAATGATTGCTTATAAAAATCGTTTTAATATCCCAATTTCGGATGAGCAGGCTGGACGCGCTGACTATTATCATCCAGGTCAAGATAGTGAAGAATATAAGTATATGATGGCCCGGCGTGAAGCCCTGGGCGGAGTGATGCCGGTACGTAATCGATCTGCAGCGCCATTGGATATACCTGATTTAGCTATTTTTGAACCCCTGTTAAAAGGTTCTGGTGATAGAGAAATGTCGACTACTATGGCTTTTGTACGTATGTTGACTTTACTCAGCAGGGATAAAAACATTGGTGAAAACATTGTACCGATTGTTCCGGATGAAGCACGAACTTTTGGTATGGAGGGCATGTTTCGTCAATTGGGAATTTATTCATCAGTAGGTCAGCTTTACACACCGCAGGATAAAGATCAGGTGATGTTTTACAAAGAAGACAAGTCGGGTCATATTTTGCAGGAGGGCATAAATGAAGCCGGTGCTATGTCTTCATGGATTGCTGCGGCAACAGCCTATAGTACCCATAGTGTGAATATGGTGCCGTTTTATATTTACTATTCGATGTTTGGCTTTCAACGTGTGGGTGATTTAGCCTGGATGGCGGGTGATATGCAGGCGCGCGGCTTTTTGCTGGGCGGTACTGCGGGCCGGACAACATTGGCCGGTGAAGGTTTGCAGCATCAGGATGGTCATTCTCTGCAGATTGCAGCGACTATTCCTAACTGTATTACTTATGATCCTACCTTTTCATATGAATTAGCAGTGATTATTCAGGAAGGTATGCGGCGCATGTATAAAGAACAGGAAAATGTTTTTTATTATATTACTGTGATGAATGAAAACTATCAGCAGCCGGCACTGCCAAAAGGTGTTGAAAAAGGTATCTTAAAAGGGATGTACCTATTGCAGGGCGGCGGTAAACGCCGTAAAAAAATCCAGTTAATGGGTTCAGGTACAATCTTGCGTGAAGTGATTGAAGCCGCACGTATCCTTGATGAGGAATGGTCAGTGGATGCCGATGTCTGGAGTGTGACCAGCTATAATGAATTACGCCGTGAAGCTCAGGATATCGACCGCTGGAATATGCTGCATCCTCTGGAAGATGCCAGGATTTCTTATATTGAAAAGTGCCTGAAAGACAGACGTGGCCCGGTTCTATCAGCTACAGATTATATCAAGGGATACTCAGATCAAATTCGTAAATGGGTACCGGCAAAATATGAGGTACTGGGTACGGACGGCTTCGGACGTTCTGACACCCGGGCTCAATTACGTAAGTTTTTTGAAGTTAATGCTGCCTATGTTGTTGTTGCTGCGCTGAAATTATTGGCTGATGACGGACAATTCCCCGCAGGTAAGGTACAGGAAGCCATTGTTAAATATGGCATTGATCCTGAAAAACCAAATCCGGCAAATGCTTAAGAGCATTTAGCTCATTGTCATAAATGAAATGGAGTAATACTATGGGTAAAATGTTAGAAGTCTTTGTACCGGATATAGGTGATTTTGATGAAGTTGAAGTAATTGAGATACTGGTATCAGAGGGCGACACCATTAATGTTGAAGACTCACTGATCACCGTTGAGTCGGATAAAGCAACAATGGAAATTCCAAGCAGTCATGCTGGAGTGATTGCTAAAATAAAAGTGGCTATTGGTGATAAAGTGGCACAGGGTTCACTGCTGTTATTAGTCGATGAACAAGTGCTCGAAACGATTACTGAAAGTGCTGCGGCAACAGCTCCGGAAGCTATTGCAAAGGTTGAAAAAACTGTAGTAACAGTCGCCGATAAAGCTAAGCCAGTGGCTGCACCAACAGAGAGAAAACCCTCACCGACGATTAATATTGATCATGAGAATTTTAAAAAAGCACATGCTTCTCCAGCAGTGCGAAAATTTGCCCGGGAACTGGGGGTTGATTTAAGCAAGGTGAGCGGCAGCGGCAATCATCAGCGCATACTCAGAGAAAATGTTCAGGATTTTGTCAAGCAGGCCTTAAAAGAACCCATGAACAGCGGTGCCAGTCTGGGTGTAGAACCTATGCCGGATATTGATTTTAGTCAATGGGGTGATATTGAAAGCAGGAAGCTTTCCAAAATCAATATTCTCACCGGTAAATTTATGCATCGTAACTGGGTGAATATTCCTCATGTCACCCAGTTTGATGAAGCTGATATTACTGAACTGGAAGTTTTTCGCAAGAAGTCTAATGTGGAATATGCCGATAAGGGCATCAAGGTCACTATGCTGTCATTTATTATGAAGGCTGTGGTGGTTGCACTTAAAGAATTTCCACGTTTTAATTCCTCTCTTGATGCTTCCCAGGAAATGCTGATACAGAAACATTATTATAATATTGGTATTGCTGTGGCCACTGCCGATGGACTGGTTGTACCGGTCATCCGGGATGTGGATCAGAAAAGCCTGGGTGATCTGGCTAGTGAACTGCGGGAAGTATCCATCAAGGCCAGAGATAAAAAATTAAAACCTTCAGAAATGCAGGGTGGCTGTTTTACTATTTCCAGTCTGGGCGGTATTGGTGGTACCAGTTTTACACCGATTATCAATGCGCCTGAAGTGGCCATTCTAGGTGTATCACGTTCAAAAATGCAACCAGTCTGGAACGGCTCTGATTTTGAACCGCGTTTAATGTGCCCATTGTCGCTGTCTTATGATCATCGGGTGATCGATGGTGCTGAAGGCGCGGCGTTTTCAAGCTATCTGAGTAAACTCTTATCAGATGTTCGTTATTTATTGATGTAATCAACAGGGATTTAGAAATGAGCAAGCGCCTGGAAACAAAAACAATTGCAGTAACAGTACCGGATATTGGTGATTTTGATAGTGTTGAGATTATTGAAATTCTGATCTCTGAGGGAGATTCGGTGGCTATTGAAGATCCACTGATCACCGTGGAATCGGATAAGGCCAGTATGGAAATACCCTCTTCTGCTGCCGGAGTGGTTAAAGCTATCAAGGTGGCAATGGGTGATAAAGTGGCACAGGGTAGCGTTATTCTTGAACTGGAAACAAGTGACAATGTGGCTACTGCACCATCAGGTGCAGTAGAGGAAAATCCACAGGATGCTGAAACCCGCTCCGTTGTCAATCATTCTGCCGCTGACACTTCTGCCTTTAATGGTGATGCTGATATTAAAGCGCAGGTGGTGGTACTGGGCTCTGGACCTGGCGGCTATACTGCAGCCTTTCGAGCTGCAGATCTGGGTAAGCAGGTAGTATTGATTGAAAAGGATGATTTTTTAGGTGGTGTTTGTCTGAATGTAGGCTGTATCCCCTCTAAGGCTTTATTGCATGTAGCTGAAGTACTCAATGAGGCCAGGGAATTCTCTAAACTGGGGGTCACTTATCAGGAACCTGATATTGATATCAATAAATTGCGTGAGCATAAGAATAAAGTAGTTGGCCGTCTGACGGGCGGTTTAAAACAATTGGCTAAACAACGTAAAGTACAAATAGTTAATGGCTTTGGAAAGTTTAATTCAAGTCATAGTATTGAAGTTGAAGCTGCCGATGGCAGCAAACAGGTGGTTTCTTTTGAACATTGTATTATTGCTGTCGGTTCTTCTGTTAGTCGTTTGCCCTTCATTCCCTGGGAAGATGAACGCGTCTGGGATTCAACGGATGCCCTTGATCTACCCAATATACCCAAGCGCTTACTGGTGGTTGGTGGTGGTATTATCGGTCTGGAAATGGCTACTGTTTATCATGCACTGGGTGCGCAGGTGACGGTGGTAGAATTAGGACCGGGTTTAATTCCGGGTGCCGATCGTGATTTGCTTAAACCCTTTGAACGTAGTTTAAAACGTCGTTATGAAAATATTTTTGTCAATACTAAAGTGACTGAACTGACGCCTGATGAGCAGGGTATTATCTGTAAGTTTGAGGGTAAAAAAGCTCCACAGGAAGATACATTTGATAATGTTCTGGTGGCTATTGGCCGTTCACCTAATGGACAGTTAATTTCTGCTGAACAGGCAGGAATAGAAGTAAATGAGCAGGGTTTTATCCGTGTTGATAAGCAGCAGAGAACCAATATCGAACATATTTTTGCTATCGGTGATGTGGTAGGCCAGCCTATGCTGGCCCATAAGGCCACTCATGAAGCCAAAGTGGCGGCTGAAGTGATTGATGGTCAGCAACGATTTTTTGATGCGCGTACTATACCTTCAGTGGCTTATACTGATCCGGAAATTGCCTGGTGCGGACAAACGGAAGAACAGCTTAAAGCCGAGGGTATTGATTATGAGAAAGGTGTGTTTCCCTGGGCGGCCAGTGGCAGGGCACTTTCTGTAGGTGCGGATATTGGTATGACCAAAGTACTTTATGATAAGCACAGTCATCGTATGCTGGGCACGGGTATTCTGGGTAAAAATGCTGGTGAGCTTATTGCTGAAGCAGCCCTGGCTGTGGAAATGGGCGCTGAAATAGAAGATGTTGCTTTGACTATTCACCCTCACCCGACACTGTCGGAAACTCTGAATTTTGCAACTGAGGTGGCCGAGGGGACTTGTACTGATATTTATTTGCCTAAGAAAAAATAATCACAGGCAGATAATTTACCGGCTTATTTTTCTCTATCTGAGGACTTGTTCTGACGTTTATCAGATAGAGAAAACAGCTTGTTAACTGCCCTGTTTTTATATCCTGCAACAACCATCCAATTCGCTTTTTTGTCATAAAAAGCTATGCTGTGTTTAGCCAATGGAATAAACCCACTCTGATATATAGCGGACACCATTCTATTTATGTCTATTTTACAATTTTGCTTTCCAAACAGACAGTTAGAAAAACGTCTGGAAGTATGTCGGGAGCGATTATTCCGTATTGCTTATGCCTGGAGCCATGATGAAATGCTGGCGGATGATCTGGTTCAGGATACCCTGGTTAAAGCACTCCTGCATTTGCATCAGCTGAAAAAACCAGATGTACTGGAATCCTGGGTTATCAGTATATTGAATAATGTCTGGCATGATTATTTACGCCGTAATAAAGACCTTGTTGATATTGATGCGCTTGTCTATTGTGCCAGAGAAACACCGGAGCACATACATGAACGGGAGCAAATGGTGAACCAGGTACGTACTGCTGTTGCTCAGCTGCCTATGGGGCAGCGTCAGGTTGTGAGTCTGGTCGATCTGGAAGGGATGTCCTATCGCCATGTTTCTGAGGTACTGGATATACCGGTAGGCACTGTCATGAGCCGCCTGAACCGCGCTCGTAATACTATGCTGACCAGGCTCAGTGTAAAACAGAATGTGGTGCAGTTGCATCGCTAGGCAAATACTCTAAATACACATTTAATAAACAGTTTCCATCGTTATAACTCTGTGGTGTAAAATAGCAGTAGTTTATGGTGAGCGGCAGCAGATAAGAGAAACTAGAGATATGAATAATTCAGTATCGATGGAAATGTTAAATGCCTATATTGATAATGAGCTGGATCTGAAAGATGCTGCTGATATTGAACAGGCAATACAAAACAGTGTGCAGCTGCAACAAAAACTGGATGAATTACAGCAACTGAAACTTAAGGTACAGGCCAGCTATGCTGTTGTACGTGCGCCTCTTCACAATGAGCCTGTACGGAGAAAAAATACCTGGCAACCAGCGGCACTGCTAGCTGCTGTGACACTGGTATTAGGTGTATCATCAGGCTGGTATGGGCATCAATATCTAAGTGATGATGAGCTAACTATGACAGCACTGAAGGATGTTAATCGGGGAGCTTCTGTGGAACAGCTTCTGGGTGTGAAATTACAGCCGCTTAAGGTTCAGGATGATAAAATTATTATTCATCTTGCACAAAATGACAAGTTGTTATTTGATAAGGCACTGGCAAAAGCTGAAGCATTACTGGCACGTTTTGATGCCCTGGAAAAACAGGGCCGTATTCAGGTGCTGGCTAATTCCTATGGTATGGATCTTATGCGTAAAGACAAAAGCCCTTATCAGGAACGTATTGTTAAGCTTATGCAACAACATAATAATATTCAGTTTATTGCCTGTGCTAATACGATTAAGCGTTTAGAGTCCAGAGGTGTTAACGTGGGTTTGATTGAAGGTGTACAGATACACGGGCCGGTAATAGATGAAATTGTCAGTCATATGCAGGATGGCTGGACCTATATTAAAATATAGCAAAGTGCATGAATTTGAACATACACCTTGCTGTGGTACTGCTGTAGATGATCTAAATTAGAAAATAGCTGTTATCTGAAAAGATAAAATATCGCCCATATTGCTGACAATATCATCGGCAGTATTATTATCTATAGCCTTAGCATTTCGAAATGCATAGTTGATGGTTGCCCGGGTCTTTTTATTAAAGAAATATTGTGCTCCCAGTGTCCAGGTGTCAAAACGCCGCTCATCTCCCTTACCCAGACGATTTAAATTCCGACTGTCCTGAGTGGCCCGATTATAACGGTCAAAACGGGCCGCCAATTCCAGTTTAGGTAATACTTTATAACCAAAATCAAGATACCAGCCATCAGCCTCTTCGTCAGTGAGAACATTGAACTGTGATGTAACTGCTCCGTTGTTTGATGTGTCACCTGGAATAGCGCCAAATGAGGCACCATTAAAAATCATTCCTTTTGCCTTATTATATTCTGCTGCTGCACGAATTTTCCCCTTGCGATAAGTGGTACCAATACCCCAGCGTTTGCGCTCAAATTCATCTTCTACATAATCACTATAACCGGCTCCCTGTCCTGGACTGGTAAGAATTTCACGAGTACCGCTGGTATACCAGGCAAATGTTTTCCAGCCGTCGCGGCGTGCGCGCTTACCGGTGTAAACCTGTTCTGCTGAGGCATAAAGATAATAATCCTTATTACTATTATAATCACCCGTATTTAAACCAGAACCATTGCCTATCATTCCGGAATAACTGAATTCCCAGTCTTTCATACTATCAAAAACAAATGTATCAAACACCTGAATTCCAGTGTCTCTGGCTGCACCAAAGGCGCTCCATTCATTGCCCTTGCTGCACACTGAATGATAATTGGCATCAGTTACTGCACCTGTGCAAGGGGTGACACCATCAATATCAAAATGCCGTTCTAATAACTGCTGACCGGCATATCCTGTAAAATTTATCCAGTCAAATAAAGCGATACCCTGATAAACTTCTTCACTCATGGGTGTTTTAAACTGACCTACCCGCACACGAGCACCATTAATATGATTAAAGGTGACACTGGCATCAGTCAGTTCAACTGCAGAACCATATTCAGTGATGCCATTTTTGCCGAATTCAGCCAGAATAAAATAGTTAATTTTATCATCCAGAGGAAAACCACCACCACGTACACCAATACGTGCACGACGTAACTGAAATTGAGATGAGCTGTCCAGATTTGGACCAATTTGATTAAAGGCAGCATCCTGGCCGGAAAAAGGACCGGCAGAAAGGCTGTCATTTGACTTGCTTTCATATTGTGGCTGGATAAAGCCCCAGAGTTTTGCCCGCGGGGCACTGCCCTGAACTTCTGTGCCCTGTACCATTAGCCAGTTGACGGCATAAGCCTGGCCACTAATAATAGATGAGCTACCAATAAGTGCTGCCAGGAATGATTGTTGTAATTTTTTCATATAATTGAATCCCAAAATTTTAATAATAGAAGAATATTGTTTTATTTTTGAAACTATTCTATCCAGCTTTATACTTTAAACTGTTGCCTGGAAGAAGCATGTCAGTGCAGCCTCAGTTTAAAATTTCGTATAAATATGACCATTGCTCAAGAGTATTGAAGTCTGATTACGAAAATAATGCTGAAATTTAGTAAAGAAATACTAAGTAGTGCTTATAGATTATTTAAGGTTTAATCAGAATATAATCCTGAGCTACTAAATCCATAATACGAACCACACCGGCTGATACCGGTATGGCCAGAGGATTCAGTTGCGGTGTGTGGCCAAGTTTTTTGGTGAAGGCTTTGATGGTGTTTTTACAGGCTGAAAAACGCACACCCTCACTATTGAGATTTTTAATTCGGGAATTATTGGAATTATCAAGCATTAACAGACGCAAGCCCGGACCAAAAGCAACAATTTCTACATCAACTTTATCAGAACCATAATGTTTAAGAATGTTACTGGCAACATTAAGCACCAGTGTTTGTTTAAAAGGGTTTGGGTCACTTATTTGCAGGACAACATGTTTTTCGGCAAATGGTTTTTCCTCACTGGCGATACTGTTGGTGGGTGCTATTAGCATTATTAATAATAATATGCTAAAGAATATTTTATGTAACATTAGAATTCCTTATTGTTTTAATTCAATAATAAGACGTAGACGCTGCTCATTTATTCCAAATTATTTTGCCTG
>Ga0256844_10000492_pt1 | contig 15320 bp, 10 predicted proteins | sample MusselsmetaG_FD_189100 | JGI IMG/M metagenome (GOLD analysis project Ga0256844, IMG submission 189100) | Mussel associated microbial communities from hydrothermal vent at the East Pacific Rise, Pacific Ocean - Mussels | ecosystem: Host-associated > Mollusca > Shell > Unclassified ... | reverse complement strand
AAGGGGTTAAAATAGCAGGCTTTAAAGAGCCAAGTCCTATTCAAGAGATGGTAATTCCCATCATTGAAAAGGGTGAAGATTTGGTGGGTCAAGCACACACTGGAACAGGAAAAACAGCAGCATTTGGACTGCCGTTAATGGATAAGATTGCGAAGAAGCAGATTGAACGTGCTTTGGTTATTACACCAACACGTGAGCTAGCGACACAGGTAAGTGATGAGCTTTACCACTTAGGACGTTTTTGTGGCATAAGAACCATTACTGTTTATGGTGGTGTTGGTTATGGTAGACAAATTGCGTTAATTAACAAAGGTGTACAGGTCATTGTTGCCACTCCTGGACGATTGAAAGATTTGTACAAAAAAGGAAAAATTGACTCTTTTAACCCTGAAATTGTTGTCTTGGATGAAGCTGATGAGATGCTTGATATGGGCTTTTTGGAAGAGATTAAAGAGATTTTTGAATACATTCCTCAAAACAGACAGACACTGCTTTTTTCTGCAACCATGCCAGAACCCATTAAAGAGTTGGCAACTGAAATTTTAACTTCACCACAATTTGTTTCTGTAGTGGGAGAAGATGAGAGTACAACGAATAATATTATTGAGCAGACTTACTATGTAATAAAGGAAGCTCAAAGAGATGAAGCAATTGTACGACTTCTTGAGACGGAAGATACGGATAAATGTATTATTTTTTGTCGTATGAAGCGTGAGGTTGATAGGTTAACAGAACATCTTCAGGCAATGGGCTTCTCAGCAGAGGGCTTACATGGTGATTTAGAGCAGATGGATCGTGAACGTATTGTTAAAGGTTATCGTCGTGGTGAGTCAAAAATTATGGTTGCAACCGATGTTGCCTCTAGAGGGTTAGATGTTAAAAATGTAAGTCATGTTTTTAACTACCATATTCCTTTTGATCCTCAATCGTATGTGCATAGAATTGGACGAACAGGTAGAGCAGGTAAATCGGGTAAAGCCATTACTTTAGTCTCTACTGAAGAGTTTAGAGAACTTCAAAGAATTCAAAAAGAGGTGGGGGCTGATATGAAACTAGCAACCATTACACTTAAGGATAATGCAGAAGATGTTACCAATGATTTCTCTTCACTACAGAGCATGGTAGAAGAGGTAGATATTGCTCCTACTGCTGTTGATTTTATTGACAGTATGGAGGAGATGGATTATCATGAATTTGTTGAGCGTGTTGTAACACTACTCATTCAACAGAAGCGACCCTCTATAAATCAGATAGGTTTTGACCAAGATACAGTTAATTCAATGCTGAATGAGTATCAAGGTGAACAAAAAGTAGCACGTCAGAATAACCGTAAAAAAAAGAGACGTTAATTAACCTTTTTCAAGTAAAAATAGCCTAAAATACCCCTATAAATTTACTATAAGAGGGTTTTTTATGGCTGATGAAGTTAATTATGTCGTTGAAGCTTTGAAGTTTATGGTACTTGGAATGGGAGTTGTATTTTTATTTCTCTTTATTCTGGTTAAAGTAGTTGAACTTCAAGCTTCACTTATTGCAAAGTATTTTCCAGAAAGTACTAACAAAACACCTGCCACTCCAGCAGGAGATACAACAGATGATGAACAACGTAAAGTTGCTGCCATTATTGCTGCTGTAACAGAATTTCGTAAAAATAAATCATAAGAATGAAGGTATAAGATGGCAAAAAAATATATTGATGTGATGGATACAACCTTTAGAGATGGATTCCAATCTGTCTTTGGTGGTCGTGTTCTCATGGACGACTTTTTCCCAGCAGTGGAAGCTGCTAAAAGTGCAGGTATTAATCACTTTGAATTTGGTGGAGGAGCTAGATTTCAGAGTCTATATTTCTACTTACAAGAAGATGCATTTGAGATGATGGACAAATTTAGAGAGATTGTAGGACCAGAAGCGAACTTACAAACTCTTTCTCGTGGTATTAACACAGTAATGCTTGACACAGGTTCTCGTGAGATGATTGATCTTCATGCTAAATTGTTTAAGAAACATGGTACAACTACCATTCGAAACTTTGATGCACTAAATGATGTTGATAACTTGGCATATTCTGCTGAGTGTATTAAGAGACATGGTTTAAATCATGAAGCTGTAATTACAATGATGGATTTACCTCCAGGATGTAAAGGTGCTCACGATGTAGCATTTTATGAAAAAACACTTCGTAATATGTTAGATGCTGGAATTGAGTTTGATTCTCTTTGTTTCAAAGATGCATCAGGAACTGCAAACCCAAATAAAGTTTACGAAACCATTTCAATGGCTAGAAAAATTTTAGGTGAAGAGGTTCATTTAAGACTTCATACTCATGAGACTGCAGGTGTTTCTGTAGCTTCTTATCTAGCAGCTTTAGAAGCTGGTGCAAATGGTATTGATATGGCAGCATCACCAGTGAGTGGTGGTACTTCTCAACCAGACATATTAACAATGCTTCACGCTGTTAAGGGTACAAACTATAATTTAGGTGACCTAGATATTATTAAAGTTCTTAAGTACGAAGAGCGACTAAAAGAGTGTCTGGCTGAATATATGATTCCACCAGAAGCAACTCAAGTTTCACCTTTAATTCCTTTCTCTCCAATGCCAGGTGGTGCATTGACAGCCAATACACAAATGATGAGAGATGATGACTCTCTTGATAAGTTCGATGAAGTGATTGCTGAGATGAAAGAGGTTGTTGAACGTGGTGGTTACGGTACATCAGTAACACCTGTAAGTCAGTTTTACTGGCAACAAGCTTATGCAAACGTTATGTTTGGTAAATGGAAACAAATTGCTCCTGGTTATGGACGTATGGTACTTGGTTACTTTGGTAAAACACCAGTTGCTCCAGATGCAGAGATTGTTGCATTGGCAGCTGAAAAGTTAAAACTTGAGCCAACAACAGAAAATCCATTAGACCATGCAGACAAAGAAGTTTCTAAGTCAATTGCTTACTGGACAAAAGTTCTTGAAGACGAAGAGTTAGAAGCAAGTGAAGAGAATATCTTTATTGCAGCAGCATGTGATCAAAAAGGGATAGCGTTCTTAAAGGGTGAAAGTCCTTTGATGATTAGAAAAGGTAAAAATAATACAAATTGTGGAGGAGAAGAGATGAGTGGTAATTATACAGTAGTAGTAGATGGTAAACAATATAGCGTACAGGTAGCAGAGGGTGATGGCGATATTCAAATTACTCCTTCAGCAGCTCCAGTAGCAGCTGCAAGTGCAGCTCCAGCAGCAGCTGGTGGAAAAGGTTCAATTGAAATTAATTCACAAACTCCAGGTAATGTTTGGAAGATTTTAAAAGCAGCAGGAGACTCTGTAAACGAAGGTGAGCAGATTATGATTTTAGAAGCAATGAAAATGGAAATTGACATTGTTGCTGAAAAAGCTGGTGTGATTAAGTCTATTGATGTTAATACAAATGATGCTGTAGTTGATGGACAGCTTCTTGCAACAATGGAGTAATCCATGAAATTAAAACAGTTATTTATCTCGCTTCTTTTTGCAATGGTTGCCTTGACTTCAATGTCACAGGCAAGCAGTCATGAGGCTGCACCTGTTGCACAAGAAGAGAGTACAGAAAAAACACCATATCAAACTAAGACTATTGGTGAATTAGCAGCCAGTTGGTGGCAAACAACAGGTATTAATGCCATTATTGACTTTGATGATGGTGAGACTATCTCTGACCCAAGAGGTCATAAATATGAGCGTGAAATGACTTGGTTTGAGTCTTCTCTCGGTCGTATTATTATGATTATTATTGTTTTCATTCTCTTCTATTTAGCTATTGCTAAAGGGTTTGAACCATTATTACTTATTCCAATCGCATTTGGTGGGTTACTGGCCAATATTCCTCTAGCAGGAATGGGTGGAGAGCATGGAATGCTGGGTATTATCTATAATATGGGTATTGCCAATGAGTTCTTTCCTCTGCTTATTTTTATGGGTGTTGGTGCAATGACAGACTTTGGTCCACTTTTGGCTAATCCTAAAACAGCAATGCTTGGTGGTGCTGCTCAGTTTGGTATCTTCGGTTCATTAGTTGGAGCTGTACTGATTGGGTTTGATATTCAATCTGCATCTGCTATTTCAATTATTGGTGGGGCAGATGGTCCTACATCAATTTTTATTGCCAATAGATTAGCTCCTGATATGTTAGGTGCTATTGCTGTTGCTGCTTATTCATACATGGCGTTAGTACCAGTTATTCAACCTCCAATCATGAGAGCATTAACAACAAAAGAAGAACGTGTAATCGTTATGAAAACAACAAGAAAAGTACATAGATTAGAGAAATTAATCTTCCCAATCGTTGTTCTTATGTTGTCTATTTTACTTTTACCAGAGTCTACACCACTTATTGGTGCATTCGCATTTGGTAACTTTGCAAAAGAGTCAGGTGTTGTTGACAGATTATCTGACACAATGCAAAACTCATTGATTAACGTTATTACTATTTTCTTAGGACTTGGTGTTGGTTCAAAACTGGCAGCAGATAAGTTTTTGGTTCTTGAGACAATGGGAATTATGGTTATTGGTCTTATTGCATTCTCTGCTGGTACAGCAATGGGTGTACTTATGGCTAAACTTATGAATAAGTTTTCAGATGAACCTATTAATCCACTTATTGGAGCAGCTGGAGTTTCAGCTGTACCAATGTCAGCTAGGGTTGTTTCTAAAGTTGGTTCAGAAGAGAAACCAGGAAATGTACTTCTTATGCATGCAATGGGTCCAAATGTTGCTGGTGTTATTGGTTCAGCAGTCGCAGCAGGTGTTCTACTTTCTATCTTTAAATAGAAAGTAGAACAAAAATTAACATTTTTATTTAAAAAAATACTTTAAGTAAGTTAGTTAATATATATTCAATAGTATAATTTTATATGTTATACATATTGGGTATATAAAATGTTTATTTTTTATGGTAAATAAAATGAGAGTTATTACTCTCCTTTTATTTGCTATAGTTGATGATGTTTTTTAATCCTTTAAAAATAGCAAAATAAAATATATAAAAACTAAAAGGCACATGAAATGAGCACCCGTACACCAAATGGTCTAGATAAATTAGGACTTGAGAATATTGGTAATGTCTACTACAACCTGAGTTATGATGAACTTCAAGCACATGAAGTGAACAGAAGTGAATGTAAAATCTCATCAACTGGAACAGCAATGTGTGATACTGGTATCTTTACTGGTCGAAGCCCTAAAGATAAATATTTTGTTGATCAATCTCCATCAAATGAAAATATTTTTTGGGGTGACGTTAACCGTAAAATTGATAAAGATAAATTTGATACACTTTTTGATTTAACTAAAAAAGAGCTTTCAGGTAAAGATCTTTATATTATGGATGTATATGCTGGTGCTTCTGCTGCTAGTAAGAAATCTGTACGTTTTGTCTCAGAAGTTGCATGGCAAGCTCACTTTGTTAAAAATATGTTTATTCGTCCTACAGAGGAAGAGTTAAAAACTTTTGAACCAGACTTTGTTGTTTATAATGGTTGTAAAACCTCAAATGAAAACTACAAAGAGATGAACTTAAATTCAGATGTTTACGTTTGTTTTAATGTAGAAGATAATATCTCAATTATTGGTGGTACATGGTACGGTGGTGAGATGAAAAAAGGTATTTTTGCCATGATGAACTACTGGTTGCCATTAGAGGGTAAACTCTCTATGCACTGTTCAGCAAATGTTGGTAAAGACGATGATGTATGTCTTTTCTTTGGTCTTTCAGGAACAGGGAAAACAACATTGTCTACAGACCCAACAAGAGCGTTAATTGGTGACGATGAACATGGTTGGGACAATGATGGTGTCTTTAACTTTGAGGGTGGATGTTACGCAAAAGTAATTGACCTGAAAGAGGAGAATGAACCAGAAATCTTTGGTGCGATTGTTAAAGATGCACTTTTAGAAAATGTTGTAGCTGATGCTTCTGGTAATGTTGATTACTCAGATGTTTCAAAAACACAAAATACAAGAGTATCATATCCAATTGAGCATATTGTAAATCATAAGGCAGACTTACAAGCAGGTCATCCAAATAATATTATTTTCTTATCGTACGATGCATTTGGTGTTATTCCACCAGTGTCAAAGTTAACTAAAGAGCAAGCAATGTACTATTTTCTAAGTGGATACACAGCAAAAGTTGCTGGTACAGAGCGTGGGATTACTGAGCCTGTAACAACTTTCTCAGCATGTTTTGGTGAGGCTTTCTTACCATTACACCCAACTGCTTATGCCGATTTACTAGGTAAAAAAATTGATGAACATAACGTAAATGTTTATCTGGTAAATACAGGACTTAATGGAAGAGGTGAACGTATGAGTATTAAAGATACGAGAGCATGTATTAATGGTATTCTAAATGGTTCAATTAATGATGCTGAGTTTGAAACGCTTCCAGTATTTAACCTTGAAGTACCAAAAACTTTAGAAGGTATCAAAGACAATGCCATTCTTAACCCAAGAAATACATGGGATGATGAATCAAAGTTTAACGAGACATTGAGAGATCTTGCCTCTAAATTTATTGCTAACTTTGACCGTTACAATGAAAGCACTTCTGATGTGAACCATGCAAAAGCAGGACCTCAGCTTTAATATTTAGGTGGTTTTTACACCACCTAAATTTTTTCTACTTCTTTTTTAATCTTCTACAATACTTATTTCATAAAATTAATCATAGCTTTTTTTCTTTATTTTATTAATATATTTTAAATTATTAAAAAATATTCAAATATTTTTTAATATCTATTAATATTTTATATTTTATATGGTTTATTTAGACAAGATATAATATTTTATTGTTATTTTATATTTTAAGTACTATACTAAATTACCATCAAATTTAAAAAGGATAAATCATGGTAAAAAATAAAATACATTTAATGTTAGGAACGATATTTCTCTTGTTAAGTACATTTAGTTATGCAGCTAGTATAACAGTAACAAAACCTGAGATAGATAAAATTTCATATTTCACTGGGAAGTGGCATATAAATTATACAGATGTGAAAAGTGATTCTAGGTTAAAGACAGAAGAACTTTTTGTAGATGGTAAATTAGACCGTGTAGTTAATGCTGGGACAATTACTGCACCATATAAACGTGGATTTTCATTACACGGTACTTATGATTCAACAACTTGTCATAAGGGATATTTAGTTGTTTATGATAATGCTCATAAACAAGTGACTAAAAGTGATGATTTTATGTTTGGAGATACTACAAAGTGTAATCTTCCTCCAATGGGTATAGTAAAACCTGTAATAAATAACATCAATTATTCTTCTGGTAAATGGCGTATTGGATATAAAGATATGGCAATAAATAAAAATTTAGGCTATGAAGAATTATATGTAAATGGGATATTAGATCGTAAAATTACTGCTGGAGTTAATGCAGTAAATTATCTTAGAGGTTTTCCTCTTCATGGAGCATATTCAAGCAATCAATGTAATAAAGCATATATTGTTCTTTATGATACATCAGGAAATGAGTTGACACGTAGTGATACTTTTAATTTTGGTGATACAACTAATTGTAGTGTGGGTACTGGACAAATTGTAATTAAACAAGTTAAGTTTTTTGGACATAAATGGCATATACAATATAAAGATGTTAAATCAGCTCTTAATTTAAGTAGAGAAGATTTATATGTTGATGGTATATTAGATCGAACTGTTAATGCAGGAACAACCAATTCATCTCTTGAGAGAGGTTATTCTCTTTTTAAAACATATGATAAAAATAGTTGTCATAAAGCAGTTATTTCACTTTATGACAATAACAATAATCTAGTTACTAAAAGTGAGACATTTAATTTTGGTAATCTATCTAAATGTGGAATGCAAGGAGATACTGTAAAACCAATTATTACTTTAGTTGGTGGAGAAGTTCCTTTAAATGTAGGTGATACTTATACGGATGCAGGTGCAACAGCTTCTGATAATGTTGATGGTGACATAACAGCTGATATTAATGTAACTTCAAATGTTGATACCTCAGTAGCAGGAACTTATGCAGTAGCATATAATGTAGAAGATGCAGCAGGTAATAAAGCCAATGAAGTAGTTAGAAAAGTGGTAGTAAAAGATAATTATGTTCCTGTACCAACTCATGAAGTTGTATTGTGTCAAAATAAATCGGCATATATTAACAAACTTTATACCTTAGGAATGACCATAAATAGTAATGTTGCTACAGGTAGTGTTTTATCAAAAGGTAATGATTTTGTTGGAGCTGTTTTATGTGCTAAATACTCAACTGAAACATCATCAAGTGCAGTTTTAAATAAAATTAAAAATAGTGCTTTCCCTTCAGCTATTACGGTAATTTCAAGTAATAATGCAGATGGTTCAATTAAAGCACAGTATGAAGTTAGTGCTGCTAACACACAAGCATTTGCACAACTTAAAGCGATACTTCAAGCTACAGGTGAAACAGATTTTAGTAACTATGTTGATTATAGTACATTTGATTCAATTCAAAATTTTTTAATCGATATATTTGTACACTATGTAGATAGTACTACTACCTATATTATTGTTACGGTTACAGATAAAAATGAAAATAATGTTGAGAAGTTAAATACACTTGTTACACAAGGTACCATTAAGAACTCAAATAGTCAATCACAAGAGACAGATGTGTTTAACTATGGTGGTAGTTCATTAAAGGCAGATATTTTATTTGTAATGGATGATTCAGGTTCAATGAGTCAAGAGCAGAGTACAGCATCTCAAGCGATTACAAGAACTTTTGGTAATGCAATGAGTGCAAAAGGTATCGACTGGAAAGCCACTGTTATTGGTACAGAAGAGGGTAGAGATTATAGTAATAAACATATTAGTAACCCTAGTTTAAATGATATTACTAAATTATCGAATCAGCTTCTACTTGGTACACGTGGTGGTGATGAAGTTGGACTAAAACTTGCATATCAATATCTTAAAAATGGCGATATTACAGTACGTAATGATTCTAAATTAAGTATAGTTTATGTCTCTGATGAGACTGCGCATACAATGCTTTCAGAGTTAGATGTAACGGATATTAATGACAGTTATTTTGTTCAAAATAAGATTAAGTTTAATGTTATTATTCCACTATATCTTAGTACTAATGCTAACTTGGCTTATCAAGTGGCAAATCTTACAGGTGCAGAAGTTGCAAATATTTATAACTATGCAACAGGATATGATGCAATGATGCAAAAAATTGCAGATGATGCAGCAGGTAGTGCGTCTCAAATTATTTTGACACGAACACCAATTCTTGCATCTATTCAAGTTTCAGTAAATGGTACGATTCTTGGTGCAGGGTGGACTTATAATCCATCAAATAACTCTATAGTATTTGATGTTGCGTCTGCTCCAAATGCAGGGGATAGTGTCTCTGTAACCTATAACTACTAAAAGTAATTTTAGTAGTTATCTTCTAGAGACTTAGGTTATTAAGACCTGAGTCTCTACTCTAAAATACTTTGGAGTTCCTAAATTCAGCAACTTCTGTCTCTACCATTTCATCTATGAGTCTAATAAATATATCGTTAATGAGGTTAGGCGAGAGGTCTAAGTCTATGGCTTTAGTTCTTGCTCTTGCAACAACATCAGCAATACGTTCATCTGATTTAATTTCATCTATACTTGTTTTAAATTTAGCAATTTGTTTAATATAGTCATTTCGTAAAGCAATCATCTCTACAATCACTTCATCTACTTTATCAATTTCATTTCTAGCTTCTTCAAGTGTATTACATTCTATCATTTTCATAGTAATTTCCTTATTTATAGTCTATATCTTATAATTATTATATCTTAAATTTCGGATTATGCTGTCTTTTCATCAATATAGTTTTGAACAAAAGCCTTAATATCAGAGTAGACAAATGAGTCTCTAAACTCTTTGATTTTTCCACCTGAAGCATTGGGATGTCCTCCACCATTTCCGACTTCATCTGCCATGATTGAAACATCTAATTTGTTGTTAGAACGCAAAGAGAAATTTCCACGGTAGTTAATGTCCATGTAGAAGTCGTAGTCAGGATTCTCTACTAAGAAAGTATTTCCTAAAATAGAGGTATTGCCCAGACCATAACCAAGTAGACCTTTTTTACCACGATAGGTAATGGTTAAACGTTGTTTATCAGTACTTAATAGCTGTGTTACATACATGGCTGCTAAGTTGTCTTTTGTGTTGTCTTGAGCTTGTTTAAAAAAGAGTTTTTTAAGTCCATGAATGGCATCATCTAAAAGAATATGAGCATTCTCTTTCTCTACATGATTTTTCATCGCTTCAATGAGTGAGAGCTTTAAGGCACGGTCTTCAGCAGGGAATAGGGTACGATTAATCTCTCTAGCACCCGATATCATACCCAAACCTACTTTTCCAAATTCAAAAAGTTCGTCATCTGAAACCCAAATATCAATAGCATTAATGGCTTTAACAATTTTAGCATAGTTGCCTTCTTTATCAAATTCATGGTGTTTTTGTAGCCAATCATAGGTAATGAGTGTCGCAGAACGTGAAGTGTCAAGCATATACCAGATGTATTGTTCAGCTGTTTTCTCACCAGAACCATGATGGTCAAGTAGTTGAATTTTTGCTCCAACTTCTATGGCTTGTGCTTCTAACCACTTAGCCTCTTTAGGTGTAAGGTTTAAGTCGGTTACTAAAATGACTTGTTCTTTGTCTGAGCCAAGAAATTTTTCACGTTTAATAGCCGTAATAATCTCTTCAAGTCGTGCTTTGACTTCTGGACCATAGTTGGCATTATAAGATTCAAGTGAGTAGTTGTGTTGTTCATTAAAACATTGGTTTGCAAGGTATTGACAGCCGTAGCCATCAAGGTCAATGTGGGAAAGGTGGTAAATATTCATTTAATTAAAAATATCCTCTAAAGTAAGTTCGTATAGAAATGTATCTATTTTAGTTTGAAAGGTAACTAAAAAAGGGGAAATTGTACAAGAACCTATGGCACCATTTGGACAGGTAGTTGAGTACTGAGTACAGTCAAAGACAGCAGGTGTCTTTCCTTCAGCAGCAACAATAATAGATGCAACAGAAATCTCAGAGCTTTTTTTAATAAGTATAAATCCTCCATGTGCCCCTTTTTTTGATTCTAAAATACCTGCTTTTGCAAGACCTTGAAGAATTTTTGCTAAAAAGCTTTTAGGAATGGAGAGTGTATTGGAGAGTTGTTCAGCACCAATAGGAGTTTCTGCTTTTCTTATGATGTCTAGAGCAAGTAGGGCATATTCGCTAGCACGGGTAAGTAACATCTATTATAATTCCTTTATACTATATTCAAATTTTAATTAAGACTATTTTACTCTAATTTAGATTAAGTTTAGGTTTTTATATATATAAGCTCTTTTTATCTTCTTTTAAAGCAATAGTGCTAAAATATCATTTCATTTCATAGGGTGTTAAAACCCGTGAAAAATTAAACTACCAATCAGGAGGTCATTATGGCTTTAGATCAGGCAAAAAAGCAAGAAATCATTGCTAAATATTCAAGAGGTGAGAACGATACAGGTTCTACAGAAGTTCAAGTTGCATTAATTACAGAGAGAATCAAGTACTTAACAGAGCACCTTAAAACAAATAAAAAAGATCACTCTTCAAGACTAGGTCTACTTAAACTTGTTGGTCAAAGAAGAAGACTAATGAGATACTTAAGAAAAACTGATCTTGCTAGATGGAACACTATTAAAACTGATATGGGTATCAGAAACTAGTTCTTCTTTACTTCTTATGGACACAAGTATAAATTCTTGTGTCCTCTTTTCCATTATCGTATATTAATATTTTTAATAAAACTTCCTTGAATGGGAATCCCATCAGTATAAAGTGAATCGATAACAAAGTCTCGATTTTGACTTCTTCCATAGGCCCAATCAGATACTCTGCTTAAATCAATTTTATAAAATACCCCTCCATCTGTAAAGAAATTATAGTAATAATCTTCAGCTTCATCAATATAGCAGGTATGAGACTGATATGTATTTGTTATTCCTTGTTTTAAAATGCCAAAGTTTTCAAGTGTAATCCGTCCACCATCGGTAGGTCTACCTTCTATGCCAGCTCTATCGTAAAAACCAACAATTCTAATATGAGTGCCTTTGTGGTTTGTAACCATAGCAATATTATGTTTTTTAGAGAAACAAGTATGCCCAGGACCCGATCTTGCTCCAGCATCAACATTATTAACTAAATGCATTTTGTCAACATCAATGACACTCATCATACCTCCAGCCATACCAATAAAGAGATGTTTGTTATCTGCAGCAAAGTCTCCATTGTGTCCACCTGGAATTCCAGCATGAAGGCATTCAATTGGAAAATCATTAAATTCACTTTGAGATGTATTACTTTGTATAATTCCTTCTTTTAAAAATAAATCTTTGTATGCATCACGACGTGAATCAAATGTCCAAATTCCTTTAGGTTGCCCAAAAAGTATACTTGGTGGATATAAGATTGATCGGTCTTTGAAATAGATATCTTTACAACCTTGAAGAACTCTGTCTGATTTGACTCTACTTGTTGGCTGAGATCGTTGTAAATCCATTCGTTGAATTAGTTTTAAACCATTTACAGTTAGTTCTAATTTTATAAGAGCTTCTGGAATACCATAGCGTGTATCATTGCCAATATTACCTTCTTCAACAGCATAAAAGTCATTTTGTTGAGAGGCAGGAAGGGCATCTCTGTCTCTAGGGACAATTTGATGAATAGAGCTTCTAGTTTTTAAATGGTTAAGTAAACGACTTTTAATTTTAGAACCATCTTTCCAAATTTTATAAGTAGAGATTTGACGATTAGAACGGTCAACAATAGCAACAATGTTAGTTGTTAGCCAATAAGGGTGACCAGAGATTTGATCTCCACCATGGTCAAGGTTAGCACATTGATACTTCATTGCACCATCAGCAGTGTTTGCATCGTTATGACTTAAAAGTTTAGTTCCATCAGTTAATGTACAATCGACATTTTCACCAATAGTACCAATAACAGTGTCTGTCCCAACATCAATAAATGAACCCATAGGACGGTTTTTTGCAGCCATTAAAACAATGTTGTATTTACCATTGTAAGCATCACCTGAACGAGGTTTATGTATTAATGGGATTTTCTTTTTTAACTTCATAGAAGCTTTTCCATTTTTGTCTTTACGTAACTCAATAACATTTACATAGTTAGAACCTTTAGGAACACCATAAATTTTACTGTTATAAGTGTTGTCAGCATGATGCCCAAGATTACCAGGAACAGCTAATTCTTGTTCTAAAGTCATGTTCTCAATATCAATTTGTAAAATTCTATTACCTACACCATCAGCAGTATTATGCTCATCAGCATAAAATGCATAAACTTTTTTGTCACTTCTATCGATTTTAACTTTTAATGTATACGTAGCATTAGGATATCCATTATACCCATACACACCAATATATAAATCTTGGTCTTTTACCAAAGTAATGGTTGCTTTTTCATCTAAATTAGGACTGTTATCAGAGATTACATCATAATTTTGAATGGTTGGTTTTTTATCAGTTCTTAAATATAAATCAGGGTCATTGGTAGTGTTATTAAGAAGAATTTCAATCTTGTCACCAGCTTTACCAATAATACGATAGTAATTCATCTGATGATAATTAACATGACCTAAAATAACTTTCCCATCAGTTACCAATTGAGGTTCAGGAGAGCTAACAGCTAGAGTGTAATCTGCATTAAGATAACCATTTACATATCCATATATCCCAATATAGACATCATTCTCTTCATCTGGTGTTATCTCAATGTTTTCATTGACATTTGGGCTATTCTCTGATGATTGATCATAATCATTTGTAGTAGGTCTCTCACCAACTTTTACATATACATCAGGGTCACCCTTGATATTTGTTAGATTAATTGTTAGCTTCTCAGAAGCATTTGCATGTACTTTATAATATACCATGTCTCTATCAGCTACACTTCCAGAGATATTTAGTATATCTCCACTATGTAATGCTGTTGTAATTAACAATATATATATCGCTATACTTTTTTTCATTTTCATCCTTGTGATTGCTAAGTTAAAAGTAATTAAGAGTTGTTAGAAAGAAGAGGGAAATATTTAAATTGAGGGCTTGTTTAGCCCTCAATTGTAATTAATGTTTAGTGTTTTCAGTATCTTGGTTATTTATAATTCCTCTATGACTATTACTATTGTTTGTAGTAGTAGCTGCAACAGAACGACTTGATCTTACTCGATGTGTATCTGAATAAATATCACTTCTTTTAATAAAACTTCCTTGAATTGGAATTCCACCTGTTTCAACTGATGCTGAAACAAGATTTGGATTACCATTTTGTCTGTTAGCTTCAATATCTGCTAAATTCATTTTATAGAATACTCCACCATCTGTCCAGAAATTGTAATAGAACTCTTCTTTTTCATCAATATAACAAGTATGCGATTGATAGGTGTTAATCAGTCCTTTCTTTGTAAATCCTAAAGGAAGGTATTGTGAAATAGTTGGTCTATCTGAATTAATATTTCTAATTACACGAGTGTAGCTAGTAATATGATTTGTTGTCAGTGCTAAATTGTGTTTTTTAGAAAAACAAGTATGTCCTGGACCAGATCTAATTCCAATATCCATATTGTTGACAATTTTCCAACGATTTACATCAATAACGCTTAATGATCCACCTGCCATTCCTACATAAACATGTTTATTATTTGGTGCAAAATCTGCATTGTGTCCACCAGGAATTCCAGGGTAAAAACATTCTGTTGGAAAGTCTGCATTAGCATCTTGATCTGGATTTAATGTAATTCCTTCATCTCTAAATAGGTCAAGGTAAGTTTGTGTTCTGGTACGTCCATTACGACCTCTACCTCTATAGTTAGCAATACATGTATCAAGTATACGTTGTGCTTTTGCTTGAGGTAATACTTTTGTACGTTGTAAATTTAATCTTCTAACAAGTGTCAATCCATTATCTGTTAATTTCATATGTAATAATGCATGTGCAATACCACCAGCTAGATTTGCATCAGCGTGTTTACCTTCTTCAACAGCATAAAAGTCATTTTGTTGAGAGGCAGGAAGTGCATCTCTGTCTCTAGGGACAATTTGATGAATAGAGCTTCTAGTTTTTAAATGGTTAAGCAACTGACTTTTAATTTTAGAACCATCTTTCCAAATTTTATAAGTAGAGATTTGACGATTAGAACGGTCAACAATAGCAACAATGTTAGTTGTTAGCCAATAAGGGTGACCAGAGATTTGATCTCCACCATG
>Ga0256844_10000491_pt1 | contig 15326 bp, 8 predicted proteins | sample MusselsmetaG_FD_189100 | JGI IMG/M metagenome (GOLD analysis project Ga0256844, IMG submission 189100) | Mussel associated microbial communities from hydrothermal vent at the East Pacific Rise, Pacific Ocean - Mussels | ecosystem: Host-associated > Mollusca > Shell > Unclassified ... | reverse complement strand
TCTAAACATATTCCAAGCAGAACGGCTATTATAAGTAGCAATTAAAATTGAAATTTTTTCAAATGTAATTGTATATATTAAGCTAATTGTAATTCTAGTTAATAGATATTTATTAATTATTTTAAACCTGAGAGTTTGTATAATTAATAGAGGACTAATAATTTCTATTAAAGTTGCATACCAATATTTCCCAAAATAAATATTACGATACATATCTTTTTCTGTTATAACATCTATATTTATATAATGAATTATAGATGTTATTATTAATACAAGCGTATATATAAAACTACCATATATAATAAAGTTACAAGCGTTTTTATCGAAATGTTTTAATAAGGTTTTATCTTTAATGAAATGAATAATAATAAAATACACAATAGAATATAAAATAAAACCAATAATTATATCATATCTAAATATGTTTAGTAGTAATTTTGAATATTCTATTATTAAATCCATTTAAATATTACTGAATAAATATAATTAAAGTTTCTTCCTCCCGAATTCTCGGTATGGGAAGACGGAAGATGGGATTTATTCATCATTAGCTCTTTGAATAATAGCTTCTGGTAAAGATTTTTTGGCTTTAGCACCTAATTTTTTAATTTTTTCAACGGAAGTAATTAAATTTCCACGACCTTCAAAAAGTTTACTCATAGCATCTTTGTAGCCATTTTTTGCTTCATCCATTTTTTTACCAACTTTAGTTAAATCGGCAATTAAGCCTTCAAATTTATCGTATAAAGCTCCAGCTTGACGAGCAATTTCAAGGGCATTTCGTTGTTGTTTTTCGTTATTCCACATACTATCAATAGTACGTAAAGTAGCGAGTAGAGTAGAAGGAGTAACTATAACAATGTTTTTTTCAAAAGCTTTATTGTATAGTTGATTATCATGGTTAGAAGCAACTGCAAATGCAGGTTCTATAGGTACAAAAAGTAATACAAAGTCAGGTGATTCTATTTCGTATAAATCTTCGTATTTTTTTTCACTAAGTTGTACAACATGTCTGTTTAATGAAGCGATGTGCTCTTTTAAAAATAGGGCTTGGTCTTCATCATTTTCTGCATTAACCATTTTTTCATAAGCAGTTAAAGATACTTTAGAATCGACAATCATTTTTTTATTATCGGGTAAATGTATAATCACATCAGGTCTTAAACGTTGTCTATCACCATCATTAACCGTAAAACTCTTTTCCATTTCGTATTCACGTCCTTTTTCTAAACCAGATTTTTCTAAAACACGTTCTAGAATAAGTTCGCCCCAATTTCCTTGTGTTTTACTTTCGCCTTTTAAAGCTCTTGTAAGATTGTTTGCTTCGGTACTTATTTTAACATTTTGCTCGTGAAGTGTTTTAAGCTGTTCACCTAGTTTAATATGTCGTTCTGTATTTTCTTTATTAGAAAGTTCTACTTTTTGCTCAAAATTTTGAATTTTTTCTTGTAGCGGATTTAAAATTTGTTTTAAGTTTTCTTTATTCTGTTCGGTAAATTTAGCCGATTTTTCTTCTAAAATTTTATTTGCTAAATTTTCAAATTCTTTGGTGAATTTTTCTTGTAGTTTTTCAACTTCTTGTTTATTTTCTTGTAATCTTAATTGGGTATTATTTAATTCTGCTAATTTTTGAGTTAATTGAATTTGTATTTTATCTTTTTCTTCACGAATTGATTCACGTTCTTTTTTAAGTTCTAAAATTAGTTGTTCGGTATTATTTTTTTCTTTTTCAACCAGTTCTTTATAATCGCTTAATTGTTGTTGATTATTTTGTTTTATATCAATTAATTGCTGAGAACTATTTTTTTTATAATCATCAAATTGTATATTAGTTTGATTGATTCGTTCATTTAAAGAGGCAGTTTCTTTTTCGAATTTTAATTTAGTAAAAATAGTTCCTAAAATAAAACCTATTATAATTGATATAATTCCAATAAGTAAGTAAATAAGATATGGGTTCATAATAGCGATTTATTTTAAGAATTAGAATTTACTGTAAAAATAGAAAAAGTTTTCATTAAGATGAAAACTTGTTGTATAAATAAACCTTCAAGATATTAATTAACTTGAAGGTTTAATTAACTTATAAATATTATCCTTTATAAAAAGGTAATTTAACTACAGTTGCAGCTAATTGTTTTTTACGTACTTGAATAAATATTTCTGATCCTTTTTTAGAGAATGATTTTGGTACATAACCCATTCCGATACCTTTTTTAAGACTTGGGCTCATTGTTCCAGAAGTTACTACACCAATTTTATTACCATCTACATCAACAATATCATAATCATGACGTGGAATTCCACGTTCTGTTAATTCAAAAGCAACTAATTTTTTAGAAACACCATCTTCTTTTTGTTTTTTAAGATAATCATCATTTACAAAACATTTAGAAAATTTTGTAATCCATCCTAAACCTGCTTCAATAGGTGATGTTGTATCGTTTATATCATTTCCATAAAGGCAGTAACCCATTTCTAATCTAAGTGTATCACGAGCAGCTAAACCAATTGGTTTGATACCATAATCAGCACCAGCTTTAAAAACGTTATTCCATATTTGCTCTACTTCATCATTTTTACAATATATTTCAAAACCACCAGAACCAGTATAACCTGTAGCTGAGATAATTACATTATCTATTCCAGCAAAATCATTTACCTTAAAAGTATAGAATTTTATAGCTGATAAATCTTCTGAAGTTAATGATTGCATTGCCTCAACAGCTTTTGGACCTTGAATAGCAAGTAAAGAGTATCCTTCGGATAAATCACGCATTTCAGCTCCAATATTTTCGTTATATTTTGAAATCCAATTCCAATCTTTTTCAATATTCGAAGCATTTACAACTAGCATATAGGTGTTTTCTTTAATTCTATAACAAATTAAATCATCTACTATTCCACCATCTTCATTTGGAAAACAAGAGTATTGTGCATCACCAATTTCTAATTTTTCGGCATCATTACTTGTTACTTTTTGTATTAACTGTAATGCTTTATCGCCAGAAATTAGGAATTCTCCCATATGTGAAACATCAAAGACACCAACAGATTTTCTAACTGTTTCGTGTTCTGAGTTTACACCTTCGTATTGAACAGGCATACTGTAGCCTGCAAATTCAACTAATTTTGCTCCTAGAGCTTCGTGTATATGTGTTAATGCTGTATTTTTCATTGTGTTATTTTAATTTGATTGTAAAGGTAATAAAATTTGAATTTTCAACATTCAAGAATTAGAAAATATTATACACTTTTATAATTTCTAATTACAAAATCAATAGAGGCTTTTAAAACGTCTCCCATATTATTTGAGTGTTTAAACATAACATCATGCGTTAGAGAAAACAAATCTGTTTTTAGTTTTGTAATGTGTTTATCTAAAGAAATATGATCATATTGCATGCATTCAATGAGATTAAACAATCTATCATATTCACTTAAGGCTCTTCTAGCAATTGCAGAGCGTTCTTCAATAATATATTGTTCAATAGATTCTTTTGATAAAATATCAGATGCTAATTCTACTAATTTAAAATTTTCTTTAAAAAATTGAGGTTTATAGATATTAACAGCACCTTCAAATGATTGTTGGTCAAAATCTATTGCTCTTAAACGGTATTGAATTCTATCAAAATCGTGTGTTAGTACAAAAACATAGTTATAAGAACGCATATCTCCAAGTAATCTGATAAAGCATCGTTCATTAAACTTAACAAACTCTTTAGCAATTTGAGATTTAGAACTTTTAGGTGCTTTTTGAAGTCGTTCTTTAATGTAAATATCACCAGGAATACCAATAATATGTTCTTCAATTAAAGTGTCTTTATGAACAATAAAATTTATATTATTAGGAGATAATAATTCTTCTAGTTCTAAGCCATAAATTCTTGAGGCATCGGCTTGCTTAACATAAAAATAAGTATAATTATGATTAATAACGTTTCTTATTTTAATTCTAAAAGGTTTTGAATTACCAAAAGTACAAAAGTCTATACTATCAATAATTAAGTGTTTTGCTATATTATCTTTACCATCATAATGTAATTTTGAGTATATACGTTTTAATGAAGTATTTATTTCATTTCTTTCAAATTCATTATAATAGACACTAAGCCAAAGTGTATCATTATCATCTTTATCGTAAATTTCTATTCCACCTGAAAAACGTAATAAGTCATCATAAGTTATTGATACTTCAAATTCACGTTCATGACGTTTAAGGTATTTTCTTAATTTATTATTTATTGGATAAGAAGGTTTTTTTCTAGAAATATAGTTGTCTTGCATATTTTTGTTGTTTATGCGTGTCGTTGTTTATTTGTTTATTTGTTTATGTGTTTATTTGTTAATAAATTATATATTTTTAGCTTGTTTGATAGTTAAAGGTTTTATCAAATTTAATTCATAATTCATAATAAAAGACTCCTTCAAAAACAAAAGTAGCAGGTCCTTTAAGAAAAACCTTTGAATATTCATATTCATCTTTTTCAAAACTTACTTCAAGCATTCCTCCAAGAGTATTTAAAAAAACGTGATTACTTATTGTTTTATTAGCTTGGTATGCGGCAATTGCAACAGCAGTAACACCAGTGCCACAAGCTAAAGTTTCATCTTCTACGCCACGCTCATAAGTTCTTACTTTGAATACATTATCATCTATTTGTTCTACAAAATTTACATTTGTACCTTCTTTAAAATATGGTTTTCCGTAACGTATTTTTCTTCCTTCTTCTTTTACATTTAATTTATCAATATTATCTTGAAAAGTAACATGATGTGGTGAACCTGTATTTAAGAAAAGGTAATCATTATTTTCAAGTATAAATTCAACATCAATCATTTGTAGATTAACCAAATCTCTAATTATTTCTGCATAATGAATTCCATCAATAGCTTTGAATGTAGCTTTGTTTTTTATTAAATTGAGTTTTTTAGCAAATGCAACAATACATCTACCACCATTTCCACACATAGTACTTTCATTTCCATCAGCATTATAATAATACATTTTAAAATCATATTTATTTGATTTTTCAAGTAAAATTAGTCCATCAGCACCTATACCGAAGCGTCTATCGCATAATTTTTTAATTAGATTATTATTATTATTATTATCAAATAAATTTTCTCTGTTATCTATCATAACAAAATCATTACCTGCACCTTGATATTTGTAAAATTTAATTTTCATATAGAAACAAAAATACAATATTAAAGTTAGCGCATAAAAAAAATCGCTTAAAATTAATTAAGCGATTTATAATAAATATTTTATTTATTATAATTTGTCAAACTCAGCTTTAACAGTTTTTTGTTTGTCAAACATTTCTAAGTTTTCATATAAATTCATTAATGTTCTCATTAAGTCTTTATCTTTATTTATGAATGAGTAAGCTTTTTCTAAAGTAGGTAATACCTCTCTATATAAATCTAATTGTCTAGCTTTGATTTCATCATATTTATCAAAATCATTTAAATTAGCATTCATTTCTTCAACTAAAGATTTGTCTTTATCTAACATGGCTAAAGATAAATTTAAATATGCATTTCCATATTCTGGATCTAATTCAATTGCTTTTCTATAAGCTGTTTTAGCTTCTTCAATATTTCCTTGTTCTTGATTAATAACACCAACATTATAATGTAATGAAGCATCATTAGGTTTTAACTCAATAGCTTCTTTCATTAAATTTCCAAATTCTGCTTTATTACCCATTTTTATTTGAATGTTAGCTTCAGTAATTATTAAATTAACATCATTTGGATCAGCTTTTCTTGCTGATTTAATAGCTTTAATAGCATTTTTATCGTCTCCTTTTTCAACAAAAATAAAAGCTATATTTTTAACTATATTAGCAGCTTTAGATTCTGTAATTTCAGTATTAGGATTTTCATGAATACCAATTTTCACACTTTTAGCCATTTCGGCAGCAGTATTAAATATATCTGTATTACCAGTTGCTTTATTAGTTGCTGAATATACTGTTTTGATATTAGTATATTTCATATCCTTTAAAGCTGTGAATTTTTCTAAAGCTCTATCATAATCTTTATCTAAATAAGCCGCATTTGCAGCATATTCTAAAAATGTAGTATCTGTTTTAGATAAGTTATATACTTCTTCTAAAGTTACTTTTGCATTAGAATAATTTTTACTTTGATATTCTTTAATACCTTTATCAGACAAACCTTTTATTAAACCAGTTAACATTGGTCCAGCTTCTTTTGAGTATTTAGATTTTCCAATTTTCTTTTCAAAAGTAGTTAATGTATTAATAGCATTTGCAGCTTCAACTAGTTTCCCACTACCATTTAAAGCTTTTACTTTAAGGAATAAGAATTTAGCCATTGATTTGTCATCTAAGTTTGCTTTTAAACTTTCTACTTGAGATAAAGCTGAAAGAGCTTCTGTAAAATTACTTTTAGAGATAGCTTTACTTGCGGCTTTTAATTCTGCTTTTTGTGCAAATCCTAATGCACTCACTAATACTAGGGCGATTACTAATAGTTGTTTTTTCATTTTATTTGTTAATTAAATTGATTGTTTTTATAATTGTTATTCTTCTGAGTCTCTATTTTCAACTTTCGTGCCATTCTCATTATCATTCATCATATTTGTTTCATCAACATCTTCAGTATGCATTACTTTTGCTACAGCAGCAATAGAATCTTTACCTTTAATATTAATTAATTTCACACCTTGAGTAGCTCTACCCATTACACGTAAATTAGCAACTGAAAGACGAATAGTAATACCAGATTTGTTGATAATCATTAAATCATCTTCATCAGTTACATTTTTAATAGCTACTAATTGACCAGTTTTATCAGTTACATTGATAGTCTTAACTCCTTTACCACCACGATTTGTAGTTCTATAATCTGATAATTTAGATCTTTTACCATAACCATTTTCAGAAACTACAAGTACATTACTGCCATCACCTTCACTTACGGCAATCATTCCAATTACTTCATCTTCTTCACTTTTCAGCCTAATTCCTCTAACTCCAGAAGCACCTCTTCCCATAGGTCTTGTTTTAGCTTCTTCAAATCTAATACATTTACCAGATTTAGCAGCAAGCATAATTTGACTATTACCATCGGTTAATTTAGCTTCAAGTAATTCATCACCTTCTTTAATAGTTATTGCAGCAATTCCATTTGTTCTTGGTCTTGAGTATTGTTCTAAAACAGTTTTTTTAGTTTGACCTTTTTTGGTAACCATAACTACATAATGATTATTAATGTACTCCTCATTTTTTAAATCTTGAGTTACAAGGAACGCTTTAACAACATCATCATTTTCAATATTTATAAGGTTCTGAATTGCTCTACCTTTAGAAGTTTTTCCTCCTTCAGGAATTTCATAAACTCTCATCCAGAATACTTTACCTTTTTTAGTAAAGAATAACATATATTGATGATTAGTAGCTACAAATAAATGCTCTAAGAAATCTTCATTTCTAGTAGAAACTCCTTTTTGTCCACGACCACCACGATTTTGAGTTTTATATTCTGATAGATCTGTACGTTTTACATAACCAGCATTAGAAATTGTAACAACAACTTTCGTATTAGGAATCATATCTTCAATACTTACATCTCCACCAGCATATTCGATTATTGAACGTCTTTCGTCACCATATTTTGCTTTAATTTCTAAAAGTTCACTTTTAATAATAGACATTCTTCTATCTTCATTAGCAAGAATATCTTTTAAATCATCAATTGTTTTCATTATTTCATCATACTCAGCTCTTAACTTGTCTTGTTCTAGACCTGTTAACTGACGTAGACGCATTTCAACAATTGCTTTGGCTTGAATTTCTGAAAGTTCAAATCTAGTTTCTAGATTTTTTCTAGCTTCATCAGCATTTTTAGAAGCTCTAATAATTTTTATAACTTCATCAATATTATCTGATGCTATTATTAAACCTTCTAATATATGTGCTCTAGCTTCAGCTTTTTTAAGTTCATATTGAGTTCTACGAACAACAACTTCGTGTCTGTGATCTACAAAATGACCTATAATTTGTTTTAAATTAAGTAGTTCGGGTCTTCCTTTTACTAATGCAATATTATTTACACTAAAAGAAGTTTGTAAAGCTGTATATTTATATAATTTATTAAGAACAATATTTGGTATTGCATCTTTACGTAAAACAATAACTATTCGTCTACCTAATCTTGAAGTTTCATCTTTAATATTAGATATACCTTCAAGTTTTTTATCGTTTACCATTTGAGCAACTCGTTGTTGTAAATCTGATCCGTTTACTTGATAAGGTAATTCAGTAACAACAATACACTCTCTATTATTAATAGTTTCAAATTCAGTTTTGGCACGAATTACAATTCGTCCTCTACCAGTATGAAAAGCTGCTTTTACACCATCATAACCATAAATAGTTCCCCCAGTAGGGAAATCTGGAGCTTTAATGTGTTCCATTAAGCCATCAATATCTATATCGTTATTTTCAATGTAGGCAACAGTTCCATCTATAACCTCAGAGATATTGTGAGGAGCCATATTAGTAGCCATACCAACAGCAATACCAGATGCTCCATTAATTAACAAACTAGGTACACGAGTTGGTAATACAACTGGTTCTTGTAAAGTATCATCAAAATTTAATCTATGATCAACAGTGTCTTTGTCAATATCAGCAAGCATATCTTCTGATATTTTTTTCATTCTAACCTCAGTATAACGCATTGCTGCAGCTCTATCTCCATCTGGAGAACCAAAGTTTCCTTGACCATCAACCATTTCATATCGCATAGACCAATCTTGAGCCATACGAACCATAGCGTCATAAACAGAAGTATCTCCATGTGGATGATACTTTCCTAATACTTCCCCAACAATTCTTGCTGATTTCTTATGAGCACCTGTTGCTTTAATTCCTAATTCATGCATTCCAAATAGCACTCTTCTGTGAACTGGTTTTAAACCATCTCTCACATCTGGTAATGCTCTTGAAACAATTACTGACATTGAATAATCAATGTAAGCACTTTTCATTTCATCCTCAATATTTACAGGAATTATATTTTCTCCTTCTGCCATAAATCTTATAAATTTATTTAGTTAAATTTTCAAAGATGCAAGTTACAACTTTTCTTAATTTTAACATAGTAAATACACTTAAAAAATCATCTTTTTTATTAACAATTTATAGGTTTAATTGTGAAATATTAATATTTGTTTTTGATAATTTAAAATGTAGCTTAATATATGATTTACAATAGTTTACTCAATATGTTTTATTTTATATAATATTTATTAATATAAGAGTTTGTATTATTTTTTATAAAATAGTAAAGAATAAAATATTTTGATATCTTTACGTCTTAAAATATATATGAAATGGACGAAAATTTTTCACCAAGAGTTAAAGATGTTATTGCTTATAGTAAAGAAGAAGCACTAAGATTAGGTCATGATTTTATTGGAACAGAGCACTTAATTTTAGGAATATTAAGAAAAGGAGAAGGTAAAGCAATTGATATTTTAAATACATTGGATGTTGATACTAATTATTTGCGTAAAAAAATTGAAGTATTAAGTCCAGCAAATCCAGAAACCTTCAATCAAAATACTAATAAAAGTATACACTTAACAAAACAAGCAGATAAGGCGTTAAAAACCACATTTTTAGAAGCTAAAGTATATAAAAGTACATCTGTAAATACAGCACATTTATTATTGTGTATTTTACGTAATGAAAATGATCCTACAACTAAATTAATTCAAAAATTTGATTTGGATTATAAAATTGTTAAAGAAGTTTACAGTCAGTTATTTGTTGATAATGTTTCTCAAGATGAGGATATAGATTTACCTTTATTTGATATTTCAAATGAAGATGATGAAAAAAGAGAAGAATTACCTAAAAATCCTTTTGAAAATAAACCAACAAGTAAAAGTACACCTAAAAAATCTAAAACTCCAGTTTTAGATAATTTTGGTAGAGATTTAACTTTTTTAGCTGAAAATGATAAATTAGATCCAGTAGTTGGACGTAAAAATGAAATTGAAAGAATTTCTCAAATTTTAAGTAGAAGAAAAAAGAATAATCCAATATTAATTGGAGAACCAGGAGTTGGTAAAAGTGCTATTGCAGAAGGTTTAGCCTTAAGAATTGTTCAAAGAAAAGTGTCTAGAATATTATTTAATAAAAGGATAATTTCTTTAGATTTAGCAAGTTTAGTTGCAGGGACAAAATATAGAGGACAATTTGAAGAAAGAATGAAAGCTTTAATGAATGAATTAGCTAAAAATGATGATATAATTTTATTTATAGACGAAATTCATACAATAGTTGGAGCTGGTGGAGCAACAGGTTCTCTAGATGCTAGTAATATGTTAAAACCTGCTTTAGCAAGAGGAGAGATTCAATGTATTGGAGCTACTACTTTAGATGAGTATAGACAACATATTGAAAAAGATGGTGCTTTAGAAAGACGTTTTCAAAAAGTAATTGTCGAACCAACATCTGTTGAAGAAACTATACAAATACTTCAGAATATTAAAAGTAAATATGAAGATCATCATAATGTAACTTATACTGATGATGCTATTGAAGCTTGTGTAAAGTTAACAAATAGATATATGACAGATAGATTTTTGCCAGATAAAGCTATTGATGCTTTAGATGAAGCTGGATCTAGAATTCATATTACTAATATAGTTGTACCAGAAATAGTATTGTCCTTAGAGAAACAATTAGAGGCTATTAAAATTAAAAAAAGTGAGGTTGTTAGAAATCAGAAATATGAAGAGGCTGCTAAATTGCGTGATGATGAGAAAAAATTAGAGAAAGAATTATTTAAAGCTCAAGAAGAATGGGAAGAGCAATCTAAATTAAATAGAGAGATTGTAACAGAAGATAATGTTGCTGAAGTTGTTTCTATGATGACAGGAATACCTGTTAATAGAGTGGCTGAGGCAGAAAGTAATAGGTTAGCCGAATTGCCAGAACTAATTAAAGGTAAAGTTATTGGTCAAGATGAAGCTGTTCAAAAGGTCATTAAAGCAATTCAACGTAATAGAGTAGGGCTTAAAGATCCAGATAAACCAATTGGGTCATTTATATTTTTAGGTCAAACAGGAGTTGGTAAAACGCAATTAGCTAAAGTTTTAGCAGCTGAACTTTTTGATAATACTGATGCTCTTATTCGAATTGATATGAGTGAGTATATGGAAAAGTTTGCTATTTCTAGATTAGTAGGAGCTCCTCCAGGATATGTTGGTTATGAAGAAGGAGGACAGTTAACTGAAAAAGTTAGACGTAAACCATATTCTGTTGTTTTATTGGATGAAATAGAAAAAGCACATCCAGATGTTTTTAATATGTTATTACAAATTTTAGATGATGGTTTTATTACTGATAGTTTAGGTAGGAAAATTGATTTTAGAAACACAATTATTATAATGACTTCTAATATTGGTGCTAGACAATTAAAAGATTTTGGAACAGGTGTTGGTTTTAATACTTCTACAAAATCAAATCAGGCTGAAGATCATGCTAAAGGTATTTTAGAAAATGCATTAAAGAAAAGCTTTGCACCAGAATTCCTTAATAGAATTGATGATGTTATTATTTTTAATGCTTTAGAAAAAGAAGATATTCATAAAATAATCGATATTGAATTAGCAAAATTACTTGATAGAATTTCTGAATTAGGTTATACTTTAAGTTTAACAAAAGCTGCTAAAGATTTTATTGTTGATAAAGGTTTTGATAAGCAATATGGAGCAAGACCTTTAAAACGTGCTATTCAAAAATATATTGAAGATGCTTTAGCTGAAAAAATTGTGAATTCTACTTTAAAAGAAAATGATTCTATTGTAATGGATTATGATAAAAAAGCGAATGAATTAACTATTGATATTAATAATATAAAGAAAGTATCTAAATAAAATTAATATAATACAATAAATAAAAAAGTCGAATTCTAATTTTAGAATTCGACTTTTTTATATCTATAAAAATGAGTCAATTATTCTTGTAAATAAACCCATCCTCTATATTTTAATTCTTGATCTTCATTAAGATTTAAAATATAAAAATATGTTCCTACTGGTAATATTTCACCTTCATTATTTAATTTACCATTCCAATTATCAGTACTTGAATTACCATTGTATACTAATTGACCAAATCTATTAAATATTGATATTTCAAAATCTGGATAAATTTCTATTAAACCTTTAATGTTTAATGTTTGATTTTCAACAATATTACTATTAGGTGAAAAAGCTTGAGGTAATACTGCATAACATTCATCAATAAATAATGGTATTTCAACAACATCATAACAGCCACTTGAGTTCTCAACTCTAGCCCAAATATTTGCATTTACTCTTAATGTAGGGTTTGTATTTACAGCATTTACATCATCTTTTGCTTCTTGTTCATTTAAATAAAATGATAATAACATTCCATTTTGATTTCCTAAAATTTCATCTTCTAAACTTAAAACATCAAAATCTGCAGTTCCATCACCATTATTACATTCTGTTAATAAAGTTGTAGGAGCATTTGCTACTGGAGTTTCATTAATAAAAATCGTTTTTGTAGAAAAACTTGGACAATGACCAGTAGTATTTAATTCATATTTTATTTCATAAGCCTCACCTTCTGTAGTTGTACTTAAATCTAAAACTCCATTTTGATCAATAGTTGCAAGATTATCAACGCTAAATGTTCCACCACTAACTTCAATATCAAATGCTTCTGGATTATTCTCATATATACAAATTTCACTAGGAAAATCAAAACTAGCATCTTCAGTTATTTCGATAGTAATTTCTAACTCAAAAGGACAATTGTTGTCTATTGTATGTGTTACTGTAAATACACCAGTACCATCATTTCCTAAACCAGAATCAGATAAGTTTATTTCTCCTGTAGTATTATCAACTAAAACTCCTCCATTATCTATTGAATATTCACCATTTGATATATCTGAAATAGGATTTATACTATCATCATTACAAAATAATATGTCATCATTTGGATAGTTAAAAGTTGAGTCATAAATTGTAATTATGTGCGAATCGCTTTCAGGACAAGGAGCAACCATATCATGATAAATTGTATAAGTACCAACAGGTGTTAAATCTAAATCAATCTCACCAGTACTAGGATTACTTAGAACTCCTCCAACAGAAATTGTAAAGTCTGTACTTCCAAAATAATCTGAAGCTTTAGGGAAATCAATATCTTCTTTACAAGCTACTTCAGGATATACAAAAGTTGCATTTTGACCAAGATCAATATGTATACTTGTAGTGTAAGAATTATCACAAGTAATAGTTTCATTAGATAAGTCGTTGTAAGTTACTTCAAAGCTAGAAGTAATTGTATGGGTAATGTTAAAATCTCCAGTGTTGTCATCTCCTTTTGCAGATTCATCAATATTTATAATACCATCAATAGATTGAGTTATATCGCTAGTTAAAGGGTTTTCCCAAACTCCACCATTATCAATTTCATATAAGTGAACAATATTAGAAGGGTCATTATATGTAGGTAAACTTTGTGGTTCTGCTAATAAATCATCTGTAGTTGTATCAAAATTTGTACAGAAAGGTGTGTTATATTCAAAAAATGTATCTTCTATTTCTAAAACATTTAAATCAAAAATTAATTCAGCTCCATCACAATTATTAAATTCTCTTTGAGGTAGGATATCTAAACAATTTTTAATACCATCACCATCACAATCTAAATCACAATCATTAATATCACAAACAATATCGGCATCATTTGAATTGCTAATACCATCATTATCACAATCTCCATTTGGATTTGTTTCTTCACAGAAATTAGAAATTAAAGGTTCAGCATCATCACTATTTTTTATTCCATCACCATCACAATCTCCATTTGGATCATTTACATTACAAAATGAATCTGGGTTTGGATCTGCACAATCAAACATACCATCACCATCATAATCTTGATCACAAGGTCCGTAAACTAAAGGTTCTGTATCTATTCCATTATTTAAACCATCACCATCACAATCTTCATTTGGATCACTTGAATCACAAGCAATTTCAGGGAATGGATCTTCGCAATTAGATATTCCATCACCATCAAAATCTTTGTCACAATTCAATACTGTTAATACATGAATAGTTTTATTTTTTGAACTATAATACTCAATTAAAGGAATTGTATTTCCATCTTCATCTACTGTATCACCAGTAATTTCAATAACATTATCAAAAATATTATCACCATCAGTATCTTCTTCGTAATAATAAATAATTTCAAATAAATTTTCTAATTCAGTTTGTGTATAACCATTATCTAAAAAATCTTGCAAAGGGTTTTCTTCAGTTAGATTAAAAATACTTAAGTCTGTGTCTAGTGAAGTCTCACAGGTATATTGATTGTTAGGTTCATGTAAAATAGGGGAATCTGGTCTTGGAAGTACAGATGTTATTTCTATAGTTGGAGGTACAGGGTCAAAAGAGCATTCACCTTGATAGGTTAAAATAGCTTGATATTCTGTTTCAACTTCTGGTCTTACTTCAATAAAACTAGGAACATCTTCTTGAGCTAAATCACAATATAAACATTCTCCATCTTCTTCTAAAAACTCACCATCATGATTTAAATCTACATACCATTGAAAGCTATAGTCTAAAGTATCTCCGTTAGGAAAGAAACGCCATTTTTCAGTTCCATTAAAACTGGCAGGCCATGTTCCAGTATCTCTACCAGGAGCAGAAAAACCACGTGTACCTGATTTATTTTGTATACCAACTAAACCTCTACCGTTATTTGTTGATGAAGATCCAACTTCGTAAATATTTGTTTCAATTACATTTGATGTTTCATATAAGTATAAACTTGCAGATAAAATTTCGCTAGTATTACCATACATAGGCACATCTTTCCAATCAATAATAAAAATTCTATTACCTGGCTGATCTTGGTTTACTAATCTAAACTGTATAGCAAGCTCTGGGCTTGTAGCAGCAGGTGTAAAAGTATCCATCCAACAAGCATAAATAGCATTAGTTTGTTCTTGTGGAGTAGGTAAATAAGGTATGGGTGTAGCTGGAATTGTATAAGAGTTACCATCGTGAATATTCGCAGTAGTTAAATCAAAAGTAATAAAACCATTATCATTCACTACTAATTGGTCATACATATTTCCATAATAACAAAATGTAAAACCTATATTAATTACTTGACTATATCCATCATCTATAACTATTCCTACTGGAGGAGTTTGTATGTCTGGTGGAGGACAAGCTAAATCTTCTTGATTTACAATATAATTTGTAGTCATTC
>Ga0256844_10000490_pt1 | contig 15375 bp, 16 predicted proteins | sample MusselsmetaG_FD_189100 | JGI IMG/M metagenome (GOLD analysis project Ga0256844, IMG submission 189100) | Mussel associated microbial communities from hydrothermal vent at the East Pacific Rise, Pacific Ocean - Mussels | ecosystem: Host-associated > Mollusca > Shell > Unclassified ... | reverse complement strand
TACCGATACCATCATAATCCCAATCCTTGAGATGTTTTTGTATCTCTGTATCCAGCGCTTCCATGTTGTCAATCGTACCAGCAAACAATGCATGAGAAAACTCTCTCTGCTTATTGCGTATCTTGTCCTCTTCCAGGATCTCATCTTGAAACTTGGCGATCTCTTTATTTCCCAGGTCGTAGGCATAGAGCAGTCCTACGACTGCCGTACGTACTTGGTGTCTTGTTGCCATTAATCAAGCTCACTATAGAGATTGATCATCTCAATGAGTCCTGTCATTGCCTCTGCACCTTTGTTACCTGCTTTGGTACCTGCACGCTCGATCGCCTGCTCGATAGTATCCACTGTCAAGACACCAAATGATGCCGGTTTCCCATACTTGAGTGTGACATTGGCAACCCCTTTGGTAGCCTCGGCAGAGACATAATCAAAATGTGGTGTAGCCCCACGGATCACTGCTCCCAGACAGCAGACTGCATCATACTTATCTGATGCCAATGCTTTGTCCAAGGCAAACGGGATCTCAAAGGCACCCGGTACCAAGATTAGATCCAGATTATTTGCATCTCCACCATGTCTGGCATAGGCGTCTTTGGCACCTTCAACCAGTCTATCTGTGATAAAGTGGTTGAATCTCGCTGAAATAATCGCTACTTTTTTCTTCTTGTCAACACTTAGGTTGCCCTCTATAATTTTCATTCTGTTCTCCGAATATATAATTTGCAGATATTATATCAAAAAGCTCTACTTGATACGCTTTAGTGTCACCTTCCCAAGCAATTTAACACTGTTCAATGTGCCTCTCTTTACGATTCCTTTTTTATCTATACCAAATACGAGATTCCCTTTCCCTCCTGAGAAAAGAGATCTTCTCATAAAGAGTTTGATAACCTCACTGTTCTTCATCCCCAATGCCTTCTGCTCTCCTTGAAGACGTGTACCTTTGGGAAGGTTAAATGTCAGTTTACCTCCCTCTTTCTCTGCACCCGCCAAAGCGATAGCATAACTACCCGGTTTATTCTTTTTCTTAAATCGCATGATATTGTGATACAGTGTCAAGATGTCGTTATGTGCAAAATACTTGAGGGTCTCCTTGTTCTCATAGAGCTTTTTTCCTTTTTTCCATTTGATAGATATCTTTGTGATCTTCTTCTTTTTGTAGTCAAACAAGTACTTTCGGATATAATGAATATCTTTATAGGTTTTATCTATCTTATACTCTTTGGCATAGTATTCGCCTCTTCTGATCGTCCCACGAGAAGTATGATGCTCCTTGAGCCCGTCACTCATCGTCTTGGCAAGACCCACTGCCTTTATATCGATTCTGGTCCTATATTTCTTGGCATTGGCATGGTGATTGACCCGTATATCCATGATTTTCCCAATAAGGGTGCCTTTGGCGGAATAGACCATCTCTGCATGCAATGAAGCAAACAGAAGGCATAATATAACATATACTTTTTTCAAGATTCTTTTACCTTTTATTTCTATTTCTAACATATTCTACTATAATAATGTGAAAAAATCGTAACAGCCGAAAGAAACCTCATGCCAACCATAGATATAAATGCCACCACAACCAAAACCATCAACGTCATAGACGGTATCGATATGGATCTTGCTATTACCATACAGATGATCCTCTCACCACTCTATAAAAATTTTCCCTTCCTTTCCCATACTTTTTTCGGTGTGCCCATAGGAAATATTATTGCCGCGTTTGTTGCTCTCTGCTTCTTTCTGTTCCTGAGAAAGATATTTGCCAACGTCATCACCAGTTGGTTACAGAAATTAGCAAAGCATACGGAGACCTATTATGATGACAAAATGATATCTGCCTTGAAACATCCTGTGAGTTTTGCCTTTGTCCTGGTGGGTATCCATCTCTTTTTTCTCTTGATCTTTCAGGAGACAGGTACGATCAAAAATATTCTGAATACCCTAGTAGTGTTTGTGATTTTCTGGGCGATCATCTCTATCTCAGAGGCACTCAAAGGTCTCCTTTACCACGCTACGGAACGATTCAACCCTGATCTCTCCCGTGAGATGGGGAACTTCATTCTAAAGATCATCAAGATCCTTATCGGAGGTATCGGGTTGGGAGCGATGCTTCAGGTCTGGGGGATCAATGTCACGGCACTGATCGCATCCCTTGGACTTGGTGGGCTTGCGTTTGCACTGGCCGCCAAGGATACTGCATCCAACCTCTTCGGTTCATTTGCTATCCTTGCAGACAAGTCCATCCGTATCGGGGAGTGGATCAGAGTCGATGGAGTAGAGGGTGTCGTAGAGGATGTGGGTATGCGTACAACCAAGATCCGTACCTTTGAAAAGTCCCTCATCACGATGCCCAACCAGATCGTCGCCAACCACCCTATCGAGAACTATTCACGTCGTGGTGTCAGACGCTTCAAGATGGACATAGGGCTTACCTACAGTACCTCAGGTGAACAGGTCAAACATATCGTCCAGGAGATCCGCTACCTGCTTCACAATCATGAGAACATCGCACAGGGTGAGACCATCCTTGTCAACTTTAAAGAGTTTGGGGACAGTGCTCTCAACATCTTTGTCTATGCCTTCACCCATACCTCCAACTGGAAAACCTATATGGATATCCGACAAGAGATCCAGCTACGCATCATGCAGATCGTAGAAGAGAACGGCAGCAGCTTCGCCTTCCCATCACAGAGCCTATATGTGGAAAGTATGCCTTCATAGGTGTTTGTTTTTTTCTTGCCGAAATGGTACAATATTTTATAACTAAATGGACTATAAGGCTTACAATGGGAATGAAAGTATTATTACATTTTATACAAAAACTGGAGCGACACAAAATACACTACTCTATAGAACACAATAGAGATGAATTCATTATGGTACTCGTAAGTATTCCTGGTCAGCGATGGGAAGTTGAGTTTGATGAGAGAGGCAATGTTGAGATAGAGATATTTAAAGATTCTACTGGTGTTCTGTCTGATATAACTATACTTGATAGCTTATTTGAGTAGAATAAATTATGAGCTAAAGCTCCAAGCCCAGATATAAGACTCTCAATTATATCAATAGGTACTAATGACGCCTCATCTCTTTACTTGGGGTAGCAAGAGCCTATATGTGTAGAGTATGACTCCGATATCAAAGGAGGATAACAGCACCCTAGAGGTTTGCCCTTCGTCTTCTACTAAAGATCATCAAAGCCAAGCCCAGATAGATACTCCCCTGTACCCATAGCAATGCGTACTCCTGTATCACCATGCTAAAGTCTGCGGCCATTTGGTTGAGACTCAAAAACGCATGTATCGCGGGGGTAGAAGGTACGAGCAGTGAGAGTGCATGAATCCAGTCAGGTAGGGACTCTAACGGCCAGACAAAACCCGCTGAAAAGACGAGGGGAAGTGAGCTAAACAGTATAGCTGGGGTAGCGATCTCTCTGGTGTTGAAAAGTGATCCGAGGAAAACCCCGAATGAGAAGGAAGCAAAGATAAATGCTACCCCTAAGGTCAGCAGGTCAGCAATCCCTGCCAACCTGCTGATACCAAAATACTGAAAACTAAAGCCAAAATAGAAGAGCATATGGAGAAAGAATATCATGCCAAAGAGGAGCAAGCGTGCCAGATACATTTTCCATGCAGGTACTGTACGAAGATAGCGATCTGCTCTTCTTCTCCTCATCCGTTCATTGATACCCCCTCCCAGAATACCCAGCCCGATCAGCATCGTCTGTTGCAGTATCAAGACAAACACCGCCGGGACTACATACTGAGTATAGGAGTTATTGGGGTTAAACAGGTTGATTGTGTTGAGTGCGTACGGCTGATAGGCTTTTTTTGCACCTGCCAATGGTACCTGTTTCTTGAGGAGGTTGGCGATCTTTACTTTGGCACTCTGCGTCAAGACGGACTTCATAGCCCCCTCCAGTACCCCTCCGTAGATCAAAAAGTAACTGCTATCCGCACCCACTGCGATCGTGGGACTCTTACTGAGTGCCAGATCTCTTTTAAAGTTCTTGGGTATCACAATGATTGCTTTGATCTCCCCTCTGACCAGCGCCTCTTTGGCTGCTTGTTCACTGAGATCCTGTCGGGTAATCTCTATCTGTGGTGTCGCATCCAAGGAGAAGATCATCGTACGGCTGATATCACTTTTGTCATAGTCTACCACAGCCGTAGCCAGACTACTCACACTCTGTTTGGCATACGGCTGCGGATACAAAAAGGCATAGAGTACCACCCCACCCAGTATCGTCAGGACAATCGCAGCATCTTTGAATATCAGTCTACTCTCCTGTTTCAAAATGTCAAAAAAAGTCAATGAAGCTCCTTTCGGAGATAGGCCTTAAAACGTATCACTACCGGGATCATGATCAGCGAAAAAGAGGCCAATACCAACAACCTGCTGCTCTCTTCCCATGGATTGGCACCATAGTTTGCCTGTGAGATCTGTAGTTGCAGATAGTGAGAGAGTGGTAGCAAGTCTCTCCAGAACAGAGCAAAGTCATTCATGTTGTACATAGGAAACGTGATCCCCAAAAAAGCAAAAGCTGGTGCCGTATAGACTGCACCCAAACTCAGACTTCTGGCATAATCAAAGCCAATAACGAATAGAAACAGTGCCATACTCTGGTAAGCGATCACAGTTAGAACACTCCCTAAAATCACTATTGCAAAAGAGCCTTGAAACGCCCAGAAACTATAGATATAAAGTAGAAACAACACACCCCATATCGTATATATGACAGTATAGGGAAGTACCAACCCCATAAGTTTTCCCCATATATGTTTGTCAGTGACAAAAAAGGCTTTGACACGCTGTTCCTTGACCATTCCCCCTATTGCGATCAGTGTCGTGATGACGATAAATATCTGCCAGATCGCAGGGATCAATGCAGAGACAAGAAAGTAAAAATAGTTTTTATAGAGATTGAAGAAGGGTGTCACCTGCATACCGACAGGGGCTATCTTTTTTAGTGATAGAGTAGGATTCTGCGTCTCTTGCAGACTCTGTAGATACTCTATCTCTGCAGCACTCTCCAGTGCCACTGCGGTCAGATCTGCAGTGACTATCTTGCCGATAAGGATAAACTGTGTATTGAGCATTGCTGTTATTTTGGGCTGCAGATGGAGCAAAGTGTTTTTCTCAAATCCTTTGGGGACAATAACCACACCGTAGGCTTGGCTCTTCTGTACCAGAGCGATACCCTCCCTCACTGAGCCCACCTTATAGGCAACTGCCATGGTAGGTGATGCATCCAGATGATTGACAAATACACGAGAGAGTGTAGAATGGTCTTTGTCTACAAGCACCAGCGGCATATCCCGTACCACACCATCTCTAAAGACAGAGATGATCAGTACCGCCAGCATCACAGGGAGTACAGTAAGCAGTGAAAGTTTGTACCAGGAGTGCCGTATCTCTCTGAGTTCATAGACAAAAGAGGCTGTGATCGCTTTTAGCATCTATAGCTCCAGCAATATACTCATCCCTACGCGCAGTCCCTCTATAGGCTTGACTGGTCGCAGTTCTACTTCAAAGCTCTTCATATCAAACCCTTTGCCACTCTCAGTTGCTCTCCAGGTAGCATAGTCCCCCATCACAGCGATACTGCTAACCACAAATGCATACTGCTTTTCTCCCAAAGCAGGTAGTTGTACGTTGAACACTTTTCCTTTTTTGAATGTTTTCAGATAATCCTCTCTCACTGAAAAGCGTGCCCAGGCCTCATCGATATCGATGACAGATACCACAGGGAATCCAGTAGGAGAGAGCTCTCCTTCATGGATCAGCACCTGCGCTACCTCTCCCTTATGAAAGGTACGTTGCAGTGTCTCTTTGATATAGACATTGACTTCATCTACTTTGGCTTTATAGACTTTTTCCTGTGCAGAAGCAGCTGCTTTTACCTCATCTCTTGCTCCCTCTTTTGCCATGGCAGCCATCTGCTTGGCAGCATTGGCATCATATTTCGCTGCTTGATACTTGGTATAGACCTCATCCCTCTTCTGTTGTGAGACCACACCCTGCTGGAACAGTTTCTCTATTCTCAGATAGGTTGTATGCATCAGTTCTTCTGCTGCTTTCGCTTTCTCCCACTGGTCATGGGCTGCCTGTATCTCTTGTGTTCTCGCCCCTGTTTCTGCCTGTTTTTTCTGTGCCCCTGCTGCCTCTTCTGCTGCTTTCGCCTGAGCCAGCTTCGCCTCTACTTCAGGAGAGTAGATAGTAAAGACCTTATCTCCTGCATGGAGCAAGTCACCTTTTTTGACAAAGATCTTGCTGATCCTTCCAGGTATCTTGGCACTGACATGGTAACTCTGTGCATCGATCTCCCCCTGCAACACTACTGCCTGAGGCTGGTACGCTCGGTAAAATACCACACTCACCCAAATAACCAATACCAGCAAGAGAGCCCATACAACGTACAGTAGTTTATTCATCTATTTTACCTTTTTACTTTTACGCTCTACTTTGAAGAAAAGTGCTTTTTCACCACTCAATACAGAGAGCTCGGAGAGTTTTTTGATATAGTTATATGCCGCATTCAGTCGCTGTGTTTTGGCACCACTTAGAAACATCTGTGCATCCACAACTTCTGTAGAGGTTGATAAACCCTCTTTGAAAGCGATCGAACGCAACCTATAGTTCTCACTTGCCAATGCAAGAGAAGAGCTCAATGCAGCAAACTCTTCACGGTAAAGCATCATCTCACGATAGACCTTCTCGATTGCCAGACGCAGATCTTTTTGAGATTGCGACTTGATCTCAGCCACTTTTGCCTGCAGCAACCTGGCAGCTTCCACCTCTTTGGCTCTGTCTTTTCCTGTGACGATATCAAACTTGAGTGCAACACCTAGCATCCATGAAGGTGTCATCTCCTCCATAGGGCTGTCTCCATTGTATAGATTGAGATTCCCATAGCCCAATACCTGTGGAGACCATGCAGCATCCTCTATCTCTACCAGTGCTGCCGCCTGATCTGCCTTGGCATCCAGTACAGAGAGTCCGGCATACTGTTTCATGCTTTTACGTATATAACGCTCTTGTGTACCTGCGATCCGTGATATAAAAAGAGAGGAGCTTGGTCGCTTTTTCTGCTGGATAAACATATGAAAAGCAGACCGAACGATCTCCCATTGGTGTTTTGCCTTTTTCCGTTCTATTCTGGCGGCGTCCAGCTTTACCTTTGCATTGAGAAGCTCTATCTGCGTGATCTGTCCCTGCTTCTTCATCTTGCGGGCATGTGTATAGTGCAGTCGCAGTGCTCTTTCCGACTCCAGCCTGGTCTGATACAGTGACTGCATCATCACCACACCGTAATAATACTTTACCAACTTGAGAAATACTTTATCCTGCTCCATTTTGCTCTGGGCGATCGCCTCAGCAACCTTGGCAGCAGTAGCACTCTTGGCGGCCTTTATTTTGCCTCCTGTGTAGAGTGGCCATAGTACATGCAGATCGATAGTCACGATATCATCATCCAGAAAATCTATCTCGGAAGGGATCTTGATAGGTAGGGACAGGCTATTGAGTGTGCCACTCAGATCACTGATATCCAATCCTACAGGCTCATTCAGGTGTGTATAGTTGGCTGTCAGAGAAAGCGTCGGCAATCCCAAGCCATCTATAGAGTCACTTTTTAGTCTCATGCGGTGGATATCATGCTTGGTCGCTTTCAGTCCGTGGTGTAGTCGCTGTACCCTGTCCCATGCATGCTTGATGGTGATACCTGCAGAGCCATAGAGAACGCAGAGCAGAGAGAGCAGTATGATTTTCAAAATATTTTTCCTTGCCCTATAGTATACATATATGGACTCCCCGCTCTTTGATGCACTATTATAGCAAACTACCATTCAAACCGGGTTATGCAACTCTATGATATAATACCGCCAATAAAACAAACACCCTCGTTCCTACTCTGCTAAGAAGGAATGCAACCAGAAAGAATCAATCATGCAAGAACAAGCACTCAAGAAAGTAGCGATATTAGGTCGCCCCAATGTCGGTAAAAGCTCCCTTTTCAACCGTCTCGCCAGACAACGTGATGCTATCACCTCTGATGTGAGCGGTACCACCAGAGATGTCAAAAAACGCATCGTCACTATCTCTGGAAACCGTGACTTCGAGGTCATCGACACAGGGGGGATCGACTATAGCTCAGATCTCTTTTCCAAGGTCGCAGCATTCTCCCTCAGAGCCGCAGAGTTGGCAGATGTCATCATCTACATGGTCGATGGCAAGACCATCCCCGATGAGGAGGATCGTGAGCTCTTTTACCAGCTTCAACAGCTAGGCAAACCCCTGGCACTCGTCGTCAACAAGATAGACAACGACAAGGAGGAGGAGCGATACTGGGAGTTTCTAGAGTTTGGCGCAGACAGAACATTCCCGATGTCAGTGAGCCATAACCGTTACTTCAATGATTTCTACGAGTGGCTGGAGGAGTATATCCCTACCAAAGAAGAGCCTGAGACCCTGGAGATCGAAGAGGAGGACGAAGACGAGATGTCACTAGAAACATTCCTGGAGCAAGACACCCTCGATCTCCCAGAAGAGAGCAGATCCCTCAAAGTCGCCATCATCGGACGGGTCAACACAGGCAAAAGCTCCCTGCTCAATGCCCTGCTCGGCGAGGAGCGTTCCGTGGTCTCTGATGTAGCAGGTACCACTATCGACCCGATCGATGAGACGATCACCCATGGGAAGTATGAGATCACTTTTGTAGACACTGCCGGTATCCGCCGCCGTGGCAAGATCCTGGGCATAGAGAAGCATGCCCTGAGTCGCACCGAAGCGATGCTGGAGCAGGCAGATATCGCCCTACTCATCCTCGATGCTACGGAGAAAGTCTCTGAGCTGGATGAGCGGATCGCAGGCATCACGGAGAAGTTCAAGCTCGGTACCGTCATCGTCCTCAACAAGTGGGATGCCAGAGGAGAAAAGACCTACGAAGAGGCTGTCGAAGAGGTCAGAGATGAGCTCAAATTCCTCAGCTACGCACCTGTACTCACGATCTCAGCCTTGACTGGACAGCGCGTACACCGTCTACTCGACGAGGTCACCGAGATCTACCAACGCTACGCCCAACGCATCCCTACAAGTATACTCAATGACGTACTCCGTAAAGCTATGCAACGTCACCACATCCCTAGCCATCACGGTGCGGTAGTCAAGATCAAGTTCGCCACCCAATACGAAACCAAACCACCCAAGATCGCCCTCATCGTCAACCGCCCCAACTTTCTGCACTTTAGCTACATACGCTATCTCGCCAATGCCTTTAGAGAGGCTTTTGATTTCGAGGGAGTTCCCTTGGATATCGTCACACGAAAACGCGGGGAGAGACCAGAGGATTAGTGATGGAGGATGATGGTTTTTAAAGAAATTTCTCATTTCTCATTTCTCATTTCTTATTTTCCTGCTATAATCTGAAAAAAATATCCTACAGGATAATAGGAATTCCCATGCGCGTACTCAACGGACTACAATCCTCTGGCAGCCTTCATATCGGCAACTACTTCGGAGCTATCAAGCCCATGATGGATCTCCAGGATGACAACGATATGTTCATGTTCATCGCCAACTATCATGCCCTTACTTCACTCTCAGACGGAGCAGCACTCCAAGCCAACACCATGGATGCAGCCATCAGCTTCCTCTCACTGGGGCTAGACCCTGAGAAGAGCACCTTTTGGGCTCAGAGCGATGTCAAGGAAGTCCTAGAGCTCTACTGGATACTCTCGGCCTATACCCCCATGGGACTCCTAGAGCGTGCGCACAGCTACAAGGACAAGGTCGCCAAAGGCATCGGAGCCAACCATGCACTCTTCTCCTACCCTGTACTCATGGCAGCAGATATCCTCCTCTATGATTCACAGATCGTACCCGTAGGCAAAGACCAGATCCAACATGTCGAGATGACCAGAGATATCGCTATCAAGTTCAACAACGACCACGGAGAGATCCTCACCATCCCAGAGTACAAAGTAGACGAAAATGTCGCCACTGTCCCAGGCATAGATGGTGCCAAGATGAGCAAGAGCTACGGCAATGACATCAGCATCTTCCTAGAAGAAAAACCCCTCCAAAAGCTCTGCAACAAAGTCGTCACCGACTCCACTCCTATGGGAGAACCTCTAGCATGGGAGGGCTGTAATGTCTATGCCCTAGCCAGCCTCTTCCTAGACGAAGCAGGTAAGCTAGAACTCCAAGACCGCTACAAAAGCGGAGCAGAGGGCTACGGACACTTCAAAAAATACCTCAAAGAGCTCATCTGGGAAGAGTTCGCAGAGGCCAGAGAAAAGCGTGCCTACTATCTGGAGCATACCGACGAAGTGAGAGAGATACTGCATGCCGGAGCAGATAAGGCACGAAAAATTGCAAGTGCTAAGATGGCGGTGATTCGGGATGCTGTGGGGATTATTTAAAGGTTTATTTTGGATATCGTAGAATTCTTTCTGAATATTCTTAAAACCCTGTTTCACATCATTGATATTGCTACTGACTTAATGATCAGTCAGCGGAAAATCTTTAATGCTGTCGCTGGATTTATCCTAGGCGGATGCCTTATCTATTTTTGGAAAATTGATTCTATTTCAGATGTAGGAGCTTTGCCTTTGGCTCTGTTTTTAGTCTCTGGTATATATTTATCATATACTTTTACAAGATGGCTTATCTCCATCAATAAAGACTAGTCTACTGTTTAAACAACATTGGAAAATTCATCCGACAGTCGGCTAAAGCCAACCTCTGTAGCTCTTTCCCTGCCTATGCACAGTCATGGTGCTTCAGCCACATTTCCCGATGCCCCATCTTGATCGCCCACTCTGGTACTTCACAGTCTTTGGCACTCTTTTTTGTCTCGGTGGAGGCTGTTTTTTCTGCCACTTTGGTAGGCGTTTGCTGCATCGTCTGTGCGGGGGTTGCTTTGCTAGGGATCGGTATCATGGAACCAGATGCCTCCATCTTGGCTGCGATCATTTTGGATGTGCTAGCATGGCTGCTGTATTTGTACTCAGTCAGCACCACAAAGGTACCCCACACCATCCCTACAAAGCCCAGTACGACCATCCCTCGCATCATACCACTCTGACCCTCTCTGGCAGGTACCGTTTCGCAAACACCTCCTGGACAGTTACCTTCCATAGAAACATTGAATTTCTTATAGAGTATACATCCCAGACATATCCCAAAAGCCGACTCTGTAAAAAGCAGGATCAGACAGAGTACACAGGTCAACATCCGTACAGGGGAGACGATATTGGCTACGATAAAGTAGGTCATGATCGCACCCAGCAAGGCACCCAGTATCCATGCAAACTGCTTGGGCTTTGCCTCTACCCACTCTGGCTGTTGATTAGAGACAAAGAGTGAACCTAGCACCATATAGGGTGCATATCGAGGATTGATCACCACTCTGATAAAGAACTCTACGATAAAGGTGATAGAAAAAAGCTCTGCCCAGAACAGTGTCCGCATCCCAAACACGGTAAAGAGACTGATGATCCCGAACAGAAACATGATCCCTGCACTGGCTCTGGCTTCTCTCTCATTGATCACCTTATAGTTATATCCGTCTACCCGTTCTCCAAAACTAAATATCATACTCATAGTAATACCTTTCCATAATCATATATGAAAATAATACATTAGTTTTATTAATCATAATTAATGTTCATGTCTACGTAATTTCATAAAAAAAATCGAATGTACGATATTTCTTTACCCATTTGGGATATAATAAGGGATGACAAAGGAGTGTTACATGTTCCAACTTCACTACACTGGTTCAAAACCCATCATTTCACAGCATGGTATCTTTTTCAAAGAGGGGAAAGAGGACAAATACATCTATCTTAGAACTGCTATCTATCTTCTGCTGTCTATAGATAAACACTATTATGAAAAGTACAAAGGCAGTCCCAGCGAAAAGCTCAGTGATCAGGAGATTCTAGAGGTTCTACAGGTCTATGAACCTAATCTTGAACAACATCTTTTGGAGGAAGAACAGAAATATGAAGCCCATATCGAAGAGATGAGAGAACATGCCAGATCCCATCCACTCACAGAGGAGGATCGCACTACCTGGCTCAACAATATTGAGATCATGCGCCCTTATCTGATACAACGGGAAATCAACAAGCTCTACTATATCCACTGCATCAAAGCGATCAAGGAGATCATCCATGAGGAGCATCTCAAAGAGATCGATATTAATTTCTCTCTAAAAAATTGGCATATCCTAACCTCTATCGCCGGCAATCTTGAATATGGCGTCAAGTCAGTACGCACAGCAATCAAAGTAGAAACGGATAAAGAGGGAAATCTCATCGCTAAACTGCTGATCAATCCTCCTGCAGATCTTTTCTCTTCTCCTTCTGTAGCAGGTATAGATGATACGCATTGATCACTGCCAACAAGCTGTTGAGCCAGACCATCGGCCATGCAGCTATCAGCATTGCATAGACGGTAATAATAGCTGCACCGATAACATTGAGTAATCTGAGTGTAACCATCGACTTTCCAATAAAGGAGCTCACCACAAACGCCATCCCGACATATCCCAGTATTTCTACATTACTCATCTATACTCTCCCATAATCTGCTCTACCATCAGCATATCAATCTCACCTGTAGCATGAAACATAAATGACGCACCCACTGCTGTTTTTTCAATACCTAACAGTGAGCCCAAGCGCTTGGCAATCGCTTCTCCAGTTTCAATCAGCGTAATAGGATAGCCCATCACCTCTCTGATAACCTCAGTAGCCAAAGGATAATGGGTACACCCCAGTACCATCGTATCTACTCCCACTTCACGCATGGGAGAGAGCCATCTCTCCAGCATCTGTAGCGTTTGTGGGCTATCCACCTCTCCTGCTTCTATCTGCTCTACCAACCCTGGGCATGCCTGCTCAAAGAGTTCCAACTCCGTACCGCTATAGAGACTGTCTGCCAGCTCTTGATATTTGTCACCTTTGAGTGTTGCTGGCGTAGCAAGGATACCTACCTTGCCACTCTGTGTGACCTGCATGGCAGGCTTGATCCCAGGTTCCGTACCGACGATGACAAGCTCCGGAAATTCTGTACGTAGATAGGTGATCGCAGCAGAGGTTGCCGTATTGCAGGCGATAACAAGTGCATCAATCTGATGGGTATCGAGAAAGGTTTGGGTGATATCCAGAGAATACTGAAGGATCTGTTGAGTCGTCTTTTCACCATAAGGAGCATGCCGTGTATCAGCGATATAGAAGATCTCCACATCGGACAAAAGATCAAGCATGGATTGGACAACGGTCAAGCCACCTAGCCCAGAATCAAATACCCCAATCCTCATCCAACCAATTACCAATTACCAATATACTAATAACGTGTATAAAGCATTCGCTTTATGCACCTTCATTCATAATACTCAAAAACTCTTCATTCGACTTTGTTTTGCTCATCTTGGTAAAGAGGAATTTCAGACCTTCTACCTCTTCCATGTTCTGCATCGCATTACGGATCGCCCAGACTTTTTGGAGGGTTTCTGGGGAGACGAGGAGCTCCTCTTTACGTGTACCTGACTTAGTCACATCCATCGCTGGATAGATACGGCGATCAGCTACATGACGGTTGAGGACGACTTCAGAGTTTCCTGTACCTTTGAACTCTTCAAAGATCACTTCATCCATACGGCTGCCTGTATCAATAAGTGCTGTAGAGACGATAGTGAGAGAGCCACCAAATTCGATATTACGTGCGGCACCAAAGAATCGCTTGGGCTTGTGCAGGGCATTGGCATCGACACCACCAGAAAGGACTTTACCAGAACTTGGTGTGACTGTGTTATAGGCACGTGCGAGTCTAGTAATAGAGTCTAGCAGGATGATAACATCTTTGCCCAGCTCCACACGACGCTTGGCTTTTTCAATCACCATCTCGGCTGTACGGACATGGTTCTGTGCTGGCAGGTCAAACGTAGAAGCGTAGACTTCACCCTTGACAGAGCGCTGCATATCAGTGACCTCTTCAGGTCGCTCATCCACGAGGAGAACCATAAGACTGGCATCTGGGTTGTTAGCGCTTATTCCATGTGCGATCTCTTTGAGGAGTTCTGTTTTACCCGTTCTTGGAGGGGCAACGATGAGGGCTCTTTGTCCTTTTCCTATAGGAGAGAACAGGTCGATGATACGTCCTGTCATCTTCATAGGGTCATATTCCAGGATCAACTGCTCTTGCGGATAGAGTGGTGTCAGGTTATCAAAGAGTGGCCGTTTTTTGGATTCCTCTGGGGGGAGGTAATTGATTGCTTCGATCTTGAGAAGGGCATAGTACTTCTCCTGATCTTTGGGAGAGCGTACCTGGCCTGTGACGATATCACCATTTCTCAGTGCAAAACGCTTGATCTGCGTGGAGCTGACATAGGTATCGTTGCTGGAGTTGGCAAAGTTACCATCCTCTGAACGTAGGAAGCCATATCCGTCATTCATCACTTCGAGAATACCCGTAAAGAGGATATACCCTCCCTGAGAGACCTGATTTTTTAGGATCTCAAAGATAAGATCTTTACGCTGAAACTCATTGGGGTTTTCAACATTGAGTTTGATCGCGATCTCTAGCAGCTCATCGAGAGGCTTTTGCTGGAGTGTCTCTACTTTATATCCCTGTACAGGGGTATGGGTTCTATTGTGTTTTTTGTTGCCATTTTTATTGCCATTAGAATTGGCAGCATTTTTTTTGTTATTGTCGCTCATGATTCCTCTTGAAATTTGGAGAAGTTTTTGTAAGTTCGCAAAATTAACATATTAAATTTGCAGTGACTGACATTATAATGCTATTATCATTAAAGCTGGGTTATCACAACGCAGCAACCATCTCGCTCAGCGTGGGATGTGCAAAGATCATTGCTCTGATCTCTCCCAATGTTACCTGCTTATTGATAGCGATCAAAAACTGATGGATCAACTCTGTAACATCGTTGCCGATGATCGCAGCACCCAAGATCACTTCACTCTCAGGATCATAGATCACTTTGACAAACCCGCTGTCATCGCCTTTGATCTTCGCTTTAGCATGATTGCTTTTGTAGGTCTGCAATCCATACACTTACTAGCTTAACTTTCGCACCTTATTTTCGATGGTTTCATATGTTTACTCCCAAGCCCAAGAAAATCTATCATTTAACCTTGGAAGCGTGGTGTTTTTTATGCGAGGGAGATACCTCAATGAATCACCAAAAAGATAGCGCGTATATCTGTTTCCAGCACTGTCATATCGCTTATCAAATATAGTAAAGTCAATATAATCCGATGCATAAGATATATTCCTTGTACGAATACCAACAAAACCGGTGATATATTTGTATTTTGGATCTTTATAAAAGTTGATACCGATACGTGC
>Ga0256844_10000489_pt1 | contig 15375 bp, 12 predicted proteins | sample MusselsmetaG_FD_189100 | JGI IMG/M metagenome (GOLD analysis project Ga0256844, IMG submission 189100) | Mussel associated microbial communities from hydrothermal vent at the East Pacific Rise, Pacific Ocean - Mussels | ecosystem: Host-associated > Mollusca > Shell > Unclassified ... | reverse complement strand
CAACGGTGAATGCGTTCGTCTTGTTCTTTTTGCCATTTTCTGCTCCATAAATTTGTCCCTTGGGGACTTGTAAAAGTAGCAGATTATCAACTTATAGGCTTGTTCAAATTGTTGGAGCCACTTCTATAGTTTTATTACTCGACCTATAGCAGATGCCTTTGGTATTAGATACCTTCTGGCAACGGAACCAAAAATCAAAAATGGGCGGTATGTCAATAGTATTGACGGGGTTCCTTGTTTTCACAAGGGAAAAGTTATTCGGCTAAATGATTGGGTAAAGCGTAAGGGGTTGGATTTAGGGGGAAGCTATTTTTATAGTGACTCCCATAATGATATACCACTTATGGAATTAGTAGATAATCCCATCGCAGTGGATCCTGATGAAAAACTTGCAGAAGTTGCACGGCAAAGGGAGTGGAAAATAATCTCCTTACTGGATTGATGGATTTTCTACAGGTAAGCACAGCAATCCAATAATTATATTCTTTACATTTTAGCTGTTTGTCAGATCCTCTACTATCTGCTTAGCAACAGCGCGACCTGACTGCCAACACTTACCAGCCACTTTTACTGGTTTAAATAGAACATTTCCTGCAGCGTAGTAATTCATATCAGAACAACGACCAAGGGCGTCGACAACTGGTTCTCCAGTTATGACATTTGTTTTCAGGTGACTGGTTCTTGCTAAACTTGATTCTGGAATAAATCTTCCGGTAAGTAGTACGCCATCACACAAAACTTCCCTTACCTTCCCGGTTTTGTCTGACACATTCACACTTTCAACACGTTCATGTCCGTTTATGCTAACAATGCAGGAGTTATAAAATAACGGAACACCCAAGAGTTTAGCACCATAGTTTACGGGCCACATTACATTACACCTTGAAGTCTCTTCAAGTATTGCCACTGGTTTAATACCAGCTTTTTTACATGTAAATAAGGCGGAAAAACTCACAATTTCGGTTCCCACAACAATCGGCCTTTTGAATGGTATTGCATTTTTCAAGTAAACCATTGACTGCAGTGCACCAGTGTTACAAATGCCTAATGCTCTTTGTCCGGAAATCATTCTTGCCGACCTTGGGGTTTCACGTGTTCCGGTGGCTAGTAAAACCTTTTCTGCTTTTAATTTAAGAGAACCTTCCGGCGTGACTAAATCTAATACCCCTCCAGGACCTATTGCTGTAACTGAAGTTTTGAGCCAAAGATCAACACCTGCCGCTAATGCTGTTGTAACTATTTGCTTTGCATATGTCGGGCCGGTGAGTATCTTTTTATATTCAAATATTCCAAAAGGAGGATGCCCACAATGGCGTGGTATCCCCCCTGCTTCTGTTTCACGGTCCAGCACGATTACACGTTTGACTCCTAATTTTTTCAGTTCAGTTGCAGCGGCAAGTCCTGTTGGTCCTCCACCAATAATTGCCACATCGCAAGTGTCACATTTCATAGTGTTACTCATCAGTTTTACCTACAGCGATTGGATCAGAAAATTTGTCTTTAGTTAGTTCTGCCAGACGCGCCGAACAATAGAATCCCTGGCATCTCCCCATGGTTACACGTGTTCTTCTTTTTAAACCGAAAAGGCTGCCAGCAGGCAGTAAATCGTTTTCCAGTACATGTTTGATTTCCCTTTGAGTAACCAACTCACAATGACAAACAATTTCACCGTATCCGCTGGTATTGTAATCTCTTGGAAGATGTTCTGCTAAATTTGGAACAGTTGGTATGGAAGGATTAACTATTTTTTTAAATTTTGCCCCCTGCCCTTCCAATAAGCCATGTACATGTTGGGCAAGCCCCAGAGCTGATGTGAGACCGGTAGATCGAATTCCACCTAAGGTTATCCAATTTCGGTCACTGTTTTCAGTAACTCTATATTCAGGCCTTTCTGTTGCTGGACGAATTCCTGCGTATGTTGCTGTAACCGGAATGTTTTTCAATGCAGGAAGTTTTTTTATAGCTTGGGCTTGCAAGTCTTTTAAAATATCTTTATCGACTGAGGCATCATCCCTTTCTTTCTGTTCTTCTGCTGTGGGGCCAACCATTAAATTACCAAATATAGTTGGGAATAGAACAATACCTTTAGTTCGTTTGGTAGGGACTGGTAAGATAACAGATTTAACCAGCTTATTTGCTGCTTTGTCAAATACAACAAATTGACCTTTTCTAGGTTTGATGGTGAATTCTGAAGCACCAAGAACATTCTTGTCAAGAATATCGCCATAAAGCCCTGCGCTATTAATTACATAACTGGCCTGTACTATTCCGCGCTTCGTAAAAAGTCTCCATTTCGATCCGTCAAACTCGCCGCCAGTTACACCTGCATTAAAAAGTGCCTTCCCTCCATTTTCAAGAGCCTGCATTAGGTAGGCAAGTGGAGCCGACCAGGGATCGATAACATATTCACGAGGTATTTCTATTGCCGCCCGAATATTTTTTGAGAGATTAGGTTCAAGTCTTAATGCCTCTGATTTGCTCAATATCCTGAGATCATTTATATTGTTGTCAGACCCCTTTTTGATAATTTCCTGAAAGTGAGACTCTTCCTCTTCTGTCCAGGCGGTAATCAAAGCGCCGGTTTTCATAAGAGGTAAATTGAGACTTTTATGAATATCCAGATATTCATTATATCCTTTTTGAACACATTCCCATTCCAGGCTTCCAACAGGAGCATCAAACCCTGTGTGAAGAATTGCACTGTTTCCCTTGCTTGCACCGTCAAGAATGTCAGCAGCTTTTTCGATTAAAACAACCGAAGCACCTTCTAATGACATTCGCCGTGAAACAGCACAGCCAACAACGCCACCACCGATGATTGCAACGTCAACATCAGCAAGAAACGAACTATTTTTTGCCATAACAAAACTCATAATTAATATTTATTCTTTTACGACTTCTCAGTCATCAAAAAATAATATCAAACCATGACCGATCAGTCAATCGAAAAGCCCAATTGGGATAGATGTTGTGGGTAAGTAGGACTAAAAAATCAAAATAAGAGCGAACGGCTATATTAGAAGAGGATTTGTGGGAAAAATAACGAGAAAGAAACTTATGGGAAGCACATCAATTAAATTGATGTCTGAAAGTAGCAGGTTGCCCCTACACAAAGTGAAGGGGCAAAGAAAAAAGATCAAGTATAGCGATAAGGAACGCCAGCTTTCTCCATATTTTCAGAGTATTTATTAAAGATTTCGACAACTTTTTTAGCTCGTGGACTTGCAGAAGCTATTTCTTTCCAGAATTCTTTTGAATCGGTTACTACCTGATCCCATTCCTCTGCAGGAATTGTCGTTAATTCCATCTTCTTTCCTTCAACACGAAGCTTGGCTTCTCCGCCCCAATACCAGATCTGGCGATAGTAGTGAGAGCTATCCATGGAAAGTTTGAAGAGTTCCTGCAAATGAGGAGGCACTTTTGCCCAGCTTTTGCTATTTGCAAAATATGAACCGCACCAGGCACCTGTAACATTATTAAGTAATGCATAGTTACAAACATCAGCCCAGCCGACTTCATAGGCTTCAGTAAAGCCGCACCATGCGACACCATCAAGTTCTCCTGTCTGAATTGCAACTTCAATGTCATCCCATGGAAGTGTAACAGGTACAAGGCCATAACGAGAGAGGAATTTCCCTGCGGTTGGTACACCAAACACTCTTTTGCCTTTCATGTCAGCAAGAGTGCGGATGGGATCTTTTGTGAAGATATGTAATGGATCCCAGGCACCAGCACCAAGCCATTCCACACCTTTCACCTCATCGTAGGCTTCTTTCCAAATCTGATCCAAACCGTAATATTTAAACAGAACAGGAAGATCAAGGCTATAACGTGTGGAGAAAGGAAAATATCCCCCAAAAACACTTATATCAACCGGGGATGCCATGGTGGCATCATCACTTTGAACAGCATCAATCATTCCCTTTTGCATGGCACGGAAAAGCTCACCTGTTGGAACCAATTGGTCGGCGTAGTACAATTCGATTTCCATTTCTCCATGTGCAGCGCGATTGAACGCTTCAATTTGGGGCTTTATGACATGGGCACCCAAGGGAGCGCCTGAATAGGTCTGCAAACGCCATTTTATAGGCTTTGATTTCGCATACACATAGGCAGCTGGAGAAAATACTGTAGAAGCAGCAACGGCACCAGCTGTCACTACACCTGCTTTCTTAATAAAATCCCGACGGTCGGTGCTTTGAACATTTTGTTTTGGTTCGAGTACAGTTTTTTCGTCTTTCATTGTCTTATCTCCTTTTAGGTTAAAAGATGAATGCCGGTCCTGATGATCAATACCAGTGTAAATGTTTGATCATTTAGAATAAATCATATCAGGTAACCAAAGCGCGATTTGAGGAAAAACCATTATTAATATTAATGCAAAAGTCATAACCAGGACGAATGGTACAATTGAACGGTAAATATCCGTTAGTGAGATTTCATCTGGAGCCATTGCTCGCATTAAAAATAAATTATATCCAAAAGGTGGGGTCATATAAGCAATTTGGCAGGTAATGGTATATAAAACGCCATACCAGATAGGGTCAAATCCCAGGGAAACAATCAATGGTACATAGAGTGGTGCTACAATAACCAGCATTGCTGTATCATCTAAAAACATTCCCATTACAATGTAAGAGAACTGCATCATTACAAGTACTTGCCAGGGACTCAAATTCCATTTCGTGATGAATAACGATTCAATTGCTTTAACTGCACCGATTCCATCAAAAACAGCTCCAAAGGAAAGTGCTGCAAGGATAACCCACATAAACATACAAGATATGCCAAGGGTTTTTCTGAGCGTCTCTTCCATGACTTCTTTGGTGAGTCTTCCCTTTGCAAGTGCAGCAATAGTAGCGGCAGTTGCTCCAACTGCAGAACTTTCCACAAGACTGGTAATGCCTAAGAGGAACAGACCTGTCATGAAAAAGAAGATCAGGAATGGAATAATACCTGCCCGTAAAAGTTTAAGCTTTTCGCTCAACGGCATATCCAGTTCTTCTTTACTGACTGTCGGAGCAAGTTCGGGTTGTATTTTACATCTAATAACAATGTATATGACGAAAAAAGAGGCCATCATTAAACCGGGAACAACACCTGCCAGCCAAAGCCTTCCTACCGGCTGACGCGCTATCATACCATAAAGAACCAGCACAACACTTGGTGGAACCAGAATACCGAGAGAGCTTCCCGCCTGTACAACTCCTGTGATCATGACTTTATCATAATCTCGTCGCAACATTTCAGGCAGTGCAATGGTTGCACCAATGGCCATACCGGCGACACTGAGACCGTTCATGGCAGATATTACAACCATCAGTCCGATGGTACCAATGGCCAACCCTCCCCGAAGACCGCCAAACCAGACATGAAACATTCCGTAGAGGTCATCTGCAATACCTGATTCAGAGAGGATGTAACCCATAAAGACAAACATGGGCAAAGTCAACATCGGGTACCAGTTAAATAGCTTAAACGCAGCCATAAACGGCATCTCAATGGCACCATTTCCATACAACAATAAAGCTGTTGCTGCTGACACAAAACCGATCGCAGCAAATACACGCTGGCCTGTTAACATCATCACCAACATTCCCCCGAACATACTCAGGGCAATCATTTCGTAACTCATGAGATAGTAATTCCTTTAACTTTGGCCAGATCTTTAAAAAATGTGGATATGGTTTGCAATATCATTAAAAAGATTCCCAGCACCATGATAACTTTAATTGGTATCATGGATGGATTCCATTGGGAAAAATTTCGTTGTCCGTATTCGATGGCGTACATGGTACTTGAGATTGAGCCAATAAAGAGTGTAATAAGATAAAAAAGAAGGAAAAAATTGGTACAGACATCAACTTTGGCTTTTGTTTTTTCCGACCAATGATCATATAGGAGATCCATGCGGACATGTTCTTTAAGCTGCATTGAATAGGCTCCACCTACTATGTAGTATCCGGTGATAATAAATTGTGCCATCTCCACAGTCCAGGAGAGCGGCATGTTGAGGATATTTCTGGTAATGGCACCAAGAAGCAAAACAGCAATCATTAGAAAGATTGTGTACATTGCCAAACGACCAAGTTTAGTGGAAACATAATCCACATATTTGACGTAAGAAATTACAAAATTCGGCATTTGTTTCGGTATCTCCAGCTGGTAAGATCTGCTTAAAAGTCGATCAGTTATTGTTGAATAGGCCTGATAGACTACATCATGGCAGAAAAAGTAGCCATACTTTTGGCTTTTTACGGTCAACAGCGGGCACACGATAACAAAACATGACAAAACGTTCAAACCAAAATCAGGTTAGAGCATTATTTACTTGTATAGGCAATTATATACACCCTGCTGAAGAGGGGAAAATACGTATTACCGGATATATTGGAACCAGTATGAAATTACAGGGACGCAATCAGGGAACTGGTGATCTCTGGGAAATCTTTTTCCTGAAAACAATATTGCATTTCAAGAAATCTACTTCTAAAAGATGTTACTTTTTCTTTGATATTTGAGTTGTTTTTCATAACATCTGCCATCAACGAGGCTAACTCCTGACAATCATCCGATTTCATGCCAAATCTTGTCATTTCGGAAACGCCCAAACGTAAGGCACCAGATGCAGTGAATCCTTCTTCAATAGGTGTTGCCTGGTAATTGACAATAATATTATTTTCTTCCATTCTTTTTGCAATTACTGCGCCCTTTCCATAGCCCACATTAAGCATTACCTGATGGGTTTCAGTGAAATTAATTTCAGGGTCTCCTGCCACATCTAAGCCTTCATCTTTTAATGCCATGGCAAATGCTTTTGCATTTCTAATTACTGCTCTTTGATATTCATCTTTAAAATAGTTCATTTCATAGGCAGACAACAAAAGCCCTGCCATGGTTCCCAAATGGTGGTTGCTGACACATCCGGGGAAAGTTCTTCTCTGGATTGCTTCCCATAATTCATAGTTCAGTTCATCTTCTGCAAAATCAGATGCGATCACACCCCTTTGCGTTCCAAAAAAGGTTTTATGAGTTGATCCTGTTACAAGATGAGCACCTTCCTGTAACGGTGATTGGAAATGATTCCCGTATAACCCTAAAACATGGGCCATGTCATACATGATTACACAAGACGGTGCATGCTCGTCCACAAAAGCCCTGATTTCTTTTATCGGCTCTTTGTGGATCACCATGCTTTTGCCAAAAATAATGAGCTCTGGCTGTTCTTCTTTTATTATTTTTTCGCAGGCTGCAACATCAATTTTATACGGATTTTCGCGTAAAACAGGGAAATTAATAACTGCTGCTTTTTCTGTTTTTGGATCCCGTGCGATAAAATCACGCAAAGCACCCATGGGCTGGGCACTGAGGTGCCCTCCCTTAATAATATGATTGTTAAGTATTTTTCCAATACGACGCTGCTTGGATTTTCTATCTGCTCTGTTTAAGAAATCTACCATGGCACTGAAACAGGCAGTATTAGCCATCTGACCAGAAATAAGCCTTGATTCAACATTTTTACAGCCAAAGAAATTTTGGAATTCTTTGTTTAATAAAACTTCTACTTCTTCAATAAACTCTGTCCCCTGATAATAAAAGACATCTTCAGAAGAAAAAGCTTTGATTTCTCTATGCTCTGCATACCGGTTCACCGGATCCGAAATTGACAACATCCTCGAAAGAAGTGACTGTGACATCTCAGAGGGAATAAGATTTATGCACTCTCTTTGACGCCAGTTATTGTTTCTGGTGGCTTTTGCGAGAAGCGTACCAGCCTGACTCTTAATACCCGTGTCTTGAGCCGCAGGTTTGCTTGGTTTTAGCTGGTCATGAAGTATGGCTCGAACGTAAGGAGGAGCCTGAGATGACATGTGGTAAGGAACCACAACGGCCTCACACCGTTTTTTTCGTATTTCAATTTCAAGAATATTGCCGGTTCTTATGGTTGAATCTAGCAAGGCCAATGCAATTGGTCTTTTTTTAACTTCAGTTTCAAATGTACCATGTAGACCGCTACCGGTTGGAAGTCTGTATGGTACGCTTGTGCCACTGGTAATATATCCAACATGTTTATCCTTATAAAAAACCCTATACCCTTCCCTGCCAATGCCTTTGCCTGTGATTGCAATGGGCATAACCATTTTAGGCAGAGACGTTATATCGGAAAAATCATGGTGGACAATTCTTTTGAAAGCAGCATGCTGTTTCAAAAGAGCTTTTTTTCCGATAAAATCACCTTTTAACTCGGAAAGGCTTACCGCAAATTTTGAAAGTTTGGACACAAAAAGCGGCATCTCAATGCCATCCTTATCAACACCAAGCTCATGCCCATATAAGGGCAGACATGCTTCAAGGCGCAAGGTGTCACGTGCCCCAAGACCTATAGGTTTTGCACCGTTTTCAATGAGAAGATCCCATATTACACAAGCCTTTTCATTTTCAATGAAGAGTTCAAAACATATGGGTTCTCCCGTATAACCAGTTCTTGCCAGCAAAACTTCGCAGCCATCAATCTGGACAGTACTGAGTCGATTTCTTGCAGGTTCAGGTAATGAGCAGGTCTCTTTGTTGATAATCCCTTCCATGATATCTTTTGATAAAGGGCCCTGTAGTGAAATCATGGCAATATCAAATGTTTTATCGACCATTTCGACATCGGGAAAATTTTTGATTACATTGCGTAGATGGATTAAATCTTTTTCCCTGTTTGAAGCGTTTACAACGAGCAGGTATTCATCCTCCTTGAACCTATATAAGTAAGCATCATCTATTGCCCCCCCATGTTCGTTCTGAATAAGGGTGTACTGGCTCTCCCCAACCGAAAGTGCCTGGGCATTGTTTGTTAACACATGCTGTAAAAAAGCAACGACATCTGTCCCTTTTAGAAATAATCTCCCCATGTGGGATACATCAAATATACCAGCCTTTTCCCTGGTTACCATATGTTCTTTAAGTATTCCATTAGGATACTGGATGGGCATTTCCCAGCCGCCAAATTCAACAATTTTTGCGCCAAGTTGAACGTGTTGTTCAAAAAATATTGTTTTTTTGAGAGTAGTCATTTGGAATTCCTGGAGATATTTGAAATACTATTTCTTCCTTGGTGGAAGGGCATCGGTTATTGTGCCGGTAACAATTTCTGCTGCAAAGGCGAAAGTTTCGGAAAGTGTCGGATGGGCATGGATTGTATTGCTGATCTCTTCTGCGGTGGCACCTTTTTCAAGGGCAAGAACTGCCTCATGGATGAGCTCACCTGCATGTGAACCACAAATACCAGCGCCAAGTATTTTTCCTGTTTTATTGTCAAAGAGAACCTTGGTGACTCCGGTTGCAGCATTGACGCTTAGGGCACGGCCACTGGCTCCCCAAAGGAACTTCCCTTTATTATAATCAATGTTATTTTCACTGGCTTCTTTTTCCGTGAGCCCAATCCAGGCAATTTCAGGATTGGTATAAGCAACTGAAGGAATTGTTTTAGGATTAAATGTAACATTCTTACCTGCTATATTTTCCGCTGCAACTTTTCCTTCATGGGTAGCCTTATGGGCAAGCATCGGCTCACCCACCACATCGCCCACGGCGTAGAAATTTGGGAGAGAGGTTTGCAGGTGCTCATCAACTGTGATAAATCCCTGTTTGCTTATTTCAAGTTCTATTTCTTTCAACCCCAGTTCTTTACTGTTTGGGCGTCTTCCCACAGCAACTAAAACGGCATCAAAAGTCTTAGAATTATTTGTTTTAGCACTTTCAAAACTCGCGACAAGCCCATCTTCACCGGCCACTATCCCTGTTACCTTAGTTTTAGTTAAAATTTGATATTTCTTCTTAAGTTTCAGGAACAATGGCTGCACAAGATCTTTATCAGCAGGGGGAATGATGTGGTCAAGCATTTCAACTATGGTGATTTCTGAGCCGAGCGCACTGTACACCTGAGCCATTTCCATTCCAATAACACCGCCACCAATAATAAGTAATTTCTCAGGTACTGTTGTTATGTTAAGGGCATCGCTCGAATCCCAAATACGTGGATCATCAGGTAGTCCGGGGAGAACAAACGGAAAGGAACCAGTGGCAATAATTGCATTGTTGAATTGCACTTCTTTTTTTTTGCCGCTGTCGTCATCAACAATTAAAGTTGATGTGTTTTTAAAAACACCACTACCAGTAAGCCTTGTGATTTTTCTTGCTTTTCCAAGTCTATCTAGTCCATTTGTAAGTTGCGTGATTACGCTTTCTTTTTTTGCAAGCAATACATCAATATCTACTTTAGGCTCTTCAAATGTTACGCCATAGTCAATTCCAAGGGATGCGTGTTCAATAAGTGAAGTACCGTGTAAAAGTGTTTTGGAAGGAATACACCCTTCATTTAAGCAGACTCCACCTAAACGTTTGCGTTTTTCAACAAGACAAACAGATAATCCAAGATCAGCTGCCCGAAAAGCTGCGGTGTAACCACCTGGGCCACCTCCCACAACAACAATATCAAATATATTATCCAGTGTTTCACACATCATTTGTTCCTACATTCATGTATTTAAAACATCCCAATTTATACGGCAAGTTTGTAGAGTTTTCCTGCCTGATATGAACTTCTTACATGCGGTCCTGCGGCAACGCCTGAAAAACCAAGCTCCAGAGCTGTTTCCCTGATACTTTCAAACTCCTCCGGCGGGACATATCGATGAACTTTTAAATTATCTGTTGTTGGCTGTAAATATTGGCCAAGTGTTAAAAGATCACAACCTGTGTTCCTTATATCTGACATTGTTCTCTTAAGTTCGTCCAATGATTCACCAAGGCCGAGCATTAATCCTGATTTTGTTACAATATGTGGATTAAAAGTTTTAACATTCTTAAGCAATTCGAGGGAGCGACCATAAAGAGCCTGAGGTCTAACTTTGGAATACAAACTGGCAACAGTTTCTATATTGTGATTCAGTACCGATGGATTGTGTCTGCATAAGTGTTCCAATGCCGATTTACTACCTTGCAGATCAGGGATAAGAACCTCAATAAGTGTTTTTGAGCAAAGTTCACGAATTGCATCTATTGTGCTGGCAAAATGATCTGCTCCACCATCAGGCAGATCGTCTCTGGTAACAGAGGTAAGGACAGCATAATTAAGCTTCATATCACGAACAGCCCTGGCAATTTTGTGAGGCTCTTCATGGTTAAGGGGCTTAGTACCAGCATGTACTATAGCGCAGAATCTGCAATTTCTGGTACAGTTTTCCCCCATCAGCATAAATGTGGCGGTTCCTTTTCCGAAACACTCGAATTGATTAGGACATCGTGCTTCCTGACAAACGGTATGGAGTCCACTGTTTTTTAACAACCGTCTGGTCTCTTCATACCCGGAGCCAGTTGGCAATTTTTGTCTTAGCCACTTAGGTTTAGCAACACGCGCTTTGGTATTATTTTTCGAGGTACATTGGCTGGATGTGGATTGCATCAGTTGATCCCCCTCCGAAAAGCATGGTTTATTTGTTCAATCATAACTGACTCAACCTCTTTGATTTCCAGAGAATGTTGTAGTTCCTGCTCCATTGAAGTCATGGAAACACCATTAAGGCCACAAGGATTCACCCAGGCAAAGGGTTCAAGATCAAGATTCACGTTCAGTGCAAGGCCATGATAGCTGATTCCGTGCCTGACAGCGATTCCAATACTGCCAAGCTTTGAATCACCTAACCAAATACCATGGTTCCTACTATCTCTTTTTGCGTTAACCCCGAAATGAAAAACAACCTCAAGCATAATCTGTTCAAGGGTGTTTACATAGTCAACAACGCTTAACTTATTTCGTCGCAGGTTTATAATGGGGTAACAAACTATTTGACCAGGTCCATGATATGTAACTTCCCCGCCCCGTTCAATTCGAATAAGTTTTATCCCTTTTTTGTGTAAAAAAGATTCAGGAACATGAATGTTTTCAGGGGATGCATTGCGACCAAGGGTAAAGACCGCAGGATGTTGAAGAACCATACAGACATCATCCTTTTGGTCATCTTCGTGCAGTTTTTTTAATAACTCCATCTGATAATCATATGCCTGATTGTATGGTGTTGTCCCCAATTGTTCAATTTGCACAATGTTTCCTCAAACTTTAACCAATGAGACAAGGTTTGCGGGCTGCCCGTGTCTCATCAAGACGACGTCTTTTTGTTCGTGTTGGTGCCTGACGGAGTCTTTCTCCATTGTCTTTTGCTTCTTGAACAACATCTTTAAAAACAGCAATAAACTGATCAATATCTTCTTTGTTTTCTGTTTCAGTTGGCTCAATCATTATGGCACCTGGCACTACCAATGGGAAATAGATAGTTGGCGGATGATAACCATGATCAATAAGTCTCTTGGCCATATCCAGTGTCGATATATTGTATTCCTGTTGCAGGAGATCAGAGAAAACGCACTCATGCATGCATGGTTTTTCATAAGCCAGGTGCAGGACATCGCGTAACGATTCTCTAACATAATTTGCATTTAACACAGCAAGTTGGCTGGCTTTTTTAAGATTTTTAGCTCCCATTGAAAGAATATAGCTATAGGCCCTGACAAGGACAGCAAAATTTCCGAAAAATGCATGAAGTCTGCCTATGGAGTCAGGGCTATCATATTTCAGTTGATAAGAGTCTTCATTTTTAACAACACGCGGGATGGGTAAGAAACTTTCGAGTTCAGATACAACACAAATGGGGCCTGCACCTGGCCCCCCTCCACCATGAGGTGTGGAAAATGTTTTGTGCAGGTTGAGATGCATTATGTCAACACCACAACGCTTGAAATCAACCATGCCCATGACTGCATTCATGTTGGCGCCATCGCCATAGACAAGGCCTCCTTTTGCATGAACAATTGCAGTGATCTCCCGGATTGATTCTTCAAACAATCCCAATGTATTGGGATTGGTCAGCATAATTCCGACAGTATCCTCATCCATTAATTCCGCAACACGACCAACATCAAGTGTTCCATCGGCTCCAGATTTAATCTGAACAGGTTTGAACCCGCAAAGAGCTGCACTGGCAGGGTTTGTGCCGTGAGCAGTATCAGGGATTAGGATCTTATTTCGTTTCTCCCCTTTTTTACGAAAATAGGCTGCAAAAACAAGCATTCCAGCCATCTCTCCCTGTGCTCCTGCAGCAGGTTGCAGAGAAACTGCATCCATTCCTGTTATATTTGCAAGAAATGTCTGTAACTCAAATAAAATTTGCAGACTCCCCTGAGATAAATCATCTGCAAGCAATGGATGCGATGAGGCAACACCTGGAGTCGCTGCCATTTTTTCATTAATTTTGGGGTTATACTTCATTGTACAGGATCCTAATGGGTACATTCCTGTATCAATACCAAAGTTCCACCCGGAAAGTCGTGTATAATGACGTACCACATCAACTTCACTTAAATCGGGAAAATCAGGTCTATTTCCCAATAATTCCTGGGGAAGCTGCGCTGCAGCTTCTGGTACATCCTGATCAGGCATACTAAAAGCAGTGCGCCCTTCCTTTCCTTTTTCCCATAACAGTGGTTCTTCAAGGATTAATCCGTTGATTCCTGGGCCATGTGTCATGAGCTTACCTCCTTGATTACAAGATCTAAGGAAGACTTTGAAGCCGTTTCTGTAACACAGAACAGATATGCATCTTTATATTCCTTGTAAAAGCGGCCAAGTTCTATTCCTGCAATTATTCCTTTTTCGAGCAGTCGTTTGCGAACTGGTTCAAATTCGTTTGCAAATGTAAGGGTAAATTCATTGAATGTTGGTGCATCAAACACTAGTTTTGCTCCAGCTTTTATCAATCCTGCCTTGAGGTACTCTGATTTGTCATAATTAAGCTTTGCAACACGATAAAGTCCAGTACCTCCAAGACTTGCCATATAAGCAGCAGCCGTCAAGGCACAGATGCCCTGATTTGAGCAGATATTAGAGGTGGCCTTTTCACGGCGGATATGCTGCTCTCTGGTGGAAAGAGTTAATACGTAACCTCGTTTTCCATCAAGATCTACGGTTTCCCCGACAACGCGACCAGGAATGTTACGTTGATGTTTTGTTCGACAGGCAAACATTCCAAGACCTGGCCCGCCAAAGGATTGGGACATTCCAAAACTTTGCCCTTCACCACACACAATGTCTGCGCCACTTGCACCGGGACTACGAATTAGGCCATACGAAAATGCTTCTGTAAAACTACTTACAAATAATGCGTCTGCTGAATGAATCTGTTGACCAGCTTTTTCAAGATCTTCAAGTACACCGAAAAAGTTAGGGGACTGTATCGCAACTGCTGCCAGATCGTCAATATCTTCAAGGCCTGAAAGGTCCGTTCGTCCATTAGCACCTACCGGAAGTTCAACGATTTTAAATGAACCAGCCTGAAAATAACTATATACAACTTCCCTGTAGTGTGGATGAATAGAAGAGGATAAGGCTATGGTATTTTTTTTCCGCCCAATTCGTAATGCCATAAGAAGTGCTTCAGCCAATGCCGAGGCTCCATCATACATTGAGGCATTGGCAACTTCCATTCCCAACAAACGTGCTGTAAGGGTTTGGTACTCAAAAATCCCCTGCAGTGTTCCCTGAGACATTTCCGGCTGGTAAGGAGTATAGGCGGTGAGAAATTCTGAACGGCTGATAAGGCTTGGAACAATGGCCGGAATATAATGAGAATAACTCCCTGCACCAAGCAAAATTGATTTTGCAGCAGATGTGTAATTGTTGCGGCCCAGCTCCATACAATGATCAGATAGTGCCCATTCAGACAAAGGTGCCGGAATTTCAATATCTCCCTGGTATCTACACTCAGCAGGTATGTGAGCAAACAGGTCATCAAGGTTTTCATGCCCTGTTACTGCCAGCATCTCATGAATTTCCTGGTCGGTATGTGGTAAATAACGCATGATTAGCCCTGTAAAAGTTCAAGATATTTGTCTCGGCTCAAAAGACCATCGAATTCTGCCTCGACACTTGGCTTAACTTCTATAATCCAGCTGCCGTACGGATCCTCATTTACTAGTTCAGGTGCATCTTCAAGTGACTCATTTATGGCTACGACTTCTCCACTTAGTGGAATAAAAGCCTCGGAAACTGCCTTTACTGACTCCAGTGTACCAAATTCGTCACCTCTCTCAAATGTGTCTCCAACTTCCGGCATTTCAACGAAAACGATATCTCCCATCTGATCTTGTGCATAATCACTTATGCCGATTTTTACGGTATCACCAGTTTTTTGTATCCATTCATGATCATCACTGTAAGAAAGATCTTCTGGCAACTTTAACTCATTGATTTCCTTCATTGGTTCATTCTCCTGTTTGTTTCCAGGGCATAATCATGCCGGCAAGGTTACTTTCATATTGAAACTTTTATAAACG
>Ga0256844_10000488_pt1 | contig 15384 bp, 13 predicted proteins | sample MusselsmetaG_FD_189100 | JGI IMG/M metagenome (GOLD analysis project Ga0256844, IMG submission 189100) | Mussel associated microbial communities from hydrothermal vent at the East Pacific Rise, Pacific Ocean - Mussels | ecosystem: Host-associated > Mollusca > Shell > Unclassified ... | reverse complement strand
AAAACAACAGCAACAGCAACAAGCGCTTAATTTATTGGGCAATTATCTAAGTAATGGCAAGGTCAATTCACGCCAAGCCATGCTCATTCAAAATGCACTAAAACACCCCGGTTCGGTTTATACCATTGCAGGACATAAAATTTCACAATCGATTAGTTATCAAACTGCAAAAACTGACTTGGTGGGCTTGTCAAAACTCAATTTACTGCAACACTCTAAACAAGGGCGAGCCTTTGTTTTTATTGCCCCAAATGACTTGGAGCAACGCATCAAGGCTTACAAATGATTATTGTTGGTGTTGATGAGGTTGGCAGAGGCTGTTTGGTGGGTAATGTGGTGGCAGGTGCGGTTATTTTGCCGGATGATTTTGATTTGCCTGAATTAACCGATTCTAAGAAACTTAGCGAGAAAAAGCGTGAGGTTTTATATACTCTGATTACTAACCAATGCCAGTGGGCAGTGGGTGAATCAAGTGCAAATGAAATTGATGATATTAACATTCTACAAGCCACGATGTTAGCGATGAGGCGTGCGGTAGAAAGTTTGAATATGCAATATGACAGGGTTTTGGTAGATGGCAATCGTTGCCCGAAATTGGAAAATTGCACAGCTATTATTAAAGGTGATTTGAGCGAACCAGCCATTTCAGCTGCATCCATTATTGCCAAAGTAACACGCGATAGGCAGATGATTGAATTAGACGCTTACCACCCTGAATATGGCTTTGCACAGCACAAAGGTTATGGCACCAAACAACATTTAATAGCACTGGAGAGATTTGGTGCGCTTAAAGACCAGCACCGTTATTCATTTTCCCCAGTTAAAGGCCGGGCTTAACAGCTCTTCTTGGCGTTGTCGTTCTGCTTCTTTGGCTTCGTTTTCTGCCTCAATTTTTCTTTGTTTATCGCGTTTAATTTCAGCCGCAGGACGGTCTTTTAGATAATGGAATAATTTAACCACGCGCTTTACGCCTTGTGCCGAAGATACAATCTTTGTGGCAAAATTCGCTTCGCGTTGAGTAACAGACCCCATTAGATAGACGGTGCGATTTTCTGTGGTAATTTTCACATGTATTGGGTTAAACACTTCTTGATCAAGGAATAATGTTTCAATTTGAGCGGTAATGGCTGAATCTTTTATGCGATTAAATAGGCTGCTATTTTCTGCAACGCGCGCTTCGTTAATAACTTTTTTAATTTTAAAATCTTGGGAAGGCGCTTGTGCAGTAAGGTGATCAAGTGCAGCAGCAGTAGGCACTTCGCCTGTTACCAGCACGGTTTTATTATAAATTAGGAAATTTAAATGGGCATCTTGTAAGATTTTATCTTCACTTGGCCAGCTCAGTAAAACAAATTGAATGCTCTTATCATCAATAATTTCACCACTACTGCGTCTGTCGTTAGAAAGCAAAAAGGTGGTGCTAATTGCCGTTGTTATAAAACAGCCAGTTAAGAACAGCGTGCTTGCCATTAGCATGGTGGATAGAATAATTTTTTTCATCAGTTATATAGCTTCAAAAGCATTTTTTATCCAATTTATTTCAGGATATTTTAAATCAGATTCTAGCCCAACAACATCAAACCGGCAAATAAAATCGTCATATTGAGAGGTTTTTTGTAAAAAATGGTTGGCAGCACAGATGATTTTTGCTTGTTTAGTGCTGTTAATCGTACTAGTTGCAGACCCAAAGCATACATTTTTACGATAACGAACTTCAACAAAAACTAATATTTGTTCCAATTTATCAAGCATAATGATGTCTATTTCACCAAACTTAGTTAAATAGTTTTGCTCGACAAGTTTTAGCCCCTTTTTTGTTAAATATTGAAGTGCTAATTTTTCCGCTGTATTGCCTACTTGTCGCTTTAAACTAAACATCTTTTATGTCCTTATATATAGTAGCCACCCCTATTGGAAACCTTGAAGATATATCGTTTAGAGCGATAGAAACGCTCAAAACGGTTGACTTGATTTTAGCAGAAGATACTCGCCACAGTAAAAAGTTGCTTAATCATTATGACATTAATACCCCTGTTCAAGCTTTTCACGAGCATAACGAATCTGCCAAAACCGCTGCCGTGGTGGCAGAATTATTAGCAGGGAAAAATATCGCACTCATTAGCGATGCAGGCACGCCGCTGATTAGTGACCCAGGTTTTGTTTTGGTTAGCGAGGCCAAAAAAGTGGGTATAACAGTCTGCCCTATTCCCGGTGCATCAGCGTTGATTAGTGCCTTAAGCAGTTGTGGTATTGCCAGTGATAGTTTTAGTTTTTTTGGTTTTTTGCCCGCCAAATCCAGCGCTCGTATCAAAGCCATTCAAGCAATTTCTCACTGCCATGAAACGGCTGTATTTTACGAGTCACCTAAACGCATTTTAGCCTGTGCAAACGACCTGTTAGGTGTGTTGGGTGAGGAGCGCATTGTTTGTTTTGCCAAGGAAATTACCAAATCTTTTGAAACCATCAAAACCAGCACTTTGCCACAATTAATTGAATATTTAATTGAAGATAAGGCACACCAAAAAGGCGAGTTTGTTATTATTATTTCCAGCATTGATAAGCGTAATTTGGTTGCAGGCGAGGCGCAATTGGATAAAATTTTACCGATTTTACTCGTTGAAATGGGCGCCTCAAAAGCCGCAAAATTGGCGGCAAAAATAACGGGTATTGATAAAAAACATTGCTATCAACGGGCTATCAAATTATGAGTTACTACACACGACACATTTTCTTTTGCAATAACATTCGCCAAGACGCTAAGACATGCTGTTCGCAGTTTGGCGCTCAACAAATGTATCGTTACGCCAAAGACAAATGCCGAGACCAAGGCAAACTTGGTAAAGGGAAAATCGGTGTAAGTGTATCTCGTTGTTTGGGGAGGTGTGAGTTAGGTCCAGTGGCTGTGGTGTATCCTGATAATATTTGGTATCAATATATTGACGAAGAGGATATTGATGAAATTATCACCGAGCATTTAATCAATGGCAAACCAGTCAAACGCCTGCAAACGAACTTTGCATAAGCACCTACAAATTGATTAATTTTTGATACAATTGTTCGGCACGCTGTTCCAAATCAGAGACAGTATTGTTGTTTTCTACAATATCACTTGGTAATAATTTAGTTATCTTTAATCTCTCTTCTTGATTAATTTGTGCGGCAATCATTTTTTTCGCTAGTTTTTCGTCAATATTTGTACGATTTATTAGCCTTTCTAGTTGGTTTTTATTATGGCAGGTTACGACAATAGCCCTATCAAAAAAATATTTAAACCCTTCTATGAGTAACGGAATTTCGATAATAACCAATGGTTTTTCCAGCGTTTCTATCTTTTCTTGCATTTTTGTCAATATTTTTGGGTGTAGAATGCGCTCAATAGTTGCTTGATTACTCTTGCTTGCTAATAATATCTCTCGCAAAACTGCTCGATTTAAGCCACCATTTGGATGGACAATTTTCTTACCAAAGGCATCAATCAACTCTTTTATTCCAGTTGATTTAGGCGCTGTTATCTCTTTGCTGATGTTATCAAGTTGAATAACATCAACGCCAAACTTAGCAAAAATTTGAGCCAATTGTGATTTTCCACAGGCAATGCCACCCGTGAGTGCAATTTTAAGAACTGTCATAATCATTGATTTTAAATAATATTAAGGGCAAACTATTGACTTTTTCAATAAAAGTTTGGATAATACGCTCTCTTTACGGTTATGTAGCTCAGCTGGTTAGAGCACAGCATTCATAATGCTGGGGTCGGTGGTTCAAGTCCACCTATAACCACCATATTTAAGAATTTATACAATTTATAATAAAAAACATGAGTTATTTTTTAAATAAGATTGTATAATTCTTACTTTTTAATTACGCCGAAGTAGCACAGTTGGTAGTGCAACTGATTTGTAATCAGTAGGTCGCCAGTTCGAGTCCGGCCTTCGGCACCATATTTATACAGAGGGTTTTTAAGCAATATAATTTTTCGTTTTATTGCACGCCCAATGTTTTAGTTAGTTGTAGTAGTTTTTGCATGGTAGTCTTGTGGTGATGGTGCGCCTATTACCAAAGATTTCTTCTAGTTTTGCTACGCCATTCCAATTAACAATACCAATAGGCATAAATTAGCCTCTGCGATTAGCAATAAGGCTGTCGTCATATTTAGTAATGTCGGCTATTCTGGCAAGGCTTTAGTTGAATGCCTTGCTATCGTTGGGGCGCATTGCTGATTTATCAATTGAGCCCCCTGCATTGCTGGTCAGTGATCGTAATTATTTCCTAAATTCCTCTTCTCATTTTTGATCGCCCTTGTCTTGTGTCAATAGGGCACTGGCACTTTGCCACATCCTCAGATCTAACTCATATATTCGGTGTGTGCTGTGTAATCGCCAGAGAGGAATTTTTTAGACTAAGGTTTTAGATGAATGAAAAAAAATTATTTTTTAAATTAGGGTGTTTTTTGTTGTTGTGTAGTGGATTTTAGTCCAAGAACAGTAATTGATTAACCGGGGCTGGTTGATAATTTGAAATGTTTTGCGTATAATCATCCAATTGCTTGCTCTAAAGGAAGTTTGATATGTCATCACACGGAGATTTAGTGACGCAGTTCGCGGCTTTTAATTAGGTGTGGCCTTTAAACAGCCAATTCAGATCATCTAAGTGCGCTAATGGATAGGTATAGAAGGAAGATATTCCGAGACACCTTGGAGTATCATCTTTTTTTGATAATGTAAAAACGATATAATTTTCGTAATTGGAGGTGTAGATGTTTAGTTTGTTAAGGTATTTATTAGTTTTGGTGGCTTTAGTATTGCAATCTTGTGGTGGTGAATCATCGCCAAATATTTCTTCTGGTTTCCTCTCTGCCGCTCCAATTGATAAGGCAAGTTGCGCTATTCATAAAATCACTGCAGCGGGTGCAAAAGGCGATAAACTAGCCTCTGCGATTAGCGACAAGGGTTTTGTTGAATTTAGCGATGTTGGCTATTCTGGCGAAGCTTTAATTGAATGTTCTGCTGGAAGTTATATTGATGAAGCGACAAACGCAGAAAAACAATCGCCAATGTTGCGAGTGGCGCTTGATTTTGTCGAGGGTGAGAAATTTGCCATTACGCCATTGACTGAAATTGCCGTACAAGCTGACATTAATCTTAGTAATGTTATTAATGTTTATAATGGCGCAGTTTCCATGGCTTTTGGTTTGTCAGGAAAAAGTATCGCTTCAATTCTTCCTACAGATATTTACAAAACTAGTAGAACTGTTTTAGCCGATGACAGCGCTGGAGATTATGCAATGATTTTAGCAATGCTTTCAGAACTTGAAAGACAAGGCGTAAACGGGAACGATAGCCTTAGTAAAGTTATGGATTCACTCAAAGTTGATTTAATTGATAAAACATTAGAGCAAACAACTGCAAAAAAATTAGTGGCAGCACTTGATGGCTTAGATGACAAGTTTAAAAATATTAATGCCAATAAAATTAAAGCAAATATAATTGGCACGCCAGTTCTTACTAACTTATTGGGCAAAAGTTTGATTAGTGGCAGAGCGGTAACTTTTGCGTTTGGTAACACAGGTGGTGGTATCAATGGTTGTGGCGCTGATCCTAGTCTTCCCAGTGGTTTAACAATAGCACTTGTTAATAACAGTTGTGAAATCTCTGGCACACCAATTGTATTACAAGATGTTACAACTTACACCATTAAAGCCACTAATTTAACAGGTAATAGCACAGCCACGATTGATATTGGCGTTATTTTAGACACATCAAAAAACCTTGTAGCCGCCACAAGTGATAGTGCTGTTACTGTGGCTTGGGATGCAGTTCACGGAGCAACAGGGTATAAAATATATTATTCCCAAAATGAAATTAATGCATCCAATTTAGAGAGTAATGATGTCTCGTCAGTGCAAATATCATATGGCATTAGTGGAGTTGTTGACAACTTAACTAACGACACTTTATATTATTTTGTTATTACTGCAATAAAAGGTAACGCTGAAAGTTCTCTAAGTAGCATGATAACTGCCACCCCTGTGATCAATCCGTCACTTGCTAATTTACAAGACAAACATTTAATTCTTAATAGCGTTATCACGGCCTTTGCATTTGGCGAGGAAAATAGTGGTGCCGCTAGTAGTTGTAGCAGCAATCCTAGCCTTCCAAATGGCTTAACAGTAACCTCTGTTAGTGGCAGATGTCAAATTTCTGGCACACCAACTGCATTACAAGGTGTTGCAATTTACATTATTAAAGCCATCAATTCAACAGGTTATAGCACTGCCACGGTCAGTATCAGCGTTAATTTAGATACACCAAAAAACTTTACAGCCATTCAAGGTAATGCCACTGTTGCCTTAGCTTGGAGTGAAGTTAACGGAGCAACAGGCTATAAAATATATTACTCCCAAAATGCAATTAACGCATCTAACTTAGGCAGTGCTGGCGTCTCGTCAGTACAAGTATCTTCTGGTATTAGTGGAGCCGTTGACAACTTAACTAATGACACTTTATATTATTTTGTCATTACTGCAATAAAAGATGGCTTTGAAGGTTCTCCAAGTGCTATGGTCGCTACCACACCTACGAGCGAGCCGTCATTCGTTAATTTATCAGACAAACAGTTAATTCTTAATAGCAATGCAACCTTTGCATTTAGTAACACAGGTGGTAGCGCTAGTAGTTGTCGTAGTGAGCCCAGTCTTCCAAGTGGTTTAACAATAAAGCTTGTTAGTGGTAGTTGCGAAATCTCTGGTGCACCAACTGCATTACAAAACGCTACAATTTACACCATTAAAGCCACTAATGCAATGGGTGATCATACAGCCACGGTAAGCATCAGCGTTATTTTAGACACACCAAAAAACCTGACAGCCGCCAAAGGTGAAGATTTTGTTACTTTAACTTGGAGTGCAGTTGAAGGGGCGACAGGGTACCAAATATATCACGCTGAGGAAAGTTTTAGCGGTATTAGTCTGTCTAATTACGCTTCTTTAAACGGTGGTTCATTATTGCAAAATATTACCAACCATAGTAAAACCATTGATGGTCTAAGCAGTACAAAATACTATTTTGTTGTTACAGCCGTTAAAGACGCTTTTGAAAGTGGCAAATCTAATGAGGTAACCGCTACCCCCAAAATAGAAGCGACATCAACTGGGGCGCTCAACGATACAGGCATAACTTGGGGTGGGAACGAGTTATCAGGTAACAATAACGCCTGCACGGGTGTAGAAATATCGGCACAAGACTGTTCACATGGACGAGATGCTCAGGCAGTCGCTGGCACCTTGACAAAAGTGGGTGGTGGTGAAGCAGGATTTGATTTCACCAAGCTCGGCAGTACAGGCAATGTGTTAAGCGTTCAAGATGCAACATGGACAGCAGATGGCACAGAAAGTGCTGGCACTAAATGGTCTTGTGTGCGAGACAATGTAACAGGATTGATTTGGGAGATAAAAACGAGTAATGGCAGTAAAGACAGCGATACTACTGATGGTACTCATACCAACATTCACCATAAAGATAATCTATATCGTTGGGGTGGAAAAACCGCACTTGGTAAAATTCGTGCCAACAGAGAAGGTCTTTATTATGATGATTGGACGGGCTTAGTTGATGGTACAAATACTGAAAATCTCTGTGGTGGTAATAATTGGCGTGTGCCGACTGTAGGGGAATTACGCTCAATTGCTAATTTATCAACTGAAGTAGCAAATGCCAACGATCATCATTTCCCAAATATTGCCTCTAGCTTCTTTTGGTCATCTGTGCCTAATGCTCAGAACTCTGAGAGGGCGTGGCTCTTAGGTTTTACCTATGGTAGGAATTCTGTCGATGTTCGCAATAAGTTAAGAAGTGTTCGTTTGGTGTATTTTAAGCAGTGATTTTTTATTTTAATCTTATGAGACCTTTGCATAAATTATGAATAATCATCAAAAAACCGCTTTTCTTCCATTTGGTAATTATTCCAACGATCCCCAGCAATCCCCTAAGGTAAACCTAGCCTTGGTTCTGTTGAGACAAGGGTTAAGAAAATTACCAATTTGGCAGACATTGAATTTTGTTAATCCATATTTATGCAAAGGTCTGATGATGACTCATCAAAAAATATTTCCTACTGATCGTGATATAACACGCTTAGTTGAGATAGAAGGTGGGGTTAAAAATTTCGTTATTTGCTTTGTTTTAAAAAGACAGTTTGCACAAGTTTTTACAATATTTACAGCAATTAATAAAGAGTAGTCAAAATGGTTTTATGCAATTGTATATGCACTTTATTAATGAGCAAGATTATCGGCATAATCGACTTAAAAATCGAAAACTCCGTTTATTATTCACCTATAACTAAGGACACAATATGAAAAAAACAATTTTATTTTTAACAATCAACATTATATTTTTAACCACCAGTTATGTGTTGGCTCAAACCTGCACGAATTATACTTTCGACAGGTGGAAAGATAGCAGGTACACCGATAATAAAGATGGAACGATTACTGATAAACAAACCAATTTAATGTGGAAAAAATGTTCCGAAGGCTTATTCTTTCTAATAAGCAGTAATGACTGTAGGAGCGTAGTCCAAGCATTCACTTGGAAAGACGCATTAAAAACAAGCAAAGAGACAATCAATAGTACGAACAATCGTAATTTTGCAGGTCATAACGATTGGCGCTTGCCAAATATAAAGGAACTGGGCTCTTTAGTTACGAATCGCTGCTTTAATCCTAGTATTAATGAGACTATTTTTCCAAGTACACCTTCCAATGTCTTTTGGTCATCCTCTCCTGGTTCGGGTTCAAGATCATGGCAGGTAAATTTTAATAGTGCTAACGATACATCAGGCCATCGTATTGTTGTAAGTTCAAAAGGTTATGTTCGTTTAGTGCGCTTTGTACAGTGATTTTTTTCTTTTATTCTGAGACTTTTGTATAAATACGAATAACGCTATTTATTTTATTAGAGACCTTTGCATAAATATGGATGATCATCAAGAATCCACTTTCCACCCATTTGGTAATTTTTTAAACCCAGCCTTAGCCCTGCTAGGACAAGGTTTAAGGAAATTACCAATTGGACAAAAATTGAATTTTGCTAATCATCCATATTTATGCAAAGGTCTCTATTGGTTTTAACAAATAAAGAGCGGGTGATTTTTAGATAAAAATTTTAGAAAAATGAGACCAGCAAATGAAAAAAAATTATCTTTTAAAATGGAGTTTTTTTGTGCAGTGGCGTTTCAATCCAAAAATAGCAAACGATTAACAAGGTAGAAATTTAGGATTTTAGGGTTGGGTTGATAATTTGAAAAGTTTTGCGTATAATCATTCAATTTTGTTCTAAAAGGAAGTTTAATATGTCGTCACGCAGAAATTTAGCAAATGCAATTCGTGCTTTAAGCATGGATGCAGTTCAAAAAGCCAATTCAGGTCATCCAGGTGCCCCAATGGGTATGGCAGATATTGCCGAAGTGCTTTGGAATGATCATCTAAAATACAATCCCACAAATTCTAGTTGGGCAGATCGCGACCGTTTTGTATTATCAAATGGACATGGGTCAATGTTGATTTATTCATTGTTGCATCTTACGGGTTTTGAATTGAGTATAGACGATATTAAAGATTTTCGTCAGTTACATTCAAAGACAGCAGGACATCCTGAATATGGTTATGCTGATGGCATTGAGACAACGACAGGCCCCTTAGGACAAGGTGTTACCAATGCGGTTGGCATGGCAATTGCAGAGCGCACTTTAGCGGCACAATTTAACAAGCCAGGTCATGAAATTGTTAACCATAATACTTATGTCTTTATGGGTGATGGTTGTTTGATGGAAGGCCTATCGCACGAATCTTGTGCAATGGCAGGAACATTAGGCTTGGGTAAATTGATGGCATTTTGGGATGATAATGATATTTCAATTGATGGCCACATTGGCGATTGGATGGAAAAAGGCGTTCCAGGTCGTTTTAAATCTTATGATTGGCATGTGGTTGCCGTTGATGGCCATGATGCAGATGCAATTAATAAAGCGATTGAAGAGGCGAAAGCAGTGACTGATAAGCCAAGTTTGATTTGTTGTAAAACAACCATTGGTTTTGGCTCGCCAAACCTTGCAGGCACACATGATTGTCATGGTGCACCTTTAGGTGATGAAGAAATCGCAGCAACGCGCAAGCAATTAGGTTGGGAGCATGCACCGTTTGAAATTCCTGCTGATGTTTATGCAGGTTGGGATCATAAGGCACAGGGTGCGATAGATGAAAGTGTTTGGAATGACAAATTTGCCGCTTATCAGGCTGAGTTTCCAGCAGAAGCGGCTGAGTTTGAGCGGCGTATGGCGGGTGATTTGCCAGCTAACTTTGAAGTTGAAATGGATAAGTTTATTGCTGTAACACAAGAAGAAATGCCAAATATCGCTTCTAGACAAGCCTCACAAAGAGCGATTGAGGCAATGGGTCCATTGTTACCAGAGATGTTCGGTGGATCTGCAGACTTAACAGGTTCAAACTTGACGAACTGGTCAGGTACTGTGAAAGTCAACAAAGAGAATGCAAATGGCAATTATCTTTCATGGGGTGTGCGTGAATTTGGCATGGCACATATGATGAATGGCATGGTTTTGCACGGTGGTTTTAAAGTTTACGGCGCAACTTTCTTTATGTTTATGGAATTTATGCGTAACGCCTTGCGTATGTCATCCCTTATGAAAATCGGTACAATTTATGTTTATACACATGATTCTATTGGCTTAGGTGAAGATGGACCCACACACCAACCTGTTGAACAATTGGCAACCATTAGAATGATTCCGGGTTTTCAAACTTGGAGAGGTTGCGATGCAATTGAATCCGCAGTTTCTTGGAAAGTTGCAATGATGAGAGGTGATGCACCAACGGCGTTAATCTTCTCAAGACAAGCGTTAACGCCCATGGAAAGAACGGCTGAACAAGTGAAGAACATTGAAAAAGGAGGCTATGTATTGCAAGACTGTGATGGCACAGCAGATATTATTCTAATTTCAACAGGTTCTGAAGTATCGTTAGCAGTTGAAAGTGCAAAAGCAATGACCGATAAGAAGGTGCGTATTGTTTCCATGCCTTCAACAGATGCATTTGATGCACAAGACAAAGCGTACCGAGATTCTGTATTAACGGTAGGTGTTAAACGGGTTGCCATTGAAGCAGGCGTTGGCGATGCATGGTATAAATATGTTGGCTTAGAAGGTGGGTTGGTTTGCATGACAACATTCGGCGAAAGCGCACCAGCAGGACAGTTATTTAAAGAATTTGGCTTTACAGTGGACAATGTTGTTAAAACTGTGAATGAAGTTTTGGCGTAATTTATATATTATATAGGAGTAAGTAAAATGGCAATTAAAGTAGGTATTAATGGTTTTGGTCGTATTGGTCGCATGGTTTTTCGTGCAATTAAAAAGGATTTTCCAGAATTAGAAGTAGTCGGTATTAACGACTTATTAGACAATGATTATTTAGCGTATATGCTTAAGTATGATACGGCACAAGGTCGTTTTGATGGCACTGTTGAAGTTGAGGGTGATAATTTTGTTATTGATGGCAAGAAAATTCGTCTTTCTGCTGAGCGTAACCCAGCGGATCTTAAATGGGGCGATATTGATGTAGATGTTGCTATTGACTGTACAGGTTTTTTCTTAACTGAAGAGTCTTGTCAAGCACACATTGATGCTGGCGCTAAAAAAGTGGTTCAATCAGCACCTGCTAAAGACAGTACACCTATGTTTGTGTATGGCGTTAACCATGATGCTTATGACGGTCAATCTATTGTTTCAGCAGCTTCTTGCACCACTAACTGCTTGGCGCCAATTGCTAAGATTATCAATGATAATTGGGGTCTTAAGCGTGGATTAATGACAACAGTTCATGCTTCAACAGCAACACAAAAAACCGTTGACGGCCCTTCAATGAAAGATTGGAGAGGAGGTCGTGCGGTATTTGAGAACATTATTCCTTCATCAACAGGTGCTGCTAAAGCGGTTGGTATTGTATTGCCGGAATTAAATGGCAAACTAACAGGCATGGCTTTCCGTATCCCTTCAGTTGATGTTTCCGTGGTTGATTTAACTTGTGAATTAGACAAGAGCGTTTCTTATGAAGAAATTTGCGCAACCATTGAAACAGCGTCAGAAACTACTATGAAAGGCACGCTACAATACACAGAAGACATGGTTGTATCTAGTGATTTCCGTGGTGTTAGTGCTTCTTCAATTTTTGATGCGAATGCGGGTATTGCACTTGATGATACTTTTGTGAAGTTGGTTTCTTGGTATGACAATGAATATGGTTACACTTGCAATATGTTGCGTTTAGTTCAACATATCGCTTAACACTCATGAAAAAACTTTTTCTTTTTAGCATTGTATTAATAAGCCTAAACTCATACGGCTATTTATCCACTTCTACTACTGAGAGCAAAGTAAGTAGTCAACTGCAGGGAGAACCATTAAGGAAGAAATTGTATGAAATAATAGGCAAACACAAGGTTTTAAGTTATAAAGAGTTATGGAAGGCATTTAAAAAAACTGATCCATTGCCTAATCAGCCAGATAAAGTGTTTGATATTTATTCGTATAAGAAGGGTAAGTTACCGTATGTTTATAAGCTCTTTACTGATCAATGTGGTCATTATAAAAAAGAAGGCGACTGTTATAACAGAGAACATTCTTTTCCAAAAACTTGGTGGGGCGGTAGTTTACACAAGCCAATGGCTACGGATTTATTTCACATATACCCGACAGATGGGTTTGTGAATAATATGCGTGCCGCTTATCCTTATGCAGAAGTTGATCCAAAAAATGCAAAGCGCTCTCTGAGTGGGTCTTTGGTAGGAAAGGCAAAAAATAAACACTTAAAAGGCATATTTTTTGAGCCAGTTAATGAGTTCAAAGGAGATCTTGCTAGAGGATATTTTTACTTACTTACTGCTTATTATGACAAAGTTCAAAATTGGTCCTCGCCTATATTAAAAGGGAATAACTTTACGCCGTGGGCACAAAAGATATTGCTTAAATGGCACAAGCAAGATCCAGTGAGTGATAAAGAAATAAAACGCAATAAGCAGATTATGGCAATACAAGGAAATTACAACCCTTTTATTATGAGTCCTGGATTGGTTAAAAAAATATGGAAGGATAATTTATGATTATAAATTTAGAAGAGTTGGAATTAAGCGGTAAAAAAGTACTGATTCGTCAGGATTTAAATGTACCTATTAAAGATGGCGTAGTAACAAGCGATAAACGCATCAAAGCGTCATTACCAACCATTGAAATGGCAATCAAACAAGGTGCCAAAGTAATGTTAATGTCACATCGTGGTCGCCCCACAGAAGGCAAATCAAGTGATGAATTTACTTTGCAACCAGTGGCTGAGCGCCTCAGTCAGTTGTTAAATATTACTGTGCGCCTAGAGAAAGATTGGCTAGACGGTATTGAAATGCAAGATGGCGAAGTCGTACTGTGTGAAAATGTGCGTTTTAATGTGGGTGAAATGTCAAATGATGAGGCATTGTCTAAACGAATGGCAGCGATGTGCGATATTTTTGCAATGGATGCATTTGGCACCGCACACCGTGCGCAAGCTTCAACACATGGCGTGGCTAAATATGCGCCAATTGCTTGTTCGGGTCCATTGTTGTCAGGTGAATTAGAAGCACTTGGTAAGGCATTAGACAATCCAAAGCGTCCAATGGTAGCAATTGTTGGTGGCTCTAAGGTGTCAACCAAGTTAACAGTCTTAGAATCTTTGTCTAAAATCGTTGATCAATTGGTTGTTGGTGGCGGCATTGCCAATACTTTTATTGCAGCACAAGGCCATAATATTGGTAAATCATTGTGTGAAAACGATTTAATTCCAACAGCAAAAAAATTGATGGAAGATTGTGAAATTCCAGTACCCACTGATGTGGTTTGTGGCAAGGAGTTTTCAGAGACCGCTAAGGCTGAAACCAAAGCATCAGTTGCCGTTGTTGATGACGATATGATTTTTGATATTGGCCCTGATTCTGCTCAGCAATTGGCTGAGATTATGAAAAATGCAGGAACAATCGTTTGGAATGGCCCAGTAGGCGTGTTTGAATTTGACCAATTTGCTGGCGGTACCAAAACATTAGGTATGGCAATTGCTGAATCTGATGCATTTTCAATTGCTGGCGGTGGCGACACTTTGGCAGCAGTTGACAAATACGGTATTGAAGACAAAATCAGCTATATTTCAACGGGTGGCGGTGCTTTTTTAGAATTTCTAGAAGGTAAAAAACTGCCAGCAGTAGAAATTTTAGAACAAAGAGCATCGGAGTAGCCCTTGCTAAGAAGAACCAAAATACTAGCAACGCTTGGTCCAGCAACGGATAAGCCTGGTGTCTTAGAGAGCGTTTTAGCAGCAGGTGCTAATGTTGTGCGCATTAATTTTTCCCATGGCTCAGAAGAAGAGCATTTAGCCCGTGTTAAAGCGGTGCGCAATTGGGCGCATGTGAATAATACTTATGTGGGAATTTTGATGGACTTACAAGGGCCAAAAATTCGCATTGCCAGCTTTAAAGACGGTATAAAAATCACATTAAATGTTGGCGATAAGTTTGCACTTGATGCAGATATGGACAACACTTCTGGCAACCAAGATGCCGTTGGTATTGCTTATAAAACCTTGCCACAAGAAGTCAAAGAAGGCAATGTTTTATTGCTAGACGATGGCAAAATTGTGCTAGAAGTGACCAACATCAATGGCAATAAAATCAATACTGTGGTTACGCAAGGTGGCATACTTTCGGACAAGAAAGGGCTTAACCTTCGTGGCGGTGGCTTGTCCGCTGATGCATTAACTGAAAAAGACAAAAAAGACATTGTAACAGCCGCTAAAGCAAAAGCAGATTATGTAGCTTTGTCCTTCCCAGTCAGTGGTGACGATGTGCGCCTTACTAAAAAGTTATTGAAAGCGGCAGGCTCTGATGCAGGCGTGATTTCAAAAATTGAGCGTGCTGAGTCTTTGGTGGAAGAAGTCATTAACGATATTATTCAAGAATCAGCAGGCATCATGGTCGCACGCGGCGATTTAGGAGTCGAAATTGGTGACCCACAATTACCCGCACAACAAAAACGCTTGATTAAATTAGCCAGATCAAATGACCGCATTGTCATTACCGCAACTCAAATGTTAGAATCAATGATTCACAGTCCAATTCCAACGCGTGCAGAAGTGTTTGATGTGGCAAATGCTGTGTTAGATGGCACCGATGCGGTTATGTTATCTGCTGAAACAGCAGCAGGCGATTACCCAGAGAATGCAGTAAGAACGATGCATGATGTTTGCGTAGAAACTGAGAAAAGCCCAACTGCAAAAGTTTCACATCATCG